>Ga0123354_10020570_pt1 | contig 10384 bp, 8 predicted proteins | sample TergutLab28metaG_2_FD_97872 | JGI IMG/M metagenome (GOLD analysis project Ga0123354, IMG submission 97872) | Labiotermes labralis P4 segment gut microbial communities from Petit-Saut dam, French Guiana - Lab288 P4 | ecosystem: Host-associated > Arthropoda: Insects > Digestive system > Gut ...
TGTAATCTAGAACTGATACAGGCTTTTGCTTTTCCTGTCTACATTTCGTTAGCTTCATTCTTGTTTCCTCTCCATGGTAAGTTGAAATCATTGTCACTTCTTTTTGTCTTTCCACTTCAGAACGGACACCGGTCCTGAATGTTGAGCTACCAGCTCTCTTTTCTTTAGCTTCTTCTCTTTCACTCTTTGTGGAACGTCTTTTCTACTAAGACACAGGTTTCCAACACGGTCAGTTTTCAAGGTCTTTAACCTTTGAGCCAGAGCTGGCGAGTTATAAAAATTGTCCATCCACAACGTGCGGCCCTTTTTCAGCAATGGCTCCACAAGTGCCAACACAATTGCTGCTGTTTTGTTTGTGTCGCCTGAAATGAATGCTGTCTGGAACACGGTGTCTTTGCCAGTATAAATTATAAAGGAGCACAAGTACCCCGAACTGGACTCACATAGTTCATATGACTTGATTCCAAATTTGGAAGACTTTAGGGGAATATACTGTCTGAAAGAAGGTCTTCCTCTCCATAGTGTTAGTGACTCATCAATTGCAATATTCTGCTCATGTAAGTACAAACTCTGAAACTTTGTGTTGAGATGGGACAGGACTGGATAGATTTTGAAAAGTTTAGATGGTCTCTGGTATGTTCCTATATGGTCATTGTTGTTGAAAAGCATAAAATTGCAGATTGATTCAACCCGATCCATAGAAATAATAGAACCAAAGATTGGAGTCGCCAGAATATAATTTTTTGAAAAATATGAACATAGTGTGGGCTTCTCTATTATTCCCATCAGCATGAAAAGTGCTAACACAACATACATTTCGTCTTAGTGACAGGTTTCCAGTCCCGCATTCTGGAACGCAATGGAATGAAACTTCTGGCTTGTATTTTTTGTGCTGCATAAGTGTTTGTTTTGCACACTATTAGTTCCACCAGTTGGTCGTCAGAAAACATTTTGAACACTTTAGCACAATGAGTTTCATTTTGGGCTTCATTTTGAGGCCCATAGTTATCAACAAACTGTTCCCTTTGCCCTACGTAATTCATCATGTCCTCCAACGTAAATGTGGCACTCAAAGCAGTAGGCGTACTGGATGCAGTAGCACATTGCGCATTGTCACTTTCATTATCACTACATTCTGAACCAATTACCTCAACTACAGTCAAATCATTGGTCCCACTTGAGTCATCATTGTCATTACAACTACTCTTATCAGAAGCTGTAAGTTCCTCTAGCAAACTTTGTTCAATCTCATCCTCCAACAAACCCTTCCTACTTGACACCATCATTGCAACAGACTGCAGCCTCAAACGAAATCCAGAACCGAAAACAGCGGTGAAGAAAGAAACAGTATGTTGATGTATGAGGGTGATGTCATATGCCATTTCAAAGCTACATAACTCAGTTACTTGAGGATAGCGATAACATTCGTTTCCTGTTTCATTTCACTGTTAGAGGGACACATAAAACCGTCTGTGAAATTAGGGACTGCAAAAAGAAAACCCAAATTTGAGAGCAGAAAAAAAAATGATGAAATAATTTCTAGCAACTGTCTCTCACACCATAAGAGAGCCAGCTCCTTCGTAAACAAGCATGAAGCAGCCCGATTACATTTGCTCCCTATGTTGTCGAGATATGGACGAATGAGTGAGAGCGTGCAGTGTGACAAGCAGTGCTCGTCACTCCCCAACAGGTAATTTGCTCCCTGTGTTGTAGAGATATAGATGAATGAGTGAGAGCGTGCAGCATGATGAGCAATGCTCATCACTCCACGATAGGTAATTTGCTTCCTATGTTGTGGAGATATAGATGAATGAGTGAGAGCATGCAGCATGATGAGCAATGCTCATCACTCCACGATAGATAATTTGCTCCCAATGTTGTCGAGATATAGACGAATGAGTGAGAGCATGCAGCATGACGAGCAATGCTCATCACTCCACGATAGGTAATTTGCTCCCTATGTTGTGGAGATACAGACAAATGAGTGAGAGCATGCAGCATGACGAGCAATGCTCATCACTCCATGCTAGGTAATTTGCTCCCTATGTTGTCGAGATATAGACGAATGAGTGAGAGCATGCAGCATGATGAGCAATGCTCATCACTCCACGATAGGTAATTTGCTCCCTATATTGTCGAGATATAGACGAATGAGTGAGATCATGCAGCATGACGAGCAATGCTCATCACTCCACGATAGGTAATTTGCTCCCTATGTTGTTGAGATATAGACGAATGAGTGAGAACATGCAGCATGACGAGCAATGCTCATCACTTCACGATAGGTAATTTGCTCCCTATGTTGTCAAGATATAGACGAATGAGTGAGAGCGTGCAGCATGACGAGCAGTGCTCGTCACTCCACGACGGGTAATGTTTTTGCCATGACAAGCAGTGCTCATCACTCCACGCTGAAGGGTTAAATAAACCATAAATATGTCAGTAAAATTACAATATATACGGGATCTGAGGTTATTACAATGGTGGTGATAAAAGCGTCTGTTGTGTTGGGTGTGGCATGGTGTATTTTTGGTAGATATATGTGTAGCTTTGAGAGGAATTGCTCTGTTGTCATTCCTCAGTCCTGAAAGTGGAGGGAGCAGGTTCCTCTGAAATGGTGCACATGTACCAAAAATATGCAGCATCACATCGCAGGAGACAGCAAAGTACTTCTTGTAACAGCACCACACTGGTCCTAGAATAAACAAGACACGCAATGTACGTGTAACTTAATATTGAGGGGCATTCCTGTAACTATTGTTACTGTGCAAAAGCAATGTATATTCCATATTCTGAGTGTATGTTTGTAGCCTTGGGTATCCAGCATGCAGTGTGTTGTGTTATATTACCATCTGTGGTCTGTCTGGCTCTGCAGTATTATTCCCACATTATCTCATAAACAGCACGATTTTCAAAAAAGTTATTGAACCTAAAGTTCGTGTTTGATTTTCTTTACAACTTTTGTATCAAAAGTTTTTCATTCTAAGAAAATGGAGTTAGATGTGTTCATAGATGTGTATTGGTCATTATGTAAAATACTTGTTATTCTTATCAGATTTTAATGAAACTTGATGTTTCTTGACAGATTTTGAAAAGTCCCCAAATGTAAAATTTCATGAAAATCTGTCCATTGGAAGCCAAGTTGTTCCATGTGGACAGAAGGACACATGGACAGACAGTTGTGATGAAGCTAATAGTCACTTTTCACAATGTTGTGAACATGCCTAAAAAGTGGAGCTTTACGAAGAATTAGCAAGGATGCTCATAACTTGTATAAAATGATGAGGCAGCAAGTTGAAATGCTTAGATGTAAATGTCACTGTTGTATGGGATGTGACACTGTGTTTTGCTAAATGGAATGGGATTTGTTAATCTCCTCTTTGTCATCTGCCCAATGGCAGTGCATGTGTCCAAAATGTCAGTACCATTCTACCAGAATACATGACATCACATTTCACATGATCATAATCATAATTGATAATAAGTAATTAAATTTTCATGTGAGTTACATAATAATGTGTTCTTGCAAAATTCCATCTGTGAGCTTCTATAAGTCACTGGGTGTGGTCTCAGACTGCTGATTCATTTTGCTTTCCCTGGAGCCTTATGTAAGTTACCTTCCTGGCACAGCTACCTGCAGCTTATGGCTGTCTGAACCATACTTCACCCTTCCTGATAGTCCCTCCTGAAAATGTACATACCAGAACTGAAACTGTGGGTTTGCCAGTTTGCATGATGTGTTAATGGAAGTATTTTTCATGTTTACATTTTGTAAACTGCAGGTAAAGAAACAGCATTTCTATATGTGTTAATATGCCTCTGTAGTCAGACTGTGGATCTTAGGTCTTAGATGATGTGCTTCACTTTCCACTGTTTTGAAATAACACACTGTCATGCAGAAGATTCTTTCCAACATTTGATTAATGTTTGCATAAGCCATTTTCTTTTTAAAGGAAGCACTGCTACATGAATTTATGGTAGTGTACCGAGAATGCCGGTGTTACTTAGCACTACTACAGGAGCATTATTTTGTGGGTTTCTTCTAGGCTGAAGTCAGCTTTGTTACTGTCTTAGTTTAGAGTTCGGCGAACGCTGGTACATAATGTACCACAAAGTGACACCTATGGAAGAACTAGTCAAGCTTTGTGAAGGATCAGTTTTAAGTGTGTGTGTGTGTGCGTGCGTGCGTATGCATTATAATTTTATGAAAATTGAGTTCATTCACGGTATGCTGGATCTTCCCTGTGGACAGTCCTAACATTAAATTATGAGTATTTTAGCCCAGAGTGCAACAAAGTGAGAGCAACCAAATGGCCCTGGTGTTCCTTCAGTAGCTGTTAAGTCGTCTGCTGCGTACTGCTTTTTGTCCGTCATGTCCTCAACTTCAGCACGATGGTGAAGTCATGTTCATTGCTATGTGTGTATGTGACATCATGCAGATCTTAAGGATTATTTCACCAAGGCAGCAGTCTAATGGTAGCACACCTTCAGCCAATTACAGTTTGTGATTATGCTTTGGTTCCAGTAATTACATTTTGGCATGATGTGTGATGTGAAATCTAACAACTCACTGAGCATGGAATTTACAATGGGAGGGAGCTAGAAGTTCATTAAGGTGTTGCATGCCTAGGTGCAGGGCATTTGACCATCAGCTGTACTTTTGTGCCATTTGCAGCAAGCTGTCTTTTGGCTATTTGGCCGTCAGTTGTACTTCTGTGCGGTTGACCTTGAGCTTCTTTTTGGACTTTTTGTCATGTTTTCTTCTGGGCTGTCTGCCATCAGTGTAATTCCATCTGTTCACTGCTCATTTTTCTTTAAAACTTTTTGCCACTTGCTCTCTCTTGGGCCCTTGGCCTCTGGGTGCTTTTTGCAGTGAGTTGATTGTTGTGTATTCCTCTTAGTTTCTTTTGGCTTGTGGCAGGGTGTCATTAAAATTCCAGTTGTTGTAGTGAACACTGCTCTTACAATGAAGTGTCAGACTCCAAGACCAACAGTGATCAGTGTTATCATGACCTGCTTTACCCAGCAACATGTTGTATTCCTCTGGTATTGTACTTAATAAATCTGTATCTTCGTAACCAACATGCATTGGTTACTGCCATCAAAGGATAGCAGGCAGTCTTGCCATATCGAAAGAACACTACCAACAAACAACCCTGAGATTAATATGATGCCCTGGATCACAATGCACCCTGCTTGTAGTAAGGATGTGGTGAAGCACATCAGAGGAGTAGTTTTTGAATTCCAGCACACATTGACTGGAGTTAAGCTCTGGTGCAGCTTGTTCTTACACAGTAAATTACTGGAGGTGAAACTGTGTTCTGACTACAGAAATTGTAACATTCGGATAATCTGAAGTGACTGGGGAAAGCCAATGATGACCATAATGTGCTTCTAAAGAATGGAGCTGTACTGTATGAAATACAAATATTCAGTCAATTCTGAACACGTGTGTATGTGTAATAATTAAAGAGTGTAAATTTGTTTATATTGATATGTATTCTGTGTGGATTGCACGTTGCAATGATTAAGAATTCAGAGATACCATAAAAGGAATTCACAGAAATTTGGTTGTACATCTGTACAAGGATTGGTCTGGAAGTAAGTGTAGTGAAGACCAATATGAGTTGAGATACAGTGTTTTCCACACTGGCTGCTAGGTGACACTGGGATTTGATGGACTGTTTTGAATCATTTTTTGTTAATTTTAAAATCACAGACTGTGGCATTGTTTGCTGGCCAATGTGCATGACAACATTCGGGTTCCTGTTGCATCAGGGCCTTCAGGAAGCACATACATGCCCAGAATTCCTTGTAAGGGTGAAGCAACAGTAAATCCTTGAAACACAGAAGCACTGTACGGTGGCAGAGCTCAGTGTCACTAAGAATGGCAGCCAAATTTGTTCCAAAGAGAGGAGCCCTTTTAATTAATATTTTGTCAGGAATTGGTTCACGCAACAGTCAATATGTGTTACATCATGTGTGGAGCCTGCAAAACTGTGCATCAGTCAATATGTGTTACATCGTGTGTGGAGCCTGCACAAAGTTGTGTGAAGAATCTTGCATTGAGGCTGGTTTCTTTGTCGTGCAGATGTTCTTACGCACTTTCTTCTGTGCAGGACTGTAAGGTTAAAAGTGACATGTGTATTGTTTCCTGTTCTTTTCTCTCCTGAAATTTTGACCCTGTTAGTCTATGTTTTCCAAACCTAAATTTGTTTTCTATGGAACGAGCTTTGTTCATCTCGTGATGTTAAAAAATAGTCGCAGAGTATTCAGGGTGACCCAGGACTTAAGGCCACACCTGCAGGATTTAATTCCAGAGGTAATCCTGTGTCAGAAATATCGTGTACACAACGGTCGTTTTGACAGCGGTTGCGGATCTGTAAATTGTTCGGTATTTATTGAGGTGCGCTGTTCAATGCACAAGTACAGTTGCGTAGTGCGCGACGTACGTTGGCTGTTCAAAGAGGCCGCCTTCTGTTTGGGTACATATTCTGACCAGCGTTGCCACGGAACCTTTGTTCGAGGATCTTGCAGCTCTGAGAGTTCGTCACAGTAATTCTACTGTTGTGTGGACCTTGCGTGCATACATCATAGCTTTCATGCAACCCCACACTTGGTAATCAGCTGGGTACAGGACCGGTGACCGTGGTGGCCAAACAGCGCACCGCCACGACCGATCCATCGGTTAGGGAGCTGCTGATTCAGGTACTGCCGGACGACTCGACTGTCCCGTCATGCTGGTGGTACATCTGACGTCATGTTCGTAGAGGAACGTTGTCTAAGAAGGCTCAAAACTTCGTTTTTTGCGAGATGTATTATCATACGTCATTTCGGAACCTCGAAGTGTCGCAGTCACATCATACCAAGTTTTGTGAAAATCGGTCAGCTGATTCAGAAGTTGAGATGGGGGTGGCGGTTTGGGGGACGAAGCATGGTGATCTCACAAGCCTAATTTTTCTTCCTTTCTTAATAATGAAGATATGCTATAAACAACAACAAGGAAAATTAAGTTTTCGCCAGATTCATGGTGGCCTGAAGGTCAGTTTCTCTGCACAAGATTCAGTACCACTTTCTCGTACATGCTTCTGACATGCATGTACCAAGTACGAAGCTGGCGTCCGTTCCACTTGCCTTGTTTCGTATAAGAGTCTTGAGGTGCGACCTCTAGCTTTTGAGCAGGCTGTGCAACTTCCTGAATAACATTTCTCGACACAATATAGAGTTCTTGTGGCCAATGTGGATTGTTCACATAAGCTTTTTCATTGTCCAACACAGATATATCGTACCTGTTCTGTAGAAAGGAGCTAACTGCCACGTTGGGCTAATTTGAGTTATACTGTATGTTGCAAATCATGCAAATAATGGCCCTAAATAACATGTAAACAGATGACTTCATCTTCAGGATTGAGAAGGTAGAGGAGGGTATCCTACATCTCAAAGCATTTGTAATGCGTAAAACGGTGTCATCTTTTTGCGTCTCCTCTAAAAGTGATGGTTTATGGGTTGTCCGCTTTTTGCAAAGTAGGTACCATATCATAATCGCCCGGTTTCATACCTGGAGCTCGATTAGGCTCTAATGCACCACTTATCCGTCCTTTGAAAAACGCGGGCCGTGTCGGTTTTGCGCGCAGCCACTCTAACCAGATTCCGCCTTAACGTCGTGCAAAAGGGACTTGGTGAACAGCATGGGAGCGTTCAGATGTGGACGGTTACGTTTCCGCTTGATGGAAGTCCTGCCTCATTCGAGAATAAAGCAATCTGCGACCTCAGATCCATAGGCTGTCGATTTTTGAAGCCACGTGCAGTGTCGTCTTCTTGCTACCTTATCTAGATGAGAATATTTTTTGCGGCTCCAATTTTGTACGTTTGAAAGTTTTGTTGCCCTGTGGGCTGAAGATTTTGACACCCCACTTCAGTTACAACATTGCATTGTGGTTCTGTGCAGTACTGAACCTGTCGCACAGAATTTGCCTGCTGTTCTGCGGAACTGTTAACCCGGTATATTTTTCTGCAAAACTTTTGGCGACGTCTTTTCGTGACTCGCACTTTTCAGTAGTAACTATAGTGAATACTCCTTGTTGAACTGAAAACATTTCCCAAACGCACTGACCACTTGCACAGGTAACACGACTGGGCGACTGTCTTACTTCTCTGGGCCTGGTAGACAAGGAAGAACTCAGCGGGCTGGCCTGCTGGAACTGCCATAGGATCGGCAGCACTTTACAGCCATGCTGTGTGACGTTCCCAGCTGCGACAGTTTCATTAAATAACCTAGAAAGCCATAATTCGAAGGGGCATATATTTTACTGTAGACTCGGAACGTCGAAATCGAGTCGTGCCTCGTTGTCGGGAGATGTCCGTCTGTCTGTCTGTGTCTGTCTCAGAACTGGTGCAAAGGGTGACGGTCCTTTTTGCGGTGTTTCGGTTTTTCCCAGGTCCTGCAGGGCGATGTCGAAGTGGGCCACAGCCGCTTCATTCCGTCAGTATTCACTAGTGATACTTCAAGTCAGCGCAGTCTCAGCTACTGACAACGTCGTTAAATAAACCATCCCAGTTCAATTTTCAGCAGTTTGCACAATTTTGGCCGCAGTTTCATTCCAGTTTGTCCTTGAAACGTTTCTTTGTAACGATTGTCGTTTTTATACCAAATTTAAGACTCCCCTTTTTTGTGAGAGGCTCGTTGTATTAAGTTCATAAAGTGTGGCATCAGATTATGGGAGGAATCACAATCACAATTTACGTCTGTAGGAAAACGCTTTATTGCTGCATCGTGTTTTTTATTAGAGCATTTCCTAGGCGAGAAGGGATCTGGGGCGAGGGGTGGATGACGGATTACTAGGTATAGAGTGACGCAGGCATCCGAATTTCATGGTGCCACTCGTCAATAGCGCCTGATGATGGCCTATAACGTCTCCTGTGACGCATGATTACGACCCGTCTGTGTTATTCATCTCCTTTCTACTGCAGGGCGAGAGAACTTGGCAGTATAATCATAATTTTGATATATTGTGCGCGTTGAGTGTATGGTGTAGTAATTGATACCCTCCCCACCGTTCTCCTGCCACTGTCGGTGTCCTGTGTCTACTGCTATATGACTCCAGCCGTTCCAACAACCCAAGGGGTGAACGGATACCCTAGCAGCAGCTAAGGTTAATTAGGTCATTAACTTCAAACTATATGGTATGGAAGAGGGTGAAATGGGACAGGGGGTATCATTTCACTACGAGGAAGATGAATACGGGGTGATTTAGGATGTGTACCGGATTCGAGCAAGCCTGCTGTGTTATTTTTGGTTTGTTATGATGTAATAACATCTGTCGTGGTCTCCATTCAGATCGTTTGTACATGAGAACTATATTTATGCATTTGCTTATGTCTGTGTACTTGTTAGAGGCTCTTGCATGTCGACGGGGGCTGTGGGTAGCGGTCTGACTGCGCCGCCGCTTGATTGAGGATTTACGTACGAATTGATGGCAGGGCTAAATTGTTTTGATTGTTAATGTAACCGGCAGATGTGTTCTCTGTAAACTGTAATCCGGCGGTACATCAAAATCCGCCATGGGCACTCTTTACATGTATCGTAACTTGTGAATTTGCAGGTGACTCATGGCGCTGGCTGTTGGGGGTTCCGGATTGCATTGAAATTTTAAATTGAGAAGTTTCACAGAAACGTGCCGACACATTTCAGTTTTTGCCAACTCGGACATGTTAGGGGCATTTATGTGAAAATCCTCGGACGTTTCTACGTACCTTTCTATTTGTCGCAGCTTAAAATGTCCCCAGGAGACATAGAGAGGAATTAATTGTACTCGTTTTGTACGTCTTGACGGATTTTGGGGCCATCGTTGAACGAAACTGAGTAAACGTGCCAGGGTTAGTACTCTGTAGTCCTTTCTTGTTTGTTGAAATAACTTGTTGTAAGGTTTTTAGCAGGCACGTTCGCAAAAGTGTTAATAGCGATTAATTTCGTCATGTCTCTCTCTCTCTCTCTCCCTCCCCCTCTCTGTCTTTGTATGGAATAACTGGACGGATTTTTATGAAATTTGAAATTTGAGTATTTTTCGAAAATCTTTCGATAAGATGCAAATTTCAGTAGAATCTGACAAGAATATCAGATACTTTACGTGAAGAGCAATTGCATATTTAATCTGTCTCGCCGAATTCTTCACAGAATGAGAAATGCTTCATACAAAAGTTGTAGAAAAAAAACACGCATTTTATGTTCAGTAACTTTTTTTCCGAAAGTCGTGCCGTTTATGAGATTTGTGAAATAATATTGTAGAGCCGGGTAGGGCACAGTTGACAATATGGCGCATGCGCATTGCACGCGGGATACCCAAAACTACACACACACACACACACACACACACACACACACACA
>Ga0123354_10020571_pt1 | contig 10384 bp, 8 predicted proteins | sample TergutLab28metaG_2_FD_97872 | JGI IMG/M metagenome (GOLD analysis project Ga0123354, IMG submission 97872) | Labiotermes labralis P4 segment gut microbial communities from Petit-Saut dam, French Guiana - Lab288 P4 | ecosystem: Host-associated > Arthropoda: Insects > Digestive system > Gut ...
ACTACTACTACCACCACCACCACCACCACCACCACCACTACTACTACTACCACCACCACCACCACCACCACCACTACTACTACTACTACCACCACCACTACTACTACTACCACCATCACCACCACCACCACTACTACTACTACCACCACTATTAATAGTACCACTACTACCACCAGCACTACACACTACCACCATTACTACTACTACTACTACTACCACCACCACCACTACTACTACTACTACTACTACTACTACTACTAAGACGTAGTAGTAAAGTAGTAGTGGTAGTGGTAGTAGTAGTAGCAATATCAATTTGAAATCCCAACTCTAACATTTGCCCCGTATATTAATTACGTAAGATTTGGAACTTTCCCAGCATTAAAGATTCACAGCAGTCTATAGTCTCTGGTTTCGACATCGTACACCCCAGTAGCAATGTTACTGCGGACGTAACTGCCTACGTTCTTGCCTTTGTAATGTGGGTTAATACTTAAAGCAGGACTTTCACTAAGTTTCGCGAAACCCATATTTATGCTTCATATATACCGGAACCACCAGACTCTGCGCCACTTGCTCAATATAGCGACTTCGGGGAAGGGGACGCGGTGATACGGTGATACTGTGATTACAGTCAGTATCACTTCGTGTACTTCGCTTACATGTAAACTAATTTACACACATACCTACAACCGGGGCAAAAACGACTAGTTTTTAAGTGTGTACTGCATGTTTATCGTCACATCTGTTAGCCTTCGCACGTTCATTAGAAGAAATTAATTTCACAGATGTTATCGAATAAACGCTAATCGACTGGCCTACGTAAACTTCTTGTTTGGAGTTATTCGTTGAATCTCCTGAAAAAAAAACAACAACAACTGTATGGTTTAAATAAGGATATATATAGGTGTGAGACAGGTGTTCGTCAGTTCGCTCCTTCTATGATCTTATGTGCCTGCGTACATTCACTACCTGCTTTTATTGCAGACGTCCAGGGTTCAATTCTCGGGCCATTGACCTACTACAGTAAATTACCTTTATCGTGGTGTTTCTCAGTCTCATCAATCAAATTCCGCAGTAGCTCCTCAAATTTACCAAAGACCGCTACCTCACAGACACTTTGCGATTTGGTAATGATCATACTATTCGACGCCTATAAACCCATCAGCAGACCACAGGTAGACGCCACGTTCTTGGGAACAATTTTTAGGCGCGTTGGCAAAAATGCGAAAAGTGACTATCAGCTTCGTTACGTCTGTCTGCTGTCTGTCTGTTCGTCTGTCAGTCCGCATGGAACAACTCGGTTCCCGCTAGACGGATTTTCATGAAATTTACTATTTGAAAATTTTGGAAAATCTGTCGAGAAAATTTTATTTTCTTTAAAATGTAACAGCATAGAAGTACTCTACATGATGACGCATGTACATTTTTTTAAATCGTTTGTCGCTTAATCCTTCTTAGAACGAGAAATGTTTCACACAAAGTTGCACGGAAACTCAAAACACGCATTTCATGTTCAGTAATTTTTTATCCGAAAATAGTGCCGTTTTGAGATAATGTGGAGAAATATTGTACAACCGGAAAGGTCATAGATGGAAATATGGCGCATGCGCATTGCTTGCTGGAAAACTATGGCTATAAAACACACACTCGGAATATGTAATAGTTATTGCTTTTCCACTGCAACAATGGTTACGCAAACGCCTGTTTGTTACGTAATACGTGCATTGCCTGTCTTGCTGACATAAAGTGAGCGTACGGCACAGGACGTACTGTGATCAGTCATGTAAGGGTAACAGTTGTTTGTGCTCAAGCACCGCGCCATGAAGACGTAAGGAAGAGTGGAAGTACAGATCCACGCCTTCTTAACCCTGGTGTTAGATACAGGGAAGTGGTAAGAACCGGCCAATTTACTGCAACGGAAAAGCCCACTGCACAGATTTGCTGGAAGACTCGGTGGGACCCAAGAAGGTGTGGAGAACAGAAAAACCTCTGCCCCACCCGGGAATTGAAATACGGCTCTCCAATTGTGCAGCCCGTAGTGTAGTCACTATAGTGAGCTATCCCGGCTGTTGCTCGCATTGAGGCAGCTGCAAAACGTATTTCTACTGATCGTATCTAACAGCGGCGCACAGTTCTTCTCGAGAAGCTGATAGTCTCTCAGCTAGTGAAGCAATTCCCTGTATTTTATGGAACACGAAGGTTCATCAACGTATTCACAAGACAGCCACTGAACCATATCCTGCGCCAGATTAATCCAGCCTAACGACCTCCCAACCCTGTTTCTAGGGCAAAAGTCCATATAAGCACACCATGAAGGCATAAAAAGGGAGCACAAGTACAGCCCCACTCAGTCTTCACCTCGGCACCAGGTGGAGGCGAGTGGTCAGCTTCACGTCCCGACCGCTTTACCCCCGGAGAAAAAAATTCGGTACCCATTGAATAGGAGGATGCGTGGGCCCCCTCTTCTCGAAAAACACACCAAGTATGACGGTACCAGGTAAGGGGTATCTTCGTAAAACTTCACGATGAGGCGTATATCCATATGTCAAACACCGTCACTAAGAATGCGGTGGCCGAGGCATTCGTAATAAACAAATGTAACTCCCACTTCATTGAGCATCGGAACAAACCAATTGTTCATCACCTTGTTTACAAAAGCCCGCTGTGTTTAGGTCCATGCCATCATGAATTCGAAACTCTTAACGTTCTCAGGCATGCTGTGCACGTTTTACCGACAACTCGTCTCGTCACATTGCAGGGGAAACCCAACCCTCACCATCCAGCTATTGCACGAATGTTCTCACCATACGACGAGTTCGGTGACGGGAGTGAAGGCGGCCGGAGGTGAGTACTAGTGAGGATAATGGTGGCAATTTTGAATAATTCCAGCTTTCGAAAGCTCAGTAGCCTAGCAGAATGCATTTAATGGTTAAAGACGTAGCCACAAACTACAATTTTACTAATGACCAACTAATTCTTATTCCTTTATGCCGCCAGAGGACTTTCCTTCGTCCATGACGCAAGTTACGCCCATGTGTAAGTGATATTTCGAGAACATGACGTCATATCCTGAATAGAGCATCTGTGCTGAAGCCAAGGAAATAAGTCGCATGGACGGTGGGAACGAGGGCGCTCGAGGCTTTCCCCTCACCCTTTAACGCTGCAGTTCCCTCAAACTAACCCCAAAGTCCTGGTGACTATCGAAGTTTGGCAGTACCAACATTCGTGCGAACAGAATGACTAGATGACTGGAGGGGAATGCAGTGTAGTGCAATGGAGGGAGAATTTAACAGCTTGGGTGGGATGTACGGAGGGCAGATCCACTGAGCTTATTTCCGCGGTTGTAGTATAGACCAGTGTTTCTCAATGGGTGGCACGCGTCCCACTGCAGGGTGATTATGGTCAACTGCGTGGGACTTGGGGTGTGGAAAGTTAAGAATTTCAACTCTATTAAAATAAAAACAAATGTAAACATAATTCCATGTTTTAACTCTGCTCAAACAACCGATTTTAAGCTGATTAATTACATTCTTTTGCAGACGTGACAATAATAAGCCAAACAGTAAATTGTGTTCCAGAGATGTAAGAACTGGTTATACTGTTTTACATTTTTTTTACAACCTACCAGTAGGAAGCGAGATGGAAGATGTTGGAAAACCACTCAAGTATTGATTACAATGCAGTTCTCAGACTTCCATTTATATCCACTCATTAGAATATAGTACAAAAGGGTCAACACACAACATGTCATTTGAGGTCAAAGGGGTATTTATACCACTGATGTTGGCATCACTTGACACATCAATAAATCCTGTTAACAGTTATTAGATCCAATAAAATATATTTAGTAGCGTCTCCAGCAAGGACATTTCCATAATTACACATCACCAACGCGTACTATAATTCAATAACTCATATTCTTTCATTCAGTCTTGGCTAAATATGGATAGCAGTAACACGGAGCTGCAGTTGCTGTTTGGTTCTTACATGGCCATTTCTGATGTCTGAGTGTCCACAGTTTGTCCACACGTAGCCATGCTAGACTGGACAGAGTACGAGACGTCTTTATTTTTTCGGTAACCGTCTGTGGTTTAGGACATATTTCTTGTGATACAATGTAGCCAAGATATGTACATACTTTCTTTTTCAGCGCCCGCGAAAAGGACGTGCCTGAGGAACCGGTCAGCACGGAAGACGTCCTGTTTGACATGTTTAGGAACCAAGAAACTGACCTACTGCCAATTGGCATGTTCCTGTCTGTGAGTAATTGTCAAGGAATTTGGATTGTACTGACACATTCACTTCCAAAAACTAGGAAAGCTGCAGGCACGGTAACAGTTCTGACACGTAGCTCTAAAGTTTGTTCATATCAAAAACTACAGTACATACGCCAAAACTTTATAGCTACAAAATGGGTGCGTGAGGCTTTCCTCTACACCTTCGTTGGAAACATATTTAGCTGCTATGCAATGCGCAAGTTACACACAAAACGCAAGGAGAAAAAGGATATCAGCCTTCATGTAAAGTGTCTATTATTTCTGCCGAAACTGAAAAATTTCACACAGGTGTTAGTGCAACCTTCCAACACCAAGCTTCTAAAATCCGTTCAACATCTCCTAGATCACTACATTGTCGACAGCCAGTACAGATGGACGTTACAGATCACATGCATAGAACCTTTCTTTGCAAGATAGCCAAAGCTATTTGAAGTTTGTACACTAAAATAAACATCCAACTAGATGCAACAATGATAATTTAATTAATAATTTCAATCAGCTCAACATGTTTCGGGCGAAAATTTCGCCCATCCTCAGGAGCACTAGGCTGTGTTTACACCTTGTGGTATAAAGCACCGACGATGCTGCCTGCTGGTGACCAGGATGAGGTGGAACTGGTTATAACCAGTTCAACTGGTTAAAACCAGTTCCACCTCATCCTGGTCACCAGCAGGCAGCATCGTCGGTGGAAATGGTTATAGCCAGTTCCACCTCATCCTAGTCACCAGTCAGTGCTTTATACCACAAGCTGTAAACACAGCCTATTGCTCCTGAGAATGGGCGAAATTTTCGCCCGAAACATGTTGAGCTGATTGCAATCATTAATAAAATTATAATTGTTGCATATAGTTGGATGTTAATATTATTGTATCAAGGATGCACAGTCACACAAACATCAAATTTTGTACACTATATTCGAAAATAGGTTGCCATGACTTTAATGAGATAAATCTGAAACACTGTGATAAAAATTTGATGTAGGTTAGGTTTTGTGGTCATTACACCTTCAAAAACAAGGTACAAATTTAACAGTTCGAGCGCGCTTGCTACTTTTTTTTGTCTCAGAACAAATGAAGTATAAATCTTAATCTAACTATTGCAGCAGCAAATTCGTTTTTTTTTTTTTGCAACACATAAAATGTTTAGTTTGTGAGTGAAATGACAGTCGAGATACTTTCGCTCGTGTCTGACAGCATTAACGCTTGGTGTGATGTGTATGACAAATGTCAATAACGCTTAGTTTGTGAGTGAATTCACACCCGGGTTACTTTCACTAGTGCCCGTTATATAACATTAACGCTTGGTTTGTGAGTGAAGTCATAGATAGAATACTTTTACCAGTGCTCCGAACGTGCCTAAAGTTTTCCTTCTTTCCTACTTTTGAGAATTTGTTTGGCGCGGTCGTAAAATTACAAAAAAAAACTGTTAGCTTCAAGCCTGTCTGTCTGTCCTTCCGCATGAGACAACTCGGCTTCCACGGAACGGATTTTCATTAAATTTGATATTTGGGTATTTTTAGAACTCTATTGATAATATTCAAGTTGCATTAAATTCTGACAAGAATAAAAGGTACTTCATATGAAGACCTATGTACGTTTCTGGCAATATATCGTTCAATTCTTCTTAAAGTGAGTAATGTTTCAGAAAATAAGTTATAGGGAAAATCAAGACACGCAATTTATCTTCAATACTTTTTCCCCCGAAAATCGTGCCGTTTATGAGATAATGTGGAAAAATATGGTAGAGCCAGACGCGTCACAGTTGACAAAAAAAAAGGGGGGGGAGGCGCTTGCGCTCTGCATGCTGGATAACTAATAGGTAAGGCTAAAACCACACACTCAGAATATGTATTACTTATTGCTTTTTTCACAGCAACAGTGGTTACGCAAACATGCCTGATTATTAGGTTATATGTACATGGCCTCTTTGTTTAAACCCGTACTGCTGGGATATAAGTTTCAGTGACTTAATCACAGGTCTGGGTGAGTAACTTTGTAATTTCACTTTTTTCTTTACAAAAACCGTGAAAGCAAGTTTTAATATTTGTTGTGCGTAGGCTCTACGCAGTACGGGACTCAGAAGGACTGATCCACGTTTGGTGGAGATGATGGAAAATCTGCGAACTGTGCACAAGAGGAGTGGCCACGAGGGAGGTTCACCAGAGACACAGAAACTAGACAGGGAGACCTTCAAGAGGTTAGACAAGAAGGGTTTCTGGGTTTGTGTTTAGTTCAGTTTCTTGAATAACGTTGCATTACTGTGGTTACTTACTTCTGGTTGGTTAATTACTTGGTTCAACAGTAGGATATTTTAAATGGAGACCCTACACAAATAACTGGTGCCATTAACTGAAGAATAAAATCCAACTAGATGCCACTTATTACTTTATTATGCTTTTGTTAGGCTCAGCATGTTTCGGGCACTATTATGCCCATCATCAGGAGCTCACGACGATAGCGTTGGTTACCACTTAGGCCGTCTGGTTCTCGAGTTGCTTCTGGTTGGAAGTTAAGTGCAGGCAGAATGGATGAGTGTCCGGACCGAAACATGCTGAGCCTAACAAAAGCATAATAAAGTAACAAGTGGCATCTAGTTGGATTTTATTCTTCAGTTATCAAGATGATGCACGGTCCAATACACATAAAAAAACTGGTGTCATTATTAACTTGATGTATGCGCCGTGCATTTTGCACAATTTTACTATACCTGTCCAACAGATGCACAATATATGTTAAGAATCATCTGTTTCTTGAGATACTCCTACTTGATTCGATATTTATTCATCATACTCAGGGAGTTTCTTTTTAGGTATGGTAAAGTTACAAAATTAATAAAATGGAAACGTTTATACAAGTGGTTGTTACAAAGAATTAATAGGTTAAATCTATTTAATCAGCTACTCCATTATTTAATCCATTAACTCTTCGTAACAACCACTTGTGTAAAAGTTTCCATTTTATTAATTTTGTTAACTTTAGCACACATAATAATAAACTCCCTGAAGATGATGTATAAAACGTCGAAACATGCAGGCGTGCTATAAGAAACAGATAATCGTTAACATATATTGTGCATTTGTTGGACAAATATAGTAAAATGGTGCAATTATTGTTTGCCACCGTGTAAAACCTGAAGATAGGTATAAAAAATGTTATCGGTTACAATTCAAAATGCTGTTATTGTAAAGACATGATTGCTATATTTGGAAATCGGGAGATTTTTTCAAGGGAAATTTGGCACCAGTAGGTATTCAGTTGTGCCCACAGTCTCTGCGTCACTTAGGTAACCAGACGGGTGGTCGCTATCAGTTAGGCAATTACTATGTCAGGAATTTCGTTAGTTTTCTCATATAAGCTGCTGGTTAGTCAGTAAACTAAGTTTCTATACACTCAGCCAGTCGGTTAATAATGTGTAAAATTACAACGAACACTTCACTTCACCTTTACCATCCCGAAAAAAAAATATTTACTGCAAATGCTAAACCTGAGGTTCCCACAGTGGTGTTTTTGAAGATTCAATTTACACCGTGTTGACTGGTAAAGTCACCAGTAACACTACGTAACATCTCGTACGATTGGAATCTTCAATTTACTGCACAGACTGGCCCTTTAGATTATAAAAAATTGTGTCCCTTTTATTGTGGCCCTGAGACGTCAGAGGATGTTCCGGTAGATGTAAGTTTTCCATGCAACAAAGTTGCAGCCCTCAGGGACAGGATAAAAGGGACAACCTGTATTTCTTATACTCTCAGGTTATAATTGAATAAGTAAACAACAGGACAGTAAAGGCTGTCGTAGATTCAAACGAACTACGCTGTACCGACTTCAGCACCTGGTCATAATATAGTCCACATGCACAGGCCTGTGGTACACATTTTTTTTTGTGTGTGAGTCGGTTTATTTCCTTTCAAAATGTCCTTTCATTTTTTTGTTCATATTCTCGGCGACTTTTTTCGGACAGACGTGATAGAGTTCCCACCCTATTTTGCTCTACGCGCAACTCGAGAGGCCAAAAACAAACAGACTGTACATTTACTGCAACAGGAAACAAGTGAGAAAAGAGCTTACATTTTTACACGTTGCCAGTTCCAATTCCCTTCTCTTCAAAACACACATTTTGTACCAGAGTCCCTCTTTTACCCAACTATGCAGTTCGTAATCTATCACCTCAGACAGACTTGACGTAGTTCCCACCCTCCCTCCCGTCATGCGCAACTCAAGAGGCCACGATAGAATAATCGGACAGTATAACTATTTAACTTTCTGTATAAGAAGCAAGTGGAAGTAAAGTGATGGGATGAACGTCTCTTTGCAGCGTGGTATCGGCGAATGTCGTCCTCATTTCGCGAGCGTTCAGGCATCAGTTCATCATTCCGGACTTTCCGGGCTTTACGAAGCACATCGAGGAATTCTACTGGAAGTGTAAACCCAATACAGAGGGAAAGGTAAGGATCTCCTGACATTAGGTATGGGGCCTGTTGGCAGGGAGTCGAACATTTTACGCGATTCACCGACGAAATATACAGTCCGCGGCCCTTTTTACACGTGTTTCAGTCTGCAAACAGCTTATTCTCTTTTTTTCACACCCTGTATAAATCAATGAAGTTATACAGCATCGAAAAATATATAACAAATGGTTAATCGGGGGTGAAGAAAAAAGCGGATGTGGCTCATTTTAAGGCACACTATGACTGAGGAAATCGATAATAATAGTCGATATACATGTACATGTACCAGTGGATATACATATACATGTACCAGTCGATAAGAAAGAGATACCTCGAGAAAGTATGTCACATGTGTGTTTGACTTAAGGTGGTCCCCATTAGTAATTCAATTTAATTCAGTTCTTGTTTGCGTGGTTTCAGGCTTGCCGCGAACTAGATGAGACATGCCATATATCCCTTGAGAGCTCATATCTCAACTTGTTGATTTACGTATTCACTTAACAGCCAAATGGCAGACTACAAATTCAGCACCGATACGATTCAAAAGTACATAAAATCAGTAACAAAAGTAACACTACGCAATAGAAGATAAAATGATAGAAATCATTTAACAAGCAGAGTTAAAGGGAGAAAAATGTATAATAATATATAACAGTTTATTATTATTATTATTATTATTGTTATTATTATTCACTGATGGCACTAAACCCACGTGAAGATGGATGGTGCTGATGGCAGAAACTGAAGTTTGCCCTCTGTATTGCTGAATTCCCCTCCAGCCCCCTGTGACCCGTATCAACCAGCCTCAAGCGCTAGTCACAATCAATGGTTACCACTACCAACATTTCTGTGTACAGAATGGCCAGCTGATTGGAGGTGGATATAGGAAAATACGTTGGAGGGGGAAGTGTAAGTGCTTGAGGGCGGGGAGAGACTTGGAGACTTGGTAAGCCCACGGAAATGCTTTCGCGTACTCAACGGAGTGAAGTCGCAGACAGGGATTCAAATAATTCAGCCCGGGGGTTGTGTGATTTACTGCGTCCGACAGTAGTTGCCATGTCTGTCGCCACAGCGCTCTCCCCAGCGAAAATTAAAAATTATGTTGTTGGTTACACTTCCCCACCTCCCACCTTACACATCGAACTGAAAAACAAAATTACGACAGACAGAAAAGTCTCAATGAAATCACAGCATTCCCTTTTTCGGGCTTTTGCTGTTCCAGGTGGCGTCCTACATCCCCCAGCTCGCGCGCATGAACCCCGATTACTGGGGTATCAGTGTCTGCACCATCGATGGACAGAGGTTCTCCATCGGCGACGTCAACATTCCCTTCACTCTACAGTCCTGCAGGTAAGTTAGCGGGTAAGCTATCCGTGTGATGAAACCATCCAGGCTTAAAATTCCTCCAAATGATATTTAAAAAAATCCCTCTCACGAACAGCACACTGCCTCTTCTTACAAAAACCACACTTTGGAAAATTCGTTGTATTTACACGTATTAAAATGCAGCTGCAAACAATGTCATGTTACATTTAACTCACGACATGATTTTTATAACAACATTTTTAAAATCAAATTCCAAGGTACATATAGTCTCAGTTCCACCTCTTCCCGCCCCACCCCCCCCACCCCCCCCCCCCCCCCCCCCCCCCACCCCCCC
>Ga0123354_10020573_pt1 | contig 10383 bp, 6 predicted proteins | sample TergutLab28metaG_2_FD_97872 | JGI IMG/M metagenome (GOLD analysis project Ga0123354, IMG submission 97872) | Labiotermes labralis P4 segment gut microbial communities from Petit-Saut dam, French Guiana - Lab288 P4 | ecosystem: Host-associated > Arthropoda: Insects > Digestive system > Gut ...
AAACAAAATAGTGGGGAGATAAAAAAAAAAATTTAAAACAAAAAAAAAAAAGCCTCCCCCTCCGTGTTTTTTCCGGGGGGGGGGGGGGGGGGACAGTTGAAGAAGCTGGTAATAACAGGGACAAAATCGTTTTAGAAGTTATAGGTAGGATCATAATGTCGAAACGAAATAAAGAGGCTTCGCCTGGAGACGAAGAACGTGCCGTGATGTGATCTGAGATTCGACCACAGATTTTTTTTACACGTATGCGTTAGCATGTCCATTTTATTAATCATTAAGGTCCTAAGATTAATAATATTAATCATTAAGGTCCTAAGATTAATAATATTAATCATTAAGGTCCTAAGATTAATAATATTAATCATTAAGGTCCTAAGATTAATAATATTTCTGACCGAAAAAAAATTACCTAACCGGATATTGCGAAATCCATCATAATTGTTTGGTTGCTACTCAAGCCTAATTTATAAGCGGAATGGTATTTGTTAAAAAAAAACGTTATGCGGAAAACTACATACGTCTTCGACATTCACCGTAAGGCTAATACAGAGATAAGGGACTCTACCCACGCTGCAGAGTTCAAAAGTCATTTTGTTGAGTCACCGATGCATGATACGGCCTCGTTCATCTCCTTAGATATGTAGTCTTATTTCGGTGTATTTCTGTGACGGTGTTAGATCTCTGTGTAGTGTGTGCGTGATACGAATGGTTTGAAGTGACATGCTTGGTGCTCCGCGTACATTTGATTGCGTTTTATAAATTATTTGCGTCTTGTGACGAGTTTTTAAAAATTCAGCAGGCGGGGTCTGTATCTTATATTGTGTACTTCATGCACTCGTGTTTTCTGAAACATTCCAAATATAGTCAACATTGTTTGATTCATCTGAGTGATTGTGGTGGTATCACAGGAGTTCGTAGTACCTGCTTGTTTGTGTCAAAGGTTCGTATATTTGTTGTTTCATTGTGTGAATAATTGTTGTGCATAATGGTTGTGTATATGCAGGTAAGGCTCTTGTTGTACTGTACGTTTGACATAGGTGATATTTGATGTAATCTTAAGTACGTAAATAGGCTATCGAAAATGGGGTTAGATGTGATGGTATTTAGGCAGTTTCGTTGCTTTTTCCGGCTGATATTGTATATGTAAATTTTCTCATAATCTTTGAGATATTTTCCATGTTTAGCAACTTGTAGCATTTCCATTCATTCATCATTCATTAGTATTCAGCCCTAGAGGCCGGTCCGGCAGGAGCCAGAGCCTGGTTATGGAACCGATATGGCTCTTGGCACACTGCATCCTAGGCATGTTCTTGGGGGTAGTTTGCCTTTGCTTTCCCCCGCCTTTAGACGTTCCCACTTTCGCCGCCACGTGCCTCTGCGTGAGCATTTCCATTGTATCATAAATTTTAGCATTTTTCTCAGACATAGTGGGCGAAATTCGAAATGAACTATTACTTCTAAGAGCCTGATTGTGTTCATTTTCGGCCGCTCACTTACTGGGATTGCGAGTTCGAATCCAGCCGGGTGCATGGATTTATTTCTCTTGTGAGTATTGTATGTTGTAAGGTGAGTGTCTCTGCTTCGGGCTGGTCACTCGCCCGGGGAAGTCCTACCGTCTGTAGTGTGTCTGCGCGTGATCGTGAAGTCTCGACAGTGAGGGGGCCGTGGCCCACTAGAGGCTGTTGTGCCAGGAAAGAAATAAATTGTCCATTGTCTCTGTTTCTAAAAGTTCTGCCCTGCAGTGTGCACTGACGGATTGCAAGGCTGCAAGTCATACTTTCCATGGGAGTGTAAGGAATTTAATTGATAAATCCCACTTGAATGCATTTGTTAATTTCCACTTGCTGATTGATTAGTAATCTACCTATTGTTTTATTTGTTTTGCATGCGGTAGTATATCGGCTGTGCTCCACGTGTCGGCGAGGAGATTCGTTTGTTCCGTAACTTTTTTATGTGTTAAAAGTCTTATACACATTGCCGCTATTGCATTCGTTGTTGTGTTGTATATTTTGTATTACGTGTTTCTCAAGTTTTTTGTCTCAGTAATTAACCAACTCGATGCACAAAATTTTTGTTTTACAGTAAGTTTATCTCATGCATCTACATGTTTCGAGCACATGGTGCTCGAAACATGTAGAGGCATGAAATAATGGACTGTTTGGAATTACATCTGTAGATGCAGACTTCCGAAAAATATAAAAGTGGACTGGGTTATTATTTAATTATTGTTCCTGAAACATTCAGCTTGTTTTCCTACTGTTTTTCGCGCGCGGAACTTCATGTGTGTGGGGTCGCGTTATCGGATCGTCTGCGCGTTTCATCTGTATTTGTGATATTGTTATCAGATACGATAAGGATATCGTACACATGGCCACAGTAACTTCAGATATTGTGGTTTAATGAATTTGTAACAGTGCATTGCCTTTTATGAGCTGTAAGAGTAGATTGCGGTCCTTTGTGCTCCCACAGCTAATCTTTCTCACTTCGTCCGTAAATAAATTTGTTGGCTTGCCGTTTTGCACACGTTTATTACATCTTCATTATCTTGTGCGTGTTGTAGTTCTGTATTGTTATTCATTAATGTCTTAATTCATTTACAGGAGTATTCCTGTACGTATTGTACATACTTCTTTCTTTTTAATGAGGTCCCTCGGTCTGTTTTCTTCCCCTAAGTTGAGCGATCAGGTTTTGTATCCCTACAAAATAACGGGAATTTGGTTATGTATCTTTTTAGTTTTACCTTATCAGATAGGAAATGGGAAGCTGGATTCTTTAGAGAATGGTTTCAAGCATTCCGGGATATACTCTGCTCTGTTACTGTGTGCGTGTTGTTCTGATATATTATTGTCATACAGAAGGGGTGTCCCACGTGAAGATCATATTTATGTCGTCGTTAAGTATTTTTAGTTAACAGATTGCTGCCTTCTGGGCACTCTCGAGGGTCTCTCCTGTGTGACGTATTCTTGTCAGATGCAATCTGTCGGCCACGACCACGTTTCAGTGTTGGAAGTGTTACACTGAGATAAAAAAAAACGAGTACGCGATAAGTTACAGGCGTTGCGTCATTATTGTCTTCATTACAAACCACAATTTAGGACAGGGCCTTTCCTTCGACTCCAGGATGCGCCAATATTCTGTCAGAAGGAGCCCAGGATTTCTGGAAATTTCCCGTACCGTGAGAAGTAATAATAGCGTGCGAGGCTGTTACTTACAGGAAGAGTTGGTAAAACGATGCAGATCATTGATTGCCAGACCGTCCTCTGCGAATTCCTTGGTCTGGCTTTCCTGGGTATCCGCGGGTGCCATTTCTAATGACGGGGTTTAATTTTACTAAACAGGTGATTATGTGATAGTTTGCTCTAAAGGGCAGTAGCAAACAGCTTACATTAAGCGGTACGTTGAAATGGCATGCCTGCTAGCGGATTGTATTGACAAACCTCCTGAAGAGTATTGGTTCAAATAAGTGATTCTTTAAATAAGTGATTTAAATTATGATTCGGCAGTGGGAGTAATCGTAGTAAACCTCGCTTGAAAGGAATATGCAGTTCGATTATGCTGTATTTTCGGTCAGACTTTGACTTTAGACTAACCTTTAGACGCCTAATGTCAACTATAGTTGACGTACCGCATCGCTAACCTCTAAAGTTGCATTTTATATATTTATTCAACAAATATAGGTACCGAATATTTTAAACATGGTATATATTCTCCGTTTTTTTTTCTCTTCAAAATGCAGTTTGTTTCATAATTCTAATGTATTTGGTTCCCGTATTATTCACATTTTATATACAGGGTGTGCTAAAATTAAACAAATAATTCCGGCGCCAAAAGGTTAACATACTGGTTCTGTTACGTTTAATTTTCAGTACAGGGCCTGTAAGCGGTGTCGGTCTGTATATTCGTCATTCTGTTCCAAAACTGAAAGTGCTCCGTCGCAGTGAGGTTCGGGAAACATTGATGTAGGTAGAATGGTTGAAAGGCAGCTGGTCGAGGATGACAGGGGAATTCAAACCGACGAGTCCAGGAATTGTCGAAAGACGGACAAGACATTGGAAAGAGAATTGTGAGGCCAGGACAGGCATAAAGTTGCTTGATACATGTCGCCATTTTTGTTAAACTGGTGCTCAGTAGTGAGCGTGTGACGTTGTGCAGACTAATTGTTAAGTGAAATTAATTGCAAAATGTACGCAACATCTTTGTACAGAAATTGGTATTTATTGAACTTTATATCTCCCAGAATGTTGCAGTCTGTCCGAAGACATTCAGCAACCGTGCTGACAGTCACTTGTAATGGCATGAAGGAAATACATCTCCTATTTAGGCTCAATCACAAATGATTGGGTATGGTCTCTGGGGGGTGTTGCAGAGTATCAGTTAAATCTAGTTGTTAGATCTGCAGGGCAACACCGCTTGAGCCTACAATTGTAATTTTGTCTTTGAAATAGAGAGTTTGCCAGGTTGTTGGGGTGATCGTTAAGCCTTTGTCGGTAGGTGACACTGTAGTTTGGCACTTCTTGTCTAACCGACAACACTTGTCACGTAATTATTGAACTTGTAAAGAAATTTTCTACCTATTACGAAACTCGATAATTCATTATCCTGTATAAAAGAGCCTGCGGCCGGTTGTCCGGAGCCATACGAAGTCACTCCACTTCATTAAGCCCTATTTCCGCAAGATCTATTTAAATATTCTCTCCCATCTACACCTGAATATCCCAATTGTACTTTCTCTTCAGATTCTGTTTTCTTCCATAAGGACGAGAGAACAAGTTTTGTGGTAAAATGAAAGTGATATAGGTCACAAGGGCAACTGAAAAGACAAAACAAAAACACTGACAGTCTTACTGACAGACTTACAGCTCGAGTAACTAAAGGGTGTCAGCGGTATAGCTTCTAACACAGAAGGCTGAACTTGAGTGGTAAAGTTACAAACTTCGAAAGATTTGGTTGTGGCCTATTTTGAATGTGCCCTTTCGGCATTAGAGTGTAAAGATGATGAACTTCCGTCAGGATACTGACACGCCGTACGAAATTATAAAGGAGTAACTCATAAATCGATGGTTAGAGCGTTAGCTACATTAATCTGCTGGATTATTTATATATTTATAGTTGTCCGTTGTGCCTTCAGAATATGATCCGCTGGCTTATTCACTATGATGTGGTACCGTACAGTCTTGTATGTGGACAGTAACGTCGGGGAGCAGCATCCTGTTTTCAGTCTAAATGCTTAGGGCGAGATGCAGCCAGTTGGGGAACATAGGAGGGGCGACTTGGACCCCACCCCGTTCTGAACATGGAGGAAAATTGTTTCTCCGAATCATTGGTACCGACCTAGAAGACTATATGGTGTTAAAATCCAAAAGAAAATAATCTATAAAAAAAAAGTGCTGAAGCCGTTCAGGTTTTTGAATTTTGTATTTTGATGTTCAAGATAAATGTCAGGTATAAATATTTTGTTCACCCCTGGGTGAAAACAGTGTAAACAAACTAATGTTGATAAGTGACAAGACAAGAATCTGATGGTAAATCGTCGGGAGAACTCCTCATTGGTTCTGAGGTCAACGACCCGTTCTCCGTGGCATGCCGGAATGTGCCTAATTTGGAAAATGTAATAGGACAGCTTTCGAAACAGAAATAGCTCCCTGTCGGTTGGGACTGCTCTGGTTTACTTCTCTTCGTTTTAAATGTTTGGCTAGGGTGTGGGACACCGTGTGTGCTCCGTACTGCACGCTAGACACAAATTCGAACATTTGTCTGTGGCATGATGTAACATTCAGTTAAAAGAGCTCTTAATTCACTGTAGCGTTAACATTTTGAAGCATAGTGGAACCTGTATGTCTCTCTTGAGTGATTTCAGGCCTCTGCCGCCATGTACATGAGATCTTCGCCCTTCTGTGATGTTACGCAGTGTATATTCGTATCTGCCGACGTTTCGGGAGAACCTCTTGGTCCCATCTTCAAGGGTCAAGCAGCCCAAGTGGAATTGTTCAATTGCTTGACCCTTGAAGAGGGAACCTTGTAGGATGTCCTGAAATGATACCAATCTACGCTGCGTGACATGGCAAAGAGCGAAGATCTCGTGTATCGCCTGCTTTCATGTTCAGAACGTCCGGATTTCACCCACAGAGCGTATACTATTGTTCTCTGGATACCCAGGATAAAGAATATCGCTCAGACCCCTATCGTCACGTGTGTCCGCACGAGCTGTCTCCCCCTTCCTCTCTTAATTAGAGTATAAGGACTAATTATTAAAACGCAGATCATTTTACGCCCAGGAAATTCGTCTGCTTGAAAACAGGAACAATGGCAGGTCTGTGAACACGGTAACGAACCTTCGATTGCCACAAAAGGCGAGCAGCCACTTCGCAGTCGAGTAGGGACCGCAGTTAGAGTCACAACCAGACGCAGATATGTCGGCCAAGAATGGGCGCTCTAGAGTACGCATTCGAATAAGGCTGTTCACACCAGAATTCTGCGTGATCTGTAGACGGAAAGTTGTACAAATTTTAATTTTAAACGCCCTCTTTCGTCAGACTTAACCCGTTAATGTTAACGGGTCTTGGAAAGATATCAGTCTGGAATTGTGTAAATACAGTCCCATCACCGCGTGGCATGTCCTCAGGTGATGGACTCGAGAAATAGAGAGTATACTGAACAAGCAGTCATGAACGGCCGACAAGGGGTCTTCATTTGTATTTGGAAATGACCAGGGGACTGATGAACCCTAACCGCTAGTAAAAGTACCATTATACAAATATTATGTTAGGCATTATCTGTGATGTGCTTTGTATACAGAACGTTTCTGAAGACAAGTCAGCTTTCCAAAAGTATACCACAGATAATCGACATTGTCCTATGTAATGGTCTATAAGGAAGGAACCGTTGCCACAAATCCTTAGAAAATCATGAAAAGTGTAATGTTATTGTATGTTGCACGGGGCCTGACCTTGTGTGTCACTGAATAGGGTTCAGTGAATGTGGTGGTAATGAACCTTCTGCCTCCATAAAAGGAGGGCAATTATTTGGCCCTCCGAGCGACTGTCAATTTTCCAGGAAAGGCTGTGATCCCTTGGGTTGGTGAGTCAGTAGCAAGTAGACCTCTTGGTTCCTGTCAGACTGTACACAAACGTGTGAAATGACGGAAGCAAGACTGGTTCTATTTTGATTGGCGAGTATAGAAATTTAATCGTGTACGGGGAAACGCAAATATTTCACACAAACATGCATTCAATAAACATATTTGTAAGTAAGTAACGATCTTAACTTTCAAACCAACTTAACTGCTAGCGTACTGTTATGAGTGATGTATTCGGTTATTGTGCGTTGCTTTCCAAAGAATTATTGACTTACAGTATTAATTTTATGGTACTTACTTTTTACATCTAAATGTGAATAAAGGCCAGTTGGTTTTGAGAATTGTGTTGCGAACGAGCAGCAGTGTTTGAAAACAGTAGGGTTAGTCTAGGAAGTGTGTCATCCCCGTTGTGTGTGTGAAACTAGGAGAAGGTATGTAGTCAAACACAACTAAATCACTGAGGTGTAATTTAATGAATGTGATGGAAAACAACTACATGTTTCGGCCTGTGTTGGCCATCATCAGGTTGTTAGTAGCTTTATACGCGAGGTTTTAGCCTGAGGAGGAACAGACATTACTAATCGTGTAGAAAGATATTTGGACGATTCTCACCTAAGGTACCATACTGCATAACGACGAAGTTCACGGTATGTTCATGTGTCACGACACTGCCAGCTGCAGGCTGACTGATGAAGTGGAAAGGACGTGGAAGGAGGCGATCTTGTTTTAATTTAAGGTAATGCACCAGAAGTTCCTCGGTGATACCCCTGTCCCGGCAAAGATTCGAAACTAATGTCTCCCAGTTGCAGGTCAAAATTTTCATCGCTGTAGCCGACTGGCCCGGTACTGCGTGGTTGATAAAGATCGCGTAGTGTAGTTAGGGTAGTGAAGTACAGAACTCGGCTGGGTATGTAGTTCAGTTGTGAGACACAAATATACGTAGTATTTTGATACGCAGATGCGTTTGAAGTGACTCCTGCAACGATTGTTAACCAAATTGGAGGATAACATGAAGATTGGTATTGCAGAAATAAATTTTGTGGGTGGGGTGTGGCTTCAACTAGTTTAGAAGCGAACTAGTAGGGAATGTCGACGTTAAAATGTTCACTTACTTACATACTTCTTACTTACTTGATTACTTACTTACTTGCTTACTCCATGGAGCAGAATCCTTCTTGAGAAGCCAACCAGTTCTCATCTAGTCAAGAAATTCTCCCCATTTTATGGAACCCGAAGGTTCATTACGGCATAAACACGTGCCCGCTACTTGTCCCTATCCTGAGCCAGCTGGATCTAGTCCATACCCCCACATCCCACTTCCTGAATATCCGTCTTAATATTATCCTCCCATCTACGCCTGTATACGTCTCTCCCCATAGTGCTACATGCCCCACCCATCTTATTTTTCTCGATTTGATCACCCGAATAATATAGTGTTTGGTACAGATCATTAAGCTCCTCATGGTGTAGGTTTTTCCACTCCCCTGCCACCTCGCCCCTCTTAGTCCCAAATATTCTCCTCAATGTCCTATTCTCAACCCCCTCAGCCTGCGTTCCTCTCACAGTGTGAGCGACCAAGTTTCACACCCATGCAAAACAACAGGCAAAATTATAGTTTTGTATATCTTAATCTTTAAATTTCTGGATAGCAAACTGGAAGACAAAAGATTCTGCACCGAATGATAGCAAGCATTACCTGACTTCACTCTCCTCTTAATTGCTTCCTGAATAGGATTTTGATTTGTTGAAGTTGTTCCCAAATATTTGAACTGTTCCACCCTTTCAAAGGAGCTATTACCAATCTTTACGTTAAAATGTTTAAAATATTGACCTGGTCAACATTTTAACCACTTAAATATTGCAATATACACGCCAGTTTTGAGATTTCAGCTGCAGTTATAAAGTGTGGCTTCTGTGTTTGAACTGTGGTCTGAGAATTTATTAAGTGCTTCTGCCATTTTGATATTTTACGAGAACAACGAATAACCCCCTGAAGATGGCGTAGACAAACGCCAAAGCGCGTTCGAGTTACAGTTAAAAAGTGATTAGTTTAAAAGTAGGGTGCATTAACTTTTGGTAAATAGAAAGTGCCGTCCAGTACAGTGGGCGTTAAGGATGTGGGGTGTGCGGATTGTAGGTGGATAGAACTGTCTCAGAATGGTATCCATTGTAGGGCTTTGGTATTAGTTCTGCTGTCAGAAAATCAGTTAATTGTTAAAATGGATCTTACAGAAATCGTTTGTGTGATGGATGGGAGTGCGTATTGTGTCCAATGGTGGGCTTTTGTATCATACGGTGCTGGATCTGGTGTTGGTACCAAACAGGTAATTACTAAGCTCGATATTAGGACAGTAGATTGTTAGGTGGACGGAACTGACTCGGATCTCGTCCTTTGGCTGGCTTTGGTATTAGTGGTGTTGAACCTTCAGGCTGTGCTTCCAGAGTTCGATAGCTGACAGGAAGTGCTTGGAGTGTAGCTCAAGTTCAAAATATTGGAGTTCAGAAGGTATAGTTGTTGGGCCACTCGACTCCATCTTTAGCGGTAACCGCCATCATGATGTACAGTAGATGTCGTCTCGCATATGTACACTGGAAATCGACTAAGGAAGATTTCGATATGTCGCTTGTCGTTCCTTAGCTATTATTCTGTGGCTTTACTGTCCCACATCATTTCCGACACATGCGTACAGGAAATCGACTGCATGTCATGCTGGGAGTGACGCATGTGTTTGGTTAGCTGGTATTGTGTGTGGCAATTATTCGGATTCCAGAGAAGTTCAGAAAGCTTGATTGGTTGTCCATAAGTGTCGGCACTTCTCTTCTCTGTTACGTGACCTCCTTGTTCTGTGTACATAGATAACTAATTGTTTGTTCAGTAAAGTCGTTGGAGATAACATTCCATCAGTAACAATGCGGCAGCTTTTCCATAGGATAAAGAAAGTTAATTCGGCTCACCTGATGACCTGATTTTTTCTGAACAAACGTTTATTCAGTACATTTTACGATGTAATGTTTAAGCGTTTTCGCTTTCTTTCGTCAGAGATGTGACTGTTCGCATTTTTTACGCAATTAGTAAGACAGGGATGACGAAATGAATGTGTTCTTGCTTAATGCCCTATGAAACCAGTTGTGATGTCTCCATGTCAGTATAATGATGCGAAACTCATAAATGTAGTATACACACTTAATCTTAGTAATTAACCAACTTAATGCACAAAATCTTGTTTTATAATAAGTTTATTATATGCCTCTACATGTTTCGAGCACTATGTGCTCATCATCAGGAGGTCAAAATTGTATTATACAGC
>Ga0123354_10020576_pt1 | contig 10383 bp, 8 predicted proteins | sample TergutLab28metaG_2_FD_97872 | JGI IMG/M metagenome (GOLD analysis project Ga0123354, IMG submission 97872) | Labiotermes labralis P4 segment gut microbial communities from Petit-Saut dam, French Guiana - Lab288 P4 | ecosystem: Host-associated > Arthropoda: Insects > Digestive system > Gut ...
AAGGCCATCGTGTTCAACACCAACGAGTCCAGCTTCCTGGCTGGCTACCTCGCGGCGTCGATCACGCAGACCGGCATCGTCGGCACGTACGCCGGCATGCTGATCCCATCCGTCACCATCTTCATGGACGGCTATGTCCAGGGCGTCAACTACTACAACCAGCAGAAGGGCACTTCTGTCAAGGTTCTGGGTTGGGACTTCGACAAGCAGGATGGCACGGCTGTGCAGTCCGAGAACCCGTTCGGTGACATTCCTGCCGGCATGACGGCAGCTCAGAACCAGGTCAGCCAGGGTGCTGACGTGCTGTTCCCAGTGGCCGGCAACGCCGGTACCGGCGCCCTCCAGGTCGCAGCTGCAAGCGGCGGCAAGGTTTCGGCCATCTGGGTTGACACAGACGGTTGCGTTTCGGCTGAGCAGTATTGCTCCGTGATGCCGACCTCCGTTTACAAGGCCATGGACGTGGCCGTGGAGCAGGTTATCGAAGACGCCGCTAACGGCAACTTCGACTCGACGCCGTACGTCGGCACGTTGGCAAACAACGGCACCGGCATCGCGCCGTGGCACCAGTGGGATTCCAAGATCAGCGATCAGACCAAGCAGGAGATCGACACGATCAAGGCGCAGATCATCGCTGGAACGATCAAGGTTGCCTCGGCTGGCGCTCACTAACGCGTCACTGAATAACCACCAAGCGGGGAGAGGCTAAACGCCTCTCCCCGCTGGCTATTCGTAGTTAACCCCGTGGCGTATTCGGTCAACACAGCGTAGTGGTGCAGACTAGTGTGGAAGAAAACAAGGTCCAACGAAGGAGTGTGGGGTGGTGACAGACGAGGTTGGCGTGACCGGCAGCGGACTACACCTGCGCGGTATCACGAAGAGCTTCGGCACGCTATTAGCCAACGACGGTATCGATCTGGATATTTTGCCCGGGCGCATCCACTGCCTGCTTGGTGAGAACGGTGCTGGCAAGACCACGTTGATGAACGTGCTTTACGGGCTTCTGCCGGCCGATTCAGGCGAGATCTACATCGACGGGACGCAGCGTAACTTCCGCAGCACCCGCGATGCCATCGACGCCGGAATCGGCATGGTGCACCAGCATTTCATGCTCATCGAGGTTTTCAGCGTGGCCGAGAACATCGTGCTGGGGCGCGAGCCTGTGGCGGTGCCTGGGTTGAAGCGGCGGCTCAAGCAAGATGGCCAGGCCGCTCGCGTAGTAAACCGTTGCCTGGACGGTCTGAGCACCGCCCTGAGTTTCGTTTGCCGGCGCGTGCTCGGCTTTCTCAGCATGGCTGGCGCCCGCCGCCAGGTACGTGCTTTGTCGACGCGCTATCAACTCAATGTCGATCCCGACGCCATCATCGAGGATCTGCCGGTTGGCGTGCGCCAGCGCGTCGAGATATTGAAGGCACTGGCCAACGACGCCAAGTATCTGATCTTCGATGAGCCCACAGCGGTGCTGACACCCCAGGAGACCGACGAGCTGATGGAGATCATGAAGGCGCTGCGCGACGAGGGGCATGCCATTGTCTTCATCACGCACAAGCTGCACGAGGTGCGGGCCATCGCCGACGACATCACCGTGATCCGTCGCGGACGTGTGGTCGGACAGGCGATGCCGGGCACATCGGAGGTCGAGCTGGCCGAGATGATGGTCGGCCGCTCAGTCAGTCTGACGGTCGAGAGGGCCGTCGCCCAGCCAGGCGCTGTGGTTCTGTCTGTGCACGATCTTAGAGTGGCAGACGCGACCGGGGCCGTCGTTGTCAACGGCGTGTCGATAGACGTGCACGCCGGTGAGATCGTTTGTGTCGCCGGCGTCCAGGGCAATGGGCAAACAGAGCTGGCGGAAGCATTGCTCGGCCGGATGCCCACGCTTAGCGGGCACATCAAACTTGGTAACGCCGATGTGACAAGGGCAAATCCCAGGCGCACCCTAGATGCCGGTGTTGGGTACGTGACGGAGGACCGCCAGCGTGACGGGTTGATCAGTTCCATGACGATCGCCGAAAACCTGGTGCTTGACCAGATCGACAGCTTTGCTGGTTTCGGCACGCTGAATACCAGGGCGATCGCCGCCCATGGGCGGGCTGTGGTGGACGAATTCGACATCCGCACCCCGGATGTCAGCTTGCCGGCGTCATCACTGTCCGGCGGCAACCAGCAGAAGGCAGTGCTGGCACGCGAGCTGTCAAGAACTCTGACCGTGCTGGTTGCCAGCCAGCCGACGCGTGGCGTCGACGTTGGTGCCATTGAGTTCCTGCACAAGAGGATCGTTGCCGAACGCGACAAGGGCACTGCTGTGCTGATCATATCGACAGAATTGGAAGAGGTCGAAGACCTTTCCGATCGCACGGTGGTGATGTTCCGCGGCCGTGTGGTCGGTGAGGTGCCGCCCGGCACACCGCGCGAGGTGATCGGCCTGATGATGGCCGGGATGGACGCAGAACAAGCTCGCGCGGCCGTGGCTGCTGACGCACTGCACAGAGGAGACAACTGATGAATGATCTAGGCAAGCGCGCCTGGGCGGCGGTGAAGCGCTTCTTCAACCTGATGTGGCGTATGCAAGGCCTGCCCGGCGAGATTCTTATCACGCTGCTGGCCTTCGTTTTCGCGTTTCTGCTGGGCGCGATACTGATCGTCGTGTCCTCGCCCGGTATGGCATTTGGCGACGCCTGGGCCAAGGTGGGCACGGCATACGGCGGCCTGGTCACTGGAGCATTGGGCAGCGCCAAGAACATCGCAGAGACCACGGCGCAGGCGGCGCCGCTGATCTTCGCCGGACTTGGCGTGGCGCTGGCGTTCCGCGTCGGCCTGTTCAACATTGGCGGCCAGGGCCAGGCGATCTGGGGCGCCATCGCAGCCGGGTACGTCGGCTTCCATTTCAACTGGCCGGTATATATCCACCTGCCAGCCGCTATTCTGGCTGGTCTTGCAGCCGGCGCGATCTGGGCCGGCATCGCCGGTGTGCTGCGAGCCCAGTTCGGGGCCCACGAGGTGATTGTCACCATCATGCTCAACTATGTTGCATCGGGGTTGCTGCTGTGGCTACTGAACGGTCCTCTGGGTGACCCGGCCCGCGGCGCACCCATCAGCCCGCCGATCTACCGGTCGACATTACTGCCCGCCATATTCGGGCGCTTCAATGTCGGCTTCCTGCTTGCGCTGGTGGCCGCCGTCGCTGTGTGGTGGATACTTGACCACACTCGCCTTGGCTTCACTATCCGGGCGGTGGGCGCCAACAGCGAGGCCGCCGCAACGGCCGGCATGAGTGTGCCTAGGGCTCTGACATTGGCCATGATCATCGCCGGTATTCTCTGCGGTATGGGCGGCGTCCAGCAAATGCTGGCGCCAGACGCGCAGAACCAGGCACAGATGCTTTCCATCGGGTTCGTCGGCAACATCGGCTTCAATGCCATCACGGTGGCTTTGCTCGGCCGGTCGCGGCCGGTCGGGGTCGTGGCGGCCGGATTGCTGTTCGGCGCTTTGCAGGCAGGCAGCATCCAGATGCAGGCTGCGGCTCAGGTGCCGTCAGAGCTGGCCAACGTGTTGCAGGCCTTCATCGTCATGTTCGTTGCAGCACCTATGCTGGTGCGCCAATTAGCCCCCATCTTCAAGATACGGTTTAAGCGCCGGGCGTCCGCCCTGACCCAGGCCGCCACCATCGAGGGAGGCGCGGCATGAGCACCGAAACTAATCCAGCGGTCGATGTGGTCGCGCAGGCGCACGCCGCGCTTGACGCTTCGGTTCACGCCACACTCGAGCAGGCCGAGTCGCCGGAGGACCGTTCGCACCGCCGCACAATGGGCGTGTTGATCGGCCTGATCGCGGTGCTGCTTTTCTGGCTAAGCTCCATCACGCACGGGAGTGCGTCCTTTGCTCTGTCTGGTTACTTCGACGCGGTGAAGCTGCCAACCATAACTGTGCCGGCAATGGCGACTGTGCTAGTTTGCGCGGTGCTCTGCGCGCTGGCATGCGCTGGCTCGTTCGTCTCCCAGGTGCCGTCACGATTGCGGACGACCCTGAACGTGCTCGCCGGCATCGGCTTGGTCGTTGGCTTCCTGGCGTGGGCGGCGGCGGCCGGCGGGCAAGGGTTGCCTTTCCAGGTGGCCAACCAGTTCAGTGGCACCATGAGCTATGCCACCCCGCTGATCTTGGGTGCCCTGTGCGGCGTCCTTGGTGAGCGTTCCGGCGTGGTCAACGTGGCTATTGAGGGCCAGTTCTTAACGGCTGCCTTCTCCGCATCACTGATCGGCACACTGACGCACTCCCTGGCATGGGGCCTTGTGGCGGGCATCATCACAGGCATGCTGATGGGTGCGCTGCTGGCGATGTTTTCAATCAGGTATCTGGTTGATCAGGTGGTGCTTGGCGTCGTGCTCAACCTGTTCGCTTCCGGGCTGACCGGCTTCCTGTATACCCGGCTCATGTCGACGAACCCCCAGGGCACGAACTTGCCGCCCATATTCCAGCCCATTGCAATTCCTGGGCTGTCGGAGATTCCCTTCCTCGGGCCCATCCTGTTCGACCAGACCCTGCTTGCCTACATCGCGCTGCTGGCAATACCGGCGGTTTGGCTGCTGCTCTACCGCACCAGGTGGGGCTTGCGGGTCCGGTCTGTCGGCGAGCACCCTGAGGCGGCCGAAACGGTCGGCCTGAACGTGCGCGCCATCCGCTGGCAGGCTGTGCTTACAGGTGCGGCCCTTGCCGGTATTGGCGGGGCATATCTCACCATCGGCTCAGCTGGGCAGTTTGTCAAGGATATGAGCTCTGGCAAGGGCTTCATCGCGCTGGCCGCATTGATTATGGGACGCTGGAAGCCAGGGCTGGCCGCTCTTATGGCCATCTTCTTCGGCTTCGTCTCGCAGCTGTCTGGCCAGGTCCAGGTGCTTGGCACGCCGATCAATAGCCAGTTCCTTGGCATCCTGCCGTACATCGCCACGATCATCGCGGTTGCCGGCCTGATCGGCCGTGTGCGTGCGCCGAAGGCTGACGGCGTCAACTACGTCAAGTGAGGTGCGCTTGTGGGTGAGATTGATTGGGACGACCTTAGGGTCGTCGCCCGGCAGTATTGCGCTAAGGCCTACGCGCCGTATTCCGGCTATCCCGTGGGTGCTGCCGGGCTGTGCGATGACGGGCGTGTTGTCGCCGGGTGCAACGTGGAAAACGCCGGCTACGGGGTGACGCTGTGCGCTGAGTGCGGCTTGATCTCGGCTTTCGTCGCCTCCGGTGGGGGACGCCTGCTGGCGGTGACGTGTTGCAACAAAGCAGGTGATGTCATCATGCCGTGCGGGCGGTGCCGCCAATTGCTGTGGGAGCACGGTGGCGACGGGCTGCTGCTCGACACCCCAATGGGCGTCCAGGCAATGTCCGATGTGCTGCCCCAGGCGTTCGGCCCAGAGCAGCTGCTGTGATCACGGCAGCGGTGGATGGCTCGTCCCTGTCGAATCCGGGACCAGCCGGCTGGGCGTGGTACGTTGACGATCGGTGCTGGGCCAGCGGTGGCTGGCCCCGTGCGACGAACAACCGGGGCGAGTTGATGGCCTTGCTGACGTTGCTGCGCGCAAGCCAGTCAGCCGGATTGGCGGGGGAGCAATTGAACGTGCTGGCCGATAGCCAGTACGTGATCAACGCCGTGACCACCTGGGCGCCGAACTGGAAGCGCCGGGGCTGGCGCAAATCGGATGGGAAACCGGTGCAAAACGTCGACATGATGATGGCGCTGGACACCGCGATGCAAGGGCGTCTGGTCAAATTCACCTGGGTCAAAGGCCACGCTGGCCACCCTCTCAACGAGATGGTTGACGAATTGGCGCGCGCTGCCGCTACAGCGTTCCAGGACGGGCACCTGCCTTATGGCGGCCCCGGATTTGGCGGGATGACGGGCGCCGAAATACCCATGCCGGCGGCTGATACCGTGGTGCCAATCCAGTCGCGACTGCTCTAATCCGCACTATCAAAATACCCCTTGGGGTACCTGGTATGTTTGGTGCGTCTAGCCACCAAAGGGGTGGCTACCGATCACATCGAGGTGTGTACATGGCAAGAGTTGTCATACTGGGTGCCGGTGTGGCGGGTCACACAGCGGCCCTTTGGGCCAGGCGCTGGCTAGGTAAGCAGCATCAGGTGGTTGTGGTTTCGCCGAACGCCAAGTGGAACTGGATACCATCGAATATTTGGGTTGGTGTCGGAAAAATGAGGGTCGACCAGGTGACTTTCCCCCTGGCACCCATTTACAAGCGTCAGGGAATCGAGTTTCATCAGGCGTTGGCAACACAGCTTCACCCGGAGGGCGACGCTGATCACGCATCGCCGTTTATTGTGGCAAAGCTCACGGCCGACGACGCGGGTGGGGCCGTCGAACAAATCGAGTATGACTACCTGATCAACTGCACCGGGCCGAAGCTGAACTTCGCCGCCACTCCAGGGCTTGGTCCGGATGGCAACTCGTATTCGGTTTGCACGGCTTTACACGCGGCAGAAACCGCTAAGGCTTTCGAGGCGGCCATCGAGCGGTGCCGAAACGGAGAGAAGCTGCGCTTCGTTATTGGCACAGGGCATGGCACATGCACCTGTGAGGGTGCGGCTTTTGAGTACACCTTCAACGTCGAGCACGAATTGCGCGATGCCGGCGTGCGCGACAATGCCGAGGTGGTTTACTTCAGCAACGAGGCCGAACTCGGTGATTTTGGCGTCGGCGGCCTTTACCTGACTCAGCAGGGATTCCAGACGACGTCCGCCTTGTGGACAGAGTCGCTGTTCCGCGAGCGGGGCGTCCACGCAATTCTTGGGGCGCATGCCACGAAGGTCGACCCGGGCAAGCTCAGCTATGAGCAGCTTGACGGTTCGACGCACGAGCTGGACTTCGATTTCGCCATGCTGTTGCCACCGTTCCGTGGCGCCGACCTGGTGGCATACGACAAGAGCGGTGCAGACATTTCGAGCCAGCTGTTCAACCCGGCTGGCTTCTTGAAGGTGGACGCCAATTACGCCGCCGGCGCCTACGAGAACTGGACAGCCGAGGACTGGCCCAAGATTTACCAGAGCCCGGTTTACGACAATATCTATGCCGCTGGTATCGCTTTCGCTCCGCCGCACCAGATCTCGAAGCCGCGTACGTCACCCAATGGCACAGTTATCACGCCTGCCCCGCCGCGCACAGGCATGCCGTCGGGCATGATTGCCAAGGCCGTCGCCCACACGATCGTCGACCGCGTGAAGGGCAAGGACGTTGCCCCGCACGAGGCGCCGATGACTAGGATGGGCGCAGCTTGCGTCGCCTCCGCCGGTACAGGCATGCTCAAGGGCTCTGCCGCCGCCATGACCATGCACCCTGTTGTATCGGACTGGCAGCGCTACCCCAAGACGGGACGCGACGAGAAGGGCACATCCGGCGAGATCGGCCTGGCCGGCCACTGGATCAAATACATGTTGCATGTGCTGTTCATCTGGAAAGCCAAGGTTCGCCCCCTCTGGTGGCTGATACCGGAATGATCACGACAGGAGAGACAATCATGACTGCACCCTTAGATCAGGCATCAATGGATATGGCAGCGGAGCAGCTCATCGCGGGTGCGCCAATGCCAACGCCAGCCACTTTGAGCCATCGCAAGAACTTCTTCTACCAGCTGGTGCGCTTTGTGGCTATTAACCTGAAAATGATCCGGGTCATCCGTTCGTCGCACTAGTGATGGGCCAGGTAGGCTGTCAGTTACGTTCTTCCATGAGCGATACTGACTAAGGAGGGGCACCCGGGTTCCGTGAGCGATCAGGCAGTGTCCGGCTTCGACATCGACTCGACAGGTCTTGGCGTCGTGCGTTCGGCCTGGCGATGGTTGATGGGCGGGTTCAAGGCGTCCACCAATCAGGTGGAGCATGCACGCCGGTTCTCCGGTTTGGACGGCCTGCGCGCCCTGTCCGTTGTCGCCGTGCTGTGCTACCACGCGCTGCCGCAACTGCCGAATGCCGGATTCCTCGGTGTCGACGTGTTCTTCATGCTAAGCGGATTTCTGATCACATCGCTGGTCATCGACCAGGTGGAACAGCACCGCTTCAGCCTTGCCAACTTCTGGGACCGCCGGTTGCGCCGCATCCTGCCGGCTGTCGTCGTGATGATTCTTGGCATATCTCTGGTGGTCATCTGGCTTGATCCAGGCATCATGCACGGCCTGCGCCGTCAGGTGCTGGGGTCGCTCACTTTCAGCTACAACTGGCTGGACATTTCGGCGTCGACCAGCTATTTCGACCAGTTCCAGCCGGAGCTGTTCCGCAACCTGTGGTCGCTGGCCGTCGAAATGCAGTTCTACCTGGTTTGGCCATTGCTGCTGGTGCCGCTGTTGCGGCTGGTACGGCGTACTGCCACAGCTGTGGTTATCTGGTTGGGCGCCGGCGTCTCGGTATTCTTTGCCGCCTGGCTGTTCCATCCGGGCGCCGATCCGACGCGCGTCTACTTCGGCACAGACACGCACGCCTTTGGCTTGCTGCTCGGCGCCGGCCTGGCTTGCCTGCTAGCCACGATGCCGCGGTGGCGGATGAGGGACGCCGTCACACCCAGCAAGCGAGTCAACGGGTTGCTGTTGCTGGCTGGCACCGCGGCGATCGGTGGCATCGTATTGGCGATTTGTTTGCTTAACGACGCCAATCCGTTCGTCTATCCGTGGGGCCTGCTCGGCGCCAGCGGTCTGGCCTGCGTGGCGGTGCTGGCGGCCAGTGTCAACGGTTCATGGTTCGGGCGGGCGCTCGATGTGGCGCCGCTGCGCTGGGTCGGTGAGCGCTCCTACGGTGTCTATCTGTGGCACTGGCCGGTCGCTGTGATCGTGGCGGCGGCGGTGCCGTGGCCGCAGGCGGCGTCTCCCATGACAAGGGATCTGATCACTTTGGCAGCCAGCCTGACGCTGTCGATCGGTTTGGCAGCGGCGTCATACTGGCTTGTGGAGACCCCGATCAGGCAGCGCGGTTGGCTGGCGTTGTTCAAGCGATGGGGTGCCACATTGAAGACGCGGCTTCCCGCGGTGGTCAAGATGGTGGTTCTAGGTGCCAGCTTGGCTGGCCTTGTGGCCTGCCTGGTGGTGGCGCCCGCCAAGTCAGACACCCAGTTACTGGTGGAACAAGGGGAGCAGACCGCCGGTCAGCAACTAGGAGCACCCGACTCACCGGCTGGCCCTCACCAGTTGATCTGGCCACCGCTTTGGACCAGGTGGCCACCGCCAAGGCCGATGCCGCCGGGCAGTGAGATATATGCCATTGGTGATTCCGTCATGCTTGGCTGCTCCGACGTGTTGAAGCAGCAGTTCCCAGGGATCAAGATCGACGCCAAGGTGTCGCGCAGTTTCATCGCCGGCCTGGGCATCTTGCAGAATATGGCGCAAAGCAAGGGCTTGCGACCGGTGGTGATCTTTGGCCTGTTTACCAATGGGGTGGTTGACGATGCCGGCTTGAACCGATTATTGAGCGCAGTCGGCCCGGGCACGACTCTGGTGTTGGTCACAGGCCATGCCGATAGGCGATGGATCCCGCCAACAAACAAGGCGGTGCGCCTATTCGTCTCGCAACACCCCCAGAACGTGCTACTGGCTGATTGGGATGTAGCCATCAAGCCGTATTCCAAGTGGCTGGCGGGGGATGGCATTCACCCAAACATCCCTGGTCGAGACGTCTATGTTCAAACGATTTTGGACGCCCTGCACCACAAATTCCGTGGATAGCATGAGTACCGTTGTCTTCGCAATGATGTGTGGGTGGCATTTTGGTTGCTAAGTCCGACGCGTACCCCAGTAACCTACTGTGCCGACGGTGAAGTATCGAAATGCTGGGCCAAATAGTCAATTCATCTTCAGGCCTGGCGGCAGTCTCGCGGGAGTATTGAACCGTGCGATTGATTCAATTGCTACATGTCTACACAGCTGATTCATAGGGTGTTGTCCGTTTTGTAGAGGGCCGGTTTTCGGGGTCAATTTGTCGGTGGGGTCCGATAGAATTTATGTTATGGAAGATGAGCGTTGTATCGAGGCGGGCGTGGTGCTGGCTGAGGCGGATTGTGCTGTTTCTGCACAGTATGCTGCCATGGTGGGCGCGATGGGTGTGGCGTGTGGTGTGGATTCGTCGGCGTTTGACCGGTTCCAGGCGTCAGTGGTGTTGGGTAAGTTTGTGGAGGCCATCCAGGTACAGGCGATTGCTGATTTGGCGGGGGAGAATAGTTTGACTGATGTTGATGATTTCGATATGGATCATCAACGCTGGATAAAGGTGGGTGCTGATGGCACCGAACAGATCAGTGAGGCGCTGCCAGCCGAAATAGCAGTTGGGCTGGGTGTCTCGGTTACCTCAGCATCCTGGTTGTTACGTGATGTGGTGGAGTTGAGGGCTAGGCATCCTTGGACTTGGAGT
>Ga0123354_10020578_pt1 | contig 10382 bp, 5 predicted proteins | sample TergutLab28metaG_2_FD_97872 | JGI IMG/M metagenome (GOLD analysis project Ga0123354, IMG submission 97872) | Labiotermes labralis P4 segment gut microbial communities from Petit-Saut dam, French Guiana - Lab288 P4 | ecosystem: Host-associated > Arthropoda: Insects > Digestive system > Gut ...
GCGGACGCTTGTGAGTGTGGTAATGAACCTTCGGGTTCCGTGAAATGCGGGGAATTTCTTGACTAGCTGCAAACCAGTCAGCTTCTCAAGAAGGACTCTGCACCATGGAGTAAGTAAGTAAGTAAGTAAAGGGCAGACATTCACTGGTTATTGAAATTTCGACAGGTTAGAACAATTACCCCGGCGGGGTTCAGTTTTGATTCTGTTTTGAAAACTGAAAAAGTCATGAAAAAGAAATAACTGCCCATCTTTGTCCCTTTCGACTTTACTGCACTTTGTGTAAACCTCAGACACTAACGTTTCATCACAGTGCACACTGTGGTCCGGCAGCTGGAGCTGACGAAGTGCTGATGACCATTTAGTCCCAAAAAGCACAGTGTTTATGTAGCGTGTGTTGCAAACGAATGAATCATATCATACATATATAATGAAGGAGAAAACCTGCCAGGTTTTCTTTCCATCTGTTATGTCGATTGTAGGTTTTACTTTCTAAAGGACTGAAGTTGTAAACACATGTGTACCAAGACACACAGGGTACTTATTTGTTTCACGTAATTCTCACAATAATTATCGATTATTTCCGCATACGTTGTACTAATAGAGAAGAAGAGGGGGCGGAATGTGTGGTGAAAGACGTTTATTACAGGGAGAAGAGGAACAGGAAAATTGTTATTGTTCTGAAGGTCACCAGGCTGTGCCCACTTGTCTTTCTGGTAAAGATAGGCTGTAGGCGTAATGGAGTGTTGAGGGGAAGTGGATTGTTAGACAATAATCAGCTTATTCGGAGAGGGAGAAACTGATTTCGTAGGAGTTCTTTATGTAGCAGAACGATAAGCCTCATGTGGTGACGGCGTCTGTCCGTCCGTTTTTTGTCGATTTGTATTTGAACTTAACATCAGCCACAGAACTGACTTTCATGTTTTCATACAATTCGGTACAGAAGTACTTTGAAAAACTGGTCAAGCAAGTGTGAATTTCTTAAAAGTTTGCAAATTGACAGTCACGATTTACTTAAGGGAGTAAAATAATTCGTACTGTTTCTTCCACGTTTCTTGATTTGGTTTAACACGATTTATCATAGATGATACGCGATATTTTTCGGTTTAACGCGATTTGGCGTAGACGATCCATGGCGGCACTTGTCTGGGGTTGGACGCTGGCAGAAAATTACGTCACTGTCATGCCTTCAGTCACGCATGTGGATTGATTACGTTGGTGATATAATCCCGCGACTGATGTAGTTCCCCTTTCAACAGCATTGGCGTTTGTTACCAAATTGAGTGAGAAATGTAAATCTACATCACCTAGTGCAGTCCGAAGGAAAAATTGGCGAGAGACAGTCAGTACTGCAGAGAAATTGGAAGTAATAAGACGACTTGAAAAATGTACATGAATTGTTGAAAAATGCTTTAATGTTATATTGGTTCTTATTAACGTACATACAGTTCGTGATACTGCTGGTATCATTACAGAAAGTGGTAAGTTAGGAAATAAAGTGTTTATTTATTTATTTATTTATTGCATTAGAATAAATAAATATATTGTTCAGAAATGTATGTGTACTGTATATATATATATAGACTTATACTCTGCAAATCCGTATTGTAGTCGATTATTTTTAGTATAGTTGTCTCTTAAGATTGCTGGGGTCAGTTACGGACGGTTCATTGCATGCGTTGTAAGTTGATCTGTCAACGTATATACAGGATCGTTGGTGATAGGTAGGAGGGGAGAGATTTAAATGAGAAAACGTTAGCAGCGGACAACGGACGCTAGCTATCCAGTGCGAATTCAGTAGCGTACGAGTGTGGTGTAATTGGGAGTACAGAGAAGTGACTGTGTCAGTTTCCTAGAAATGATCTAGTTGTTTTACTGGATACAGCGCTCCATTATTTTATATCAAGAATAAATTGAGTAAATAAAACAACAAGTAAAAAAGAAATAATTAAAAATATATGTGATTCGGTGAACCACAACCGTTTCCCGAAAGAGGATCACCTACTAGATTGAGTTACGAAGGGTGATCGTATAGAGTATGTCCAACAGTGTTATAGTCATACGCTATATGAACATGAGGTTGACAGTCCCCTAACCCCCAGGAAATACACTGTTTAAGTGGGGATTTTGTGTTCTTTTTTAATGGTTTCGATTTGCGCGTTTTTGAGGAACGTAGCCCTGACGTAAAACAAGACAAGTTTGTAATTTTTGGAACATTTATGAGTTTTATAAATATCAACTTGGTGAAAGGCATACTTCACGCAAGAATGTAAATGGTAATTCGCCTGGATTATGCACGATTTTGAAAAAAATGTTGACAGAATTTGGCACAGGAGATATCAACAAAACTTTGTAGCCTGACTGTGAGTTTCTTGACAATCGCCCAGTAATATTCACATTTTAAGGTGTGTATTGTACAAGGATTTATGTCCGTAATTTCCACGTTTATTGGGTAAGATATACACATTATTTTGTTGAGCAATTTTGAGTTGCATTAGACAGGCGCAGAAAATATCGTAATCCTCTTACGTAACGCATTAAATTACATTCAATGCGCGCACCATAAAAACGTATAATTTGAGAGAAAATAAATTGTATTAATGTGTGTGAACCACATCACGGACTACACAATTTGTAAAAATGGTTTCAATTCCATGGTGTCGTCACCCACTGTTCTTTAATTCTTCTCCCGACTTTGCCTGTTTCTCTCTTTATATAGAATTTTTGATCGGCAATATAGGCTATATAGTGGGCCGGGTAGCTCAGTCGGTATAGCTACTGACTACGGGCTGGACGGTCCGGGATCGAATCCCGGTGGGGACGAGATTTTCCGCCCGTCCAGACCAGACCTGTGGCCCACCCAGCCTCCTGTAAAATGGGTACCGGGTCTTTCCCGGGGATAAAGTGTGGCGGGGGCGTGCTGCTGACCACTCACCCACTTCTAGTGCCGCGGTCATGGAAGAGTAGAGCTGTACCTCTACCCGCCCTCTGGGCCACACCGGGCCTGTGACGTGATCACTTTACCTTTACTTTTAATGTACGCTACAGGTTTTGTTCCTCTTCTCCTCATATCCTGAAGTGCTCAATTCTGACGTTTCTGTCCACCTGTTTCGTGTTTTGTAATCGCCATTCAACATTATCTCACTTTATCCCGAATTTAATTAAGGTTTCGCTGAAATTTTTGCTCTGGAATTTTATTAAAAGTTCTGTAAATTGTTTAAATTACGACTATGCTTATTTTCCTTTCACCTTCTATTTCTAGCCCAGAAATTGCATTTCATTGAAATTCAGTTCACGTGTTTATACCCTATTTCTTTAATACCCCCTTCAGCATGATCCTACTTTCTCATTCCTACAGCCGTCTGTATTCTCTATTTAAAGTTAGAAATGAACATAGATTTTTCGTCTCTTCCTTGTGGGTTACGCGCTCTGTCCACATGTTATTCCTTGGTTGAGTCACAATAGTAATATCAGCTGAACAGAATACGTTATAAACCACCTCAATGGGGAAACTTCTGCAGCCAGTCTACATCTTCACAGACAGTTCCATTACCGTATTATTCTCTATTCTCCAGCTACGTACTTTAAGTTTGCGAACGTATTTCTAAGCTCAGAACACTAAATAGAAAAGTTTTTCATTTCTTCCTACTCTGTACCTAAGCATGTTGTAATTTAGTGCAGAAGAGTTTGCAGAATGACCTCATGATTTCAGGCTAAAGCGATCTTGGGTCTCTTGGCAGACTGTGGAAACCACTGCCAAAAATAACATAATTTTTGGTCTCACGCAGAATGCAGACACTGATGATCTTGGTCTTACATATACCGTGGACACCAGTGTCAATAATCACACGATCTTGGTCTTAGCATACTGTGGACATCAGTACCAATAATGGCATGATCTTGGTCTTTTGCAAGCTGTGGAAACCAGTGCCTATCATGACACGACCTTGGTCTTTTACAGGCCGTGGACATGAGTGCCAATAATATCATGATCTTGTTCTTAGCAGACTGTGGACACCAGTGCCAATAATTACATGATCTTAGTCTTACGCAGGCTGTGGACATTAGAACCATGATCTTGGTCTCAGAAGGCTGTGGACACTATTACCAAACATGGCATGATTTCGGATCTCACGTAGACTTTGGACACCAGTGCCAATAATGACACGATCTTGGTCTTAGCAGCTTGTGGACATCAGTACCAATAATTGTATAATATTGGTCTTAGCATAATGTGGACACCAGTGCCAATCACGACACGACCTTGGTCTTAGCATACTGCGGACATCAGTACCCATAACGACATGATCTTTGTCTTAGTAGACTGTGGACACCAGTGCCTGACGTGATACTGGTCTTAGCAGACATTCCACGCCATTTCCAGTAATTACAAGAACTTTGTCTTACGCCTGTTGTGAACGCTATTACCAATAATGGCAAGGGGGGTCTTGCGATGGAAGAGGTTTTGCATAAACAGATATCACTCTAAAGTCCCACATATTCCCAGAATTATTCACTGACCCATAATTAATTCTGTAAGTTAAGTCTAGGGCCTAATTCTTTGAACAGGAACGACTTACTGTTACTTGTACGTGCACAACAATGGTTCTCAAACCATTTCCTAAATCGCATTGTCCATGCACCCTGAATATCAACAATGCCTATTCAGCTCTTTTGGCAGATATTATTTTCACCTGATAATTTTGGAACTTTGCTACTAATCAGACGGATCTAGCAGCCCAGGTTTTGATCGCGACCCTGATTTTCAAAATCACATTTTCGAGAAAATATTACCAATTTTGGAAGGCGTGCGCCTGAAATTAACAATGTCAACGTAGATTGTATTTCATATAGTGAAGCTGTAAATGCCTACATTATTTAGTGTCGGTTGTAGATGAATGAACGGAGCATTGATAGAATGTCCGTGGACAGGGAAAAGGGTGTGTTCGGAGATAAGCCTGCCTCAGTGCCATTTATTCTGCCACTAACTGCATATGTAGCGCCGTGAAATGAGTAATTCAAAAGATGATTGCAGACGCACAATACTCTATTCTAAAAATGTCGGAAATGTCTGCCTAATATCTGGAAAAGAAGCAGTTTTAAAGTCATTTTGAGACCAGCATCAGAATGAGAAAAACGAAAATCATTTTAGAAGGTATAGAAGGAGATAAGACCTTATTATGATGTTAGGAAATACAGTCATATTTTGACAACTCTGCCATATTCTTTCCTTATTTTTAATTATCCAGAAAAGGGAAAAGTTAGGTATAATTAAATAAGTCACATACGTATTTTCCTATATATATATATATATATGCAGATACAGGGTGGGCCAAAAGTAGATGTACAGTATATAGTTAATTACTGTACACCTACTGTGTACCTACGTTTGGCCCACTCTGTTTATATTTTAGGGTGGAAAAAAATTATTTTAAATATTTAATTATCATTCCGTTACCGTTGTTTGTACTCAGAAGAAATAATTCATTTTGGGTATGAAAGTCCGAAATTATTTACTTACTTACTTACTTATTCCCTTACTTACTTACTTACTTACTTACTTATTCCGCCGGTCCCAGTGGCCGCACGGTCTAAGGCGTAGGACTGCGGCCGCTCGCCTCCTGAGATTGTGGGTTCGAATCGCACCGGGGGCATGGACGTATGTCTGTTGTGAGTGTTGTGTGTGTGTTGGCAGGTAGAGGTCTCTGCAACGAGCTGATCACTCGTTCAAAGGAGTCCTAGCGACTGTGGTTCGTCGTTGTGTGTGATCTAGAAATCTCGTGAATGAGGAGACCCTGGCACACTGGGGGCTGTCACGCCAAAACAAACAAACCTTACTTACTCAATGGAGCAGTGTCCTTCTTCAGAAGCTAACCGGTTTGCAACTAGTAAAGAAATTCCCCGCATTTTATGGAACCCGAATGTTTATTACCACACTCACAAGTGTCCGCCAACTGTCCCTATACTGAGCCAGCTCGATTCAGTCCATACACCCCCATCCAACTTCCTGAAGATCCATCCTAATATTGTTTTCCCATTTAATCCTGGGTCTCCCTGTAGGTCTCTTTGCCTCATGTTTCCCAACCAAAACCCTGTATAAACTCTCCTATCTCCCATACGTGCTGCATGCCCTGCCCATCCCACTCTTCTCGATTTTATTACCCGAATTATATCTGGCGAGGAGTACAGACCATTACGCTCTTCGTTAGGTAGTTTTCTCCACTCCCCTGTCACCTCGTCCCTCTTAGGACCAAATATTCTCCTCAGCACCCTAGTCTCCAATACTCTCAGCCTAGGTTCCTCCCTCAATACGAGTGGCCAAGATTCACACTCAGACAAAACAACAGTTAAAATGATCGTTCCGTATATATTGATCTTTAAATTTGTAGAGAACAAATTGGAAGACAAAGTATTCTGCACCGAATGATAGCAAGCATTCCCTGAATCCGATCTGCTCTTAATTTCTTCCTAAATAGAATTTTGATCTGTTAAAGTTGTTCCCGAATATCTGAACTCTTTCACCCTTCCAAAGAAATTGTTATCATTCTTTATATTGTGATTTTGACCTGCATTCTGATCTCGAGACATGACCATATATTTAGTTTTATCGGCATTTACTTCTAGTCATTTCTCCTTACCAGCAACTACTTCTGCGTTTTCCTTTTTAGTATATACACTTCCTCTCAATATAGTAACATCAACAGCATAAATCAGAAGCTGATGTGTATCAAGCTGATGTGTATCAAGCCATCCTGATTTACCTGAACCCTCCTAATGGCGTAATCTAATACAAAGTTAAAAAACAATAGCGAAAGAGCATCTCCTCGTTTCAAACCCTTCCTAATACGAAACGTGTCAAACAAATTCTTGCCTACCCGGACTCTGTTATACATTTCAGTCAGACACATTTTTATTAGCCTTACCAGTTTCATGGGGGTATTAAACACAATCAGAATATTATACAAGACCTCCCACCTAACTGAATCAGAAGCTTTCTTGAAGTCTATAAACAGCTGATGCACTGCTCCGTTGTATACCATTTTTTTTCTCAAGTATCTGGCGTATGCAGAATATTTGAACAGCAGTTGACCTGTTGTGTCGAAATGCACATTGATGATCCCCCAAAATTTCCTTTTCACATCGAGTTAACCTTATCAGCAGGATGTTGGATAGAATTTTGTACGTAGTTGACAAAATTAATATGCCTCTATAATTACTAAGATCTGTTTTATCTCCCTTCTTACAGAGAGGTACAATGATGACTCCTTCAAATCCTCAGGCAATTCCTCCTTATTCTAGATAGAAATAATGAGTTTATGGATCTCATAACGAAATGTTCTACCCCGAGTTTTAATCAGTTCTGCTGGGGTTTGATCAATACCTGGTGATTTGTGACTTCTTAGTTTTCAATAGACAACTCATCCTGAAAGGCATTTTGCTCAGACACTAGTGGTTCTTTTGTGTGTACTTCTGTCTGCATAACATCATTAACCCCATGTACATTCAATAACTGGGAGAAATAGTTCCTCCACTCAGCCAAAATATTTTGCGGGTCTGCAAACAAATCACCTTTCTCATCTTTTACTGTATTTGTTCTACGCTGGTAAACTTTCTTAAAGACATCGATGCCCCTATACAGGTCCCTAATATTTTTGATCTTACTGTTAGTGTCAAGTTCCTCAAATTTAGCTTTCAGCTATTCGTTCTGGTTATATCGCAGGCGCTTGTCCTGCAGCATGGGCGTGATGACTAAAATATTTGTGCGTTCCTTCTCTCTGCAGCATTTCTTCGAATAGTTGCTTCTGTACATGGTCAGTGATAGACGCTCGAGATGCCAATAGGAAGGCAAGTGGGTCTTCACTGTAAATATGCGGATATTTGTTTTGTAAACATCAACAAAACTGGGGAAAGTTGAAAAGGTTTAGCAACATTTCGTAATGTGAAACTTTATAGAAATCTGCTCAGCCTTTCATGAGATGTTATATTAAGACAGACACACACACACTGATGGCAAAATCGGATTTAATAAGTGAATTTTATCAACTTTTTTTTGGTGGACGTTCCACACTTCATAAAAAATTAAAGAAGATATACAAGAATTAACTTTTTCAAGCACAAAATATTTAACGTAAATTCCTATACCCTGCAATGTTTAGTATTTCACTTAAGTACTTCATTTTTATGACCATCCTAAACATTGTTCATTTTATTGAGGGCACTGTTGTGAGAGGTACACGTACTGCACATCGAAGCACCTTTTTTTAGGAACGTTCGCAAAATTGCGAAAAGCGACTATTAGCTTATTCATGTCTTCCTGTCTGTCTGTCTGTCCGCTTGTTCTCATGGAAGAACTCGGTTCCCGCTGGACGGATTTTCATGAAATTTAGTACTAAGTGTGTTTCGAAAATCTGTCGACAACTTTCAAGTTTCATTAAAATCTGACAAGAATAACGGCACTTTACATGAATATCAATACACTTTCTTGATCATATCTCGATAATTTCTTCTTAGAATGAGAAATGTTTCAGACAAATATGTAGAGAAAATCGAAACATACAATTTATGTTGAAAAATTTTGTAGACCCGGACAGGCCACAGACAAAATCAGGGCGCATGCGCAGTACATGCTGGATATCTCAGTCTACAAACACACACTCTTAGAATATTTACAATATGTATCGCCTTCTCACTGCACCAATGGTTACAGGAAGGCTCCTCAATGCTATGTTTTACGTACATTGCCTGTATTGTTGTAATACGCTGCCAAACTTTGTGCATATATTTCGGCCTCTAATTGGAAGTATTAAAACTTTTTCGAATTCGTAAAGAAGGGGTGCATGGTCTCCTGATGCAGTGATCACGAGTCTCAGACATTGCTCCACTTCTGAATAATAGATATTAGGTTCAAATTAACAGACTACATTGAAAGTAAGGGTGTTTATGATAACCTTCATTTTATTGGTTATACTCTTCATTTTCTGCATAGTTAAGTTCCTACTAAGTACGGGCAAGTGTGACTTGCGTCTGAGAGGCGCAACCCTGAATTCGGCAGCTCTGTTTTCTCTTCTCCAGAAATGCAGGAGAGACAGCGAGATAGAGAGAGAGAAAGGAACTTAATGGCTTGCTGTATTGATTCGTCAGCCTCAATTACTGCTGATAAAGTCATTCCTATGGACGCTAGGAAGGCAGAGGTGAATGGAAATGTGGCTACCATCATTCTTAACTTGGACTTGGAATGGAGAGGGTTGTCAGATAAACATACCAACTGCTTTAACCCCGATCAAAACTCCCGAAACACGTTTAATAGGAGACTCTGTAGGCCCTAAATCAATTCTGAAATCCTTCGAGGTGGGACACATTTTTGTTCTGCCAGATAACGAACCAGGTCTCCGCTGACGAACGACTCGTATCGTAACCGATTATGATGTTTCCCCAAAGGGTATAGCCGAGATGTTTTCTTCAAATTTTATTTACTGAAACCTGAAATAGTTCCGTTGTCACTTACGTCATCAATTTTGCTCTTAACTCTTAACTTATTTTGATTACGTCTTTATGAAAGTGAACCTTAGAACCTGTTTGTATCGCAGCTGTCAGCCGCTCATTAAATATGAAAAAATCTGTCGGTAAAACAGAAGTACCTTTTATATTATGCCGATATGGACCACGTCAACCTCCATTTTCTAAATTCTAGTGTAAACTCCCACTATCTTTTTTTTATCTAAGAACCTGAATTCTTTGAGAATTTTCGAAAATAAGCGGACTCAGACGTCCTCTTGAAAATGCAAAAGGCATAGCAAGGTATTTTAAATCTTACCTAATAAGACAGAGAGGTGGTTAAATGCCGCATGCAGTAATAAAAGCCCATTGTCTCCTAGCAGAAAGAAATTCAAGGTCGGATATTCTATTTACAAAAGATGGCCACTGTGTCTATTAATCCCAGTAGACCGTAATGTATACCATAAAATTATATTATAGACGTTGGGAAAGACGAAAAAAATATTCCGATATATATATATATATATTTTACTAGCAGCAGCGGGGGGTTACTGAATTCTTAAATTGTCAAAAGGTAAAGTGGGGCTCTGCTTAAATTAAAATGTCCAAATATCTATCCAGATTATATTTCATATACGTGCAACATTTTAAAAACTGTGTCCACTTTAATTTGTTCCGAGGTGAATTATCTAAGAATACTCTTATATTCGACCGCCTCTGTGGTCTAGTGGTCAGAGTTTCTGTCTACAGATACAGAGGTCCCGGGATCGATCCCCGGCGCTACCAGATTTTCTGAGTAGTAGTGGGTCTGGAACGGGGTCCACTCAGCTTCGTGAGGTCAATTGAGGAGCTACTTGAATGAAAAAAGTAGCGGCTCCAGGTCTAGAAAA
>Ga0123354_10020579_pt1 | contig 10381 bp, 8 predicted proteins | sample TergutLab28metaG_2_FD_97872 | JGI IMG/M metagenome (GOLD analysis project Ga0123354, IMG submission 97872) | Labiotermes labralis P4 segment gut microbial communities from Petit-Saut dam, French Guiana - Lab288 P4 | ecosystem: Host-associated > Arthropoda: Insects > Digestive system > Gut ...
GCAGCTAGTCAAGAAAATCCCCGCATTTCACGGAACCCGAAGGTTCATTACCGCACTCACAAGCGTCCGCCACCTGTCTCTATCCTGGGCCAGCCCAATCCAGTCCATATACCCACATCCCACTTCCTGGAGATCTATCCTAATATTATCCACCCATCTACGCCTAGGTCTCCCCAGTGGTCTCTTTCCCTCCGGTTTCCCCATCAAGACCCTATACACCACCTCTCCTCACCCATACGCGCCATATGCCCAGCCCATCTCAAAGCCTACAGGCTGTAATGTAGATAAACTATGAACTTATAGGAATAAAAATTACGAAAACATACTGGAAGGGGAAGTACCAGTGGAATATTTTTAACACGTTCTTAACGAAGGGGAATGTTTATAATAAAGCTGTTCAAAACAAATACATTTTATAACCGAGCAAGTTATTAGAATGAAACACAATATGAATGATCCAATTACACGCACGAAGAATACAGGCTACGTTACGTAACACACCCTGACGTTCAAAAATAAATGGAGAAAGGAACGTGGAAGACCTCGAACGAGACATCAATCAAACACACTTGGCCAGGGCACGCGAACCTATGGCTCGCGTGCCCAAAATGGCACGCGGAAAGATTTCCTAGGCATGCGGCATTCACTTCTGTCCCATTTATTTTATTTTGCTCGATCAGCGTCTCCATATTGCGAACAGTGTGCGTATACACATATCGGACTGCGTAGAGACTGTATATGAATTACCGGTGCTACCACATAATACTGCGAGTGAAATATTTTTACACAAATCGGAAACAATGCGAAGTGTTGACTGGATATTTAGCAATGGGAGGCCGGCCTCGCAGTGACTGGGCGAATACGTGACACTGGACAAAACGTTTTACAATCTTCTTTTTAAACAGGAAGTGATAACAGCCCAATTGCTCTCCCATTTTCTTCTCTATCGCAATCCTCGAGGAGGTTTTTGCTATAAATATAATAATTATATTATGCAATAATTATATAATTATAATAAGCTTTAATGATAATAATGCGGTAATTACTAATAATTATGGCAGATTCCAAGACCTTATTTTGTTCTTCAATATTTCCAAGGCACGCGAAAGGATTTCTTCGACATTTGTAGACAATTTGGGCACGCATCCTCAAAAAGGTTCCCCAGCCCTGCATTAGGCACAGGATCAGATTGAAGGAAGGACGCTCTGCGTGCCTAGAAGGCGCGGCCATCAGAACTGACAGTTAAAGGTTAGTGCTAACTTCCCGATGTACTTCTTCCTGGAGAAGTGAAGAGTTACTCAGCTGGTGAAGAACCTCGGCGCTTTTAAGCATCCAAATGTTAATTTCCATGTTCAAAAAGCAAACTACTGAACTCTATCCAAAGCCAATTGAATCAATAGCACAATCACACTCTATTTTTCTAAACACAGTTATTTTCCTACCCTCTTCCAGGCCTTCGAGAGGCTTTCTTACTTCTTGGGTTTCCAGCCTGTTTGCACTAGGAATGTTTATTGTTTTTAGCTACTTTTACACGCAACGATCTATGCACAGATCGATCCACTTACTTCCTGAAAAAAAGGACCACAAAATTTCCAGGGCAACAAAATGAAACTGGACGATTTATATTGTATATATAATATTATATTGTATTATGTTGCATAATTTCTCTTCCGCTGTGAGCTCACTTTGTCGACAGTACTGTCGAACAAATGCCACTGAATGCTTCATAAGCATCCTGTTATTTTCCCGGCTTAAGTAAGTGTGTCCCAAGTAAATGGAGATGACAAAGACTGCAGTTCCAGGAATGTGTGTCCACTCTTGGCAACTATTCTGAACAAAGTGCTCCTACACGAGGGCCAATGTGACCCCGTAAATTAAGGCGTAATCTATGTGCTTGGAAATTACATTTTGAAGTGCTACGTAATATAAACGATATACTTAAGTTCTGAGACAGCGTAAACTAAAATGCAATTAATGCTTATAAAATATGGTAATTAATTTTTAGTTTTTAAATGTATGATTTACATTCTTGTGAATCATACAGGGGAAGAGAGTCACTTTTATATTTTACGTACGGCACATGCAACAAATAAAACTGGAATGCTTAATTTTTCCTTTTATAGAAAAAAAAATCCCCCGATGATGGGCAAGTATACTAGAAAGGCGGTAGAAAAGTAAAGGAATATAAGAGACGACAACATTAAAATAGCATGTTGTTGTGTTGACGGGTTTGAATGAATCAAACTGACAGCGGCTCTGTCAGCAACGTAACTGCTACAAACCGGAGGACAGAAACAGGGTGAAGTACTTTCAGTAATGATTGAATTAGTCCTATCTGGATGGTAAACGCAGGTAAATTACAGTCCCATCACAGCGGTTTGCATTGAATTAAACGAACATACGGCAGGGCGTTTGGAACAACTGGACGGATGCTACTGGAAGAGAAAACACAGTGTGCCGCAGAGAATAGGGCAGATGACATATGGATGGAAGACGAGCATACGGATTAAAAATGCAAGCAATGTTGCTTTGCTCAGTACGGACAGAAGTGTAAAGTTTCGCGCTTGGAAACAGGAACAAAAAATTATAATAAATTACATGCAATGAGATCGTAAAACCCACATGGTAGCGTTTAGAGTACAGGAGAGGGTAGGGTGGTAAGGACTCCTTAAAAAGTGTAGTTTAAACTTTGTTCTCGTGTTACAGACAAAACATATGGGCGTAGGGAGAGGGGCCGTTACTTCCGAAATGTTTTACCGACGCCATTCCGACCACTCAGCTTCCCACGACGATCAGTCCACGGTATTTCGAAGTCAGTGACGTAACACAGGGGTACGGTCCAATTATTTTGCGTGTGGAGTGGGGTGAGAGAGAATTACTGGTAACAACGAGGATATTTAAACTGGACAAAAAAAAAACCTTCTGCCAGAAAATGGCTGTAGAGAATCGTGCTCAAACTGAAGAACAAGTTGCGAAATACAGCACAATCAGTAAGATGTACAGAAAGGAGAAACGAGAGACGGAACAAGACAGACTGAAAGAATTAAACAAAAAGAGACAAAAAGAAATGAAGAATAAAGGAAAAAAATATTTTTAAAAGTGCCACACAAATACGCAAACTGCCCAACTACACTCAAGACTACTTACTGCACTGTGATTAGTTCTTTACATCCATAAGCGCCCGTTCTTGATAAACACAAATTCCCTAAATATCAACTTATTTGCACTGGTCAACTCATTTTTAACTGCTCACACCCCACAATACTACTAGCCCTTCTCTTCTCCCCCAAAAATATTTTTAATTTCTCTTTCTATTCGTCCGTAGCCTTCAGTAACGTCCGTGTCCTAATGGCTTTGTTTTCCGACTTGCGTTAATTTTAAATCAGTATTATCCCAACACTTTTTGTCTCAGTTTCATTTGCACAGTTGTACTTCTTTCCAACAGGCTACAGTCACGTTCACACCCAACCACTGCTCATCCCCGGCAACTTCCAACTCCACACAGTTCCACCCTTACCGTTTCTTCTACCGTACAGCAAAACACTTAAGTCTCTTTATCCCACTATTGTTCTAATTCGCAATAATATAGCAAAGAATTCTATGGATTGATGTCCGTTAATGAGTTTTGTACTTGCATGTCGTTACATGTTTCTTGAGTTACTTTGCGTATCCAATTTATATTATTCTCTGAAAGACTCTCCAAGATATATTCTAAACCTAATTTTTATATTTCTTCACCTGCCACTCGTAACCATTTCGTACTCTATCCTGACCACACAGATGTAGTATCATTATCACACACACACACACACACACACACACACACACACAATATCTTTCTTCCAATGCTGCCTGTTCCTAATTCTAAGTCAGCCACGTTCTTTATTGCACATCTGGGAACCCGTTATTTTTTTAATAACCCCACTGTATCCACCCACAGTCAACACTCCGCATCTCAACACCGTGCACCATTCTAGATTCACTCAGCACCCGACCTGCTTCTGCGAAACCTTCACTTTTATATCCGCGGTTCTCGCTTAACACTGACCGTGGCTACCGGCATCTGAAAAAGCTTTGCTGGTACTATTTGTGCTTGAGCCAGCTACAATATACTTCGTAATCCTCTTCCAGAATTTCCTGGTGATACTAACGAAATTCATAGAAAACGTCAGTCAGAACAGCTAGTAACCACACGGAGATTCAAACTGGGTACTTAAAAATACAAATGTACATAAAAGCATTATTATTTGTAGGAAACACCCCCGTTAGTGTACCACTCACAAACAGACTTTAATATTTTCCATCGCATGCAACACACGGCTTTATAATCGTATTTTACTTGGCGACTGGTTTCGGGTCTAAAAATGGGACATCAACAGGACATTACATAAGAACACGAAAATATACAGAAACTGCATGTAACTTAAAGTTTGTGATATCTCCGTTTTACATTAAAAATACGTTATAAATGTACATAAATCGTATAAGGGTGTAGTATAATTACAAATGGCCAAAGAAAATTGTATAACTGTTTGTAACTTTTAAAAGATTGAAAAAATTAAAAAATAACAGATATAAGCTGTATTAAAAAGTAAAAATAATGTATAGTACATCAACTGTAAGACTTTAAAATATGTTTTTAAACTCTTATTCTCATTGTGTAGAAAGTGGCAATAACCATCTTTAGAACAGACGTTTGAATGTACAACCAGGTTCCTCTGGCATGTTGATATGGAGCAGACCAAACTACGAATATTTATCTCAGTAATTAACCAACTTATTGTAAAACAAAAGTTTTACAATAAGTTCATTTCATGCCTCTACATGTTTCGAGCACATGTGCTCATCATCAGGAGGTCAAAATTGCATTACACAGCCTCTGGTATCATCACACCAATTTTGACCTCCTGATGATGAGCACATGTGCTCGAAACATGTAGAGGCATGAAATAAACTTACTGAAAAACAAAAATGTTGTGCATCAAGTTGGTTAATTACTGAGATAAATATACCGAGATGCACGGTCAGCAAAACGTCAAAATTTACGAATATGACGTCACATCCCAAAAGATCGTAATCTGTCACGGGAACCTCAAATCTTACAAACTTTTTGAATTGCAGTTAACAAGGAACTGAGCATTAGCAATAACATGACGCTTTGCTGCTAAACAATCTGGATGTTTTACGAACATGAATAAAAGATAGAGGCTACGAACATTCCAATGACGTTCCGTTTTACGCTGTTTTACTGTTTATCATATCCAGTTGCTTCATGCAACAGAAAACAAATCAAGTGTTCAAGATGCGGCTCTTAACATAAATAACAACAGGGTTTGAGCTTTTAGCCAACAGAGAGAATTAAATAAAAAATGTTTCTAAACTAGTAGACCTATGGGAGCCATTTTTCTATAAGTTAACTTGTTTTGTAAGGACAAATATGTATTAGCCTAAAAGATGTTCCATACTTCTTCATTAGAACGGGGGAACCACAGCCTTGAAATAGGACTCGAACATCCATCATGTATTTTAATTAAATTAAGTTTTACGTACTACGGAAGCAATAAATAACTCTGTGAAGATTTACAAGTTCCGACTATCACAAAAGTGGGCAAGGTCTCTCTCAGAGTCAGGATTTATTGTGGCACCCAATACACTTTCAGTAGTTACATAAGTGTGTTCGATACATCACATCAGTTCCACGGGACTGTGTTATTTTGGTCGTAGCATTACCAAACAAACTATGTTGCCCGCTTAAACTTACAAAACCTTATAATAAACTATTCTTTTTCACTAACAACACATCGCACAGTTCTGGTCAGAGACTAAGGACATTGCAGTTATGTTAAGGGCTAATATTAAAGAGTGCCCTTTGAATTATTCATTACTTAACAAAATATGGTCTCTGTATTCCTTTGACTGACTGATCTCCATCGTACACTGAACAGCTAATGTACAAATTTTCAGCTGCCACAAGTCCGATTTGCAGAGACACAGTAACTTCTTACCGTGAGAATAATGACGATGATACACGAAAGCTGAAGCAATCAGCTGCAGACTAACCTTTTCTAAAACAGCTTTCATATAAATTCTCGCAGTATTAAAAAACTCAAGTTTCTATCAGCACACAAAACAATGTATCCAACGCAAAGTTGAATTACTTGACGCTGTGTAGGAAAATAACAGCTGTTTATTGTGGTAAATGTACGAATCACATAAACACATACAGTGTGGGCACAATGTTAATGTTAATGTTATGTTGCTAATATTAATGTTACTCTTAATGCTAAAATTAAATTTAACGTACATGGGACCGTGCATCGTGATATGTTTTTATAGTAAATCCAACCAGATGCACAATTTCTCAATTTATTTTGGAACAGTACACTCTACATGTTTCGGACGGTCTCTCCGTCCATCATCAGGAGTTTAAGACTGTATATGCAGCAATAGGTATATGTCACTCAGTTTCTGGTGCAGGCAGCCACCAGAACCTGCATAACATATACCTGGTGCTGCATATACAGTCTTAAACTCCTGATGATGGACGGAGAGACCGTCTGAAATATGTATAGTGTACTGTTCCAAAATAAATGGAGAAATTGTGCATCTGGTTGGTTTTGCTATAGAAAAAAATTATTATTAAAGTTCATGTTAGTGGTACAGTTGATGTCAACGCTAAAACAGCTGACGCTCACACACCTCGCCTAGTTAAGCCTAATAACACTTTAAAGAGTTAATAAAATGCTTGCAAATTCACATACGACATTTGTCTTAGATAGGTAAATTACTCGGTTCGAATCCTGGCCGACACTTTTCGCAATATTCCACTAATTTTCGAGGCGAATATCAGGATGACTCAAAACAGGGTATGACCGCCGTCTTTAAAACCAACATCTACTCACAAATAAAAAATACTTCGCACATATATATATATATATTAATCAATTAATTAATCAATCAATCCATCACGCACGATATAGTGACAGACCGAGCTAAACAAGCAATTCACATGCGAAATTACCAAAGAGAGAACAACAGAGCAGGAAACCCAAAAAATTAAGAGGAATTACAGGATACGTATTCCTGTCATAGGATATTAAGGATAAATCAGACGGGATTTACGATGGACTAAGCAAGTAGGCGTGATGGAGAGACACACATCCAAAATTTTGATGGGGTAAACTTCATGGGAAATATCCACTTGCAAACCCGAAAACGGATTCGCTAATAATGTGACACAGACGTGTACTGCTTAAGAAAATTCATTGCAGTAAGCTGTTTAGGAATGAATCGGTTCACAGTCGAGTCGATCGGCGGTATTTTGTGTTAACTGTGTTGGACTTTCAGTTTATAATTCCTGCGGAATATACAAACGGTTCGTTAAACGGGCAATAAAAGAGGCACATTAGAATTTAATCCACATAACTTGAGTTTTCAAGCCACTTGCACACTGATTTACCGCAATAATACGTACGTACTTACTTACTTACTTATTCCATGGATCAGAGTCCATCAGAAAATAACCGGTTCTCAGCTAGTCAAGAAATTCCCTGCATTTTATGGGATCCGAAGGTTCATTACCCCAATCACAAGCGCCCACCACGTGTCCAGGTCCGAGACACGTGTTCATGCTCCGTAGATGTCAGCATCTCGCCCAACCCCCGGAGGACCACTCCTTGTCTGTTGTCCGGAACTGCTTATTCAAAATATTAGCAGCTACCCACCATACTGGAGGCCGTTCCTCCATCCGCAACCTGCGGACGCGCCATGCCGTGGTGACAGGAACCCACTGATCATGGCTGTAACATACAACTACGTAAAGTTCAATAAAGCTGTATTACACAGTTTGCTATGCTCAACTGCAGAATCTTTAGTAAATCAATTTTTTGGGTATCTGCATCCAGGTTGATAGAATCGATATTAGTCTGTTGCAGGGATTTTGGTGGGGAGTCCCGAGGGAAGGAGACCATTCAGAAGACCTAGGCGTAGATGAGAGGATAATATTAAATGTATCTTCAGGAAGTGGGATGGGGAGGCATGGACTGGATTACTCTGGCTCAGGCTATGGGATGGCGGCTGGCGCTTGTGAAAGCGGTTATGAATCTTCGGGTTCCACAAAATGGAGGGAATTTCTTGACTAGCTGAGGACCGATTTGGTTCGATGGAAGAACTCTGCTCTCTGCAGTTAGTCTGTTGTAGATCATGTCGATCAGATGGGAGTACAAAGCGCTACATCGTTCCATTACATGCATGGAAATGAATTTCATGTAATCTGAGCAAATTGTTGGAATAATCAGGTTTCACACTGCTGTCTCTGATGGTTTTACAGTCCTGCCATTGGAACACGTCAGAGGAACTCTAATTAGGCGTGCTATTAGTATCGACTGTAACCGGAGTCATGTAGGAGGGGCGTGACAAAGTGGCAGTCAACCTCTGCCTTGTCACACGGCCCGCTGGGACAGTTTTGTCTCTCATTAGAGATTCAACAGCGAGGCTCTGAAAAGTGTAACTACAAGACTTCGTCGTGTTGCTCGTGCCCCACTTGTTTTGCTGACTCCTCACGAACACAGAATGGAAGTAGTGCGTTAGTAATTCCACCAGTACATACTAGTAAGAATAAAGTTCTTCTTCTTCTTCTTCTTCTTCTTCTTCTTCTTCTCGTCGTCGTCGTTGTTGTTGTTGGTGGCGGAGGCGGTAGTAGTACTTCGACTACTACTACTACTACTACCACTAGTAGTAGCAGTAGTAGTACAGTAATCCGTCGGTACACAAGCAGCCTGTTTAGGAACTTTCGCCTATATAAGATGCACATATTAAAGGTTTTTTTTTAATCGGAAAGCTAGTTTTCGCCTATACGAACTCATTCCTCTCGCAAATCGATTGTTGTTACCAGCGTCCCTTCTCGGATGTCGTCTGTTATCGAACATTCTCGAATGCGCAGAACGTCACGGTATGCGGTCTGCGCAGAAGCAGCAGCATCGTTGTGCCTCTCGTCGTTCTCGTTGCCTTGTTGTTAGGTTCGGATTTCTCCGTGATTATCATCTTGCATTGACTGGATCTTGAAAACTGTTGTGTATCATATTTATCGTAAAGATGGCAAACATTTTGGATGTATTTTCCACTAACGGTAGTTATAAAACTACTGTTTGTGCCTACGCTTATGCATAAAAATGTTTCTTAGGTAATGTAACTGACCACTAGTGTTTTTATCCCCTCTATGTTGTGTGATGGTGAAATTGTGTATGTCTGTGGAAACATTTTTGTTCATGAGAGCCAATTAAATTTTATGGCTTGGGAAGTAATGAGAAATCCGTTTTCGTTTCATGAGTGTCCGCCTTAATAGCAGTCTTCGGGGAAGTAATTAAACTCGCACATCGAGGGATTACAGCACCAGCAGGTGTAGGTTATTCAACGGTGATCCACTAAATAAAAAGTGCGTCGCAATGTCGCAACGAATGGCAGTTCAGACACACTGCAAGAGCAAGAGAAAGATGCATCTGTGGCCTGCTCCAAGAACAGCCATTCTGGCATTCATGTCGATTGACTAAGAAATAAACCTAGTATAAATGTCAGTCAGGATATCAGCTGCCTCTACAGAGGAAACGCGTAAACTTGAGTGAAACACGTACCTTCCGAAGTCAGACGCACTATCGCTGCTCCCGTAAATAGCAGTAGTAGTAATAGTGGTGGTGGTGGTAGTAGTAGTGGTGGTATTGGTACTATTAGTGGTAGTAGTTGTGGTAGTGGTAGTAACGGTAGTAGTGATGAAAGTAGGAGTGTAGTGGTAGTAGTAGTTCTGGCAGTATTGGTAGTAGAAGTAGTAGTAGTAGTAGTGGTGGCGATAGTAGTAGTAGTAGTAGTAGTGGTGGCGGTAGTAGGTTGTGGTAGTGGTGATGGTTTATTGGTAGTAGTAGTGGTGGTGGTGGTGGTAGCAGTAGTAGTGGTATTGGTAGTAGTAGTAGTAGTGGTAGTAGTCGTAGTAGGGTAGTAATGGTAGTAGTAGTGCTGATAGTAGTAGTAGGAGTGGTAGTGGTAATAGTAGTTCTGGTAGTATTGGTAGTAGTACCAGGAGCAGTAGTAGGAGTGGTAGTAGTAGTAGTAGTAGTTCTGATAGTACTGGTAGTAGTAGTGGTGGTAGTCGTACTATTAACATTGATAATATTGGTGGTAGTAGTAGTAGTGGTAGCAGCAGAAGTAGTAGTGGTAGTAGTATTAGTAGTAGGAGTGGTAGTATTAGTATTGATAGTAGTAGTAGTGGTGGTGTTGGTAGTAGTAGTAGTGATGATGGGTGGTGGTAGTAGTAATATTAGTAGTAGTTGTGGTAGGAGTGGTGGTAGTAGTAGCAGTAGTACTGGTAGTAGTAGTAGTAGTAGTAGTAGTA
>Ga0123354_10020580_pt1 | contig 10380 bp, 5 predicted proteins | sample TergutLab28metaG_2_FD_97872 | JGI IMG/M metagenome (GOLD analysis project Ga0123354, IMG submission 97872) | Labiotermes labralis P4 segment gut microbial communities from Petit-Saut dam, French Guiana - Lab288 P4 | ecosystem: Host-associated > Arthropoda: Insects > Digestive system > Gut ...
ACCTGACGCTGTATGTGCAGTTTTCAGCTCCTGATGATGGACAGAAAAACCGTCTGAAACATGTAGAGCGTCTTACAGAAATAATTAAATTGAGAAACTTCGCAGCTTGTTGGTTGTACTCTGAGAATATAGCGTTGAACCAAATCGTGTGAGTTCCGTTTCTTCTACATAATGATCACCCTGTGGATCGCACTGCTGGTGAAAACGCTACACTAACTGTAGCAGCAGACTATCACGAAAAACGTGTAACTGTGTGACAGCGAACACAGCGGTACCACACGAGATGACAGATAACACTGGATCAGAGCAGTACAAAAACTAACAGGAGAGGTTTGTGCTGGAACACTTGTAGAAGCTGCACGTGCGGTGAACGTGGTAAAACATACTCCCCGACATCAAGGTATATAGAGGGAGGTGAGGTATAGCTCCACTCATTCTTACCTCGGAGCTAGTGGGAGGTAGGTGGTGACCTTCACGACCCGGCCACTTGACCGCGGAAGAAGAGACCGCCGGTAAAGACTGAGAAACGTGGCTGGGTGGGCTTCAAAGCTGGCCAGTACAGCAAAATATGGTCATTCATATGTATGTTACTTTGCAGGTAAAACAGTCCCATTACAGGCCCAGAGGGTTCCAGGAAGCTAAGGTTCCCAGATTTCATGACAACGACACAGGATGGTGGTAAGGTTGTCAGCCTTACGCACCGGCAGCTTTTACCCCAGGAAATGTTCCTTGTACTCATTTCTGTTAGAAGCTGAGTCGACCCCAGGGCCATATTGCGATCGGAAGGATTTTGTGTCAATGAAAAATCCACTGACACTAGCTGAGATCGAACCAGCGACTTCCCGACTTGCAGCACAGCACCTTATCCACTGTGCTACCGCGGTCCCCACTTCCCGACTTGCAGCACAGCACCTTATCCACTGTGCTACCGCGGTCCCCACTTCCCGACTTGCAGCACAGCACCTTATCCACTGTGCTACCGCGGTCCCCACTTTGCGGGTAAAAGGACAAGAATTTTTACACGCTTAGCGTGGTTGTGTTATCCCATTATTCTCGACCAACAACAGTTATTTAGGAAACAAGACGAACCAGTTTGTTGGTACAATGGAGAAACAGCGCCTCTGCTCTGGGCGGAAATTTGCGTTCATTGTTATTCAGAATGTTAACCCTAGCGGTTTCTGTACGTACTAAGAGGCTTGACATTAGAAACTTTAACTTCGTCCACACACTGTAATTACAATTTCCCGATACGGAATTCGATGTTCGGTCTCTCTAATGGCAACAGACTCTGTTCTCTGCGAGGTCCGAACTCAATCTTTATAAAGATAAATTTCATTCTACATGACATTAAGACACAGAAGAGGGACAGAAGTGTCGTTCTACTCTTCCATGACGATCAGTGCTAGAAGTGGGTGGGTTGTTAACGCCAAGCTCCGGTCGCTTTACCCCAGAACAGAACACCGGTCCTTATCACACAGTAAGCTGGGTGGGCTTTGAGGTCGGCTTGGTCGGGTAAGGAGAATTTAGCTCTTACCGGTTTCGAAACCCGGACCTTCCAGCCCCTAGCAAGTCGCTACACCGACTGCACTACCAGGACCGTGGATTTCTCTGCAATTAAGATGTATATTAATTTTAGTCTGAAGTGCTTTATGTACGTGTTATAGATTTAGAGTACACCAGGATATATCGAGGTTCCAAGCAGTTTCACAAGGATATCATTTGCCCCAAAACACTGTTCTTCACTTGCTCAGAAGCTAACAGCAGTTTTTTTTTTTGAGGAGAATAAAGAAGTGAAATTTACCACTGCTATTGCATTCTACTTTCTTCCCCTTCAAAATGACTGCAAGTAGCAACAAAACTTTCTCAGAAGAAAAGAATTTCTTGGGTTATTCCAAAAACACGTCATATGTCATCCTCTGAATCAGGGGCTGGGCGAAACAACAAACCAGCTTACTCACTAACCTACAAAAGCATTAACAAGAAAAGATCTTCTGTACAAGAGAGGAATGATATCAATCTTTCGCGTACTTCCGAGTCCATCCATGTGTCATCCATCAGAAAATGACGGATGAAGAAGAGAAACATGTGACATTTGTTTGTATTCAGACCGCACCGCGCCGGAGGCAAGAAGCGACCATCTTGTTCCTTCAAAACCTTTGGATTCAGTAACATTAGGCAATGTGAACTGGCAGCCACACAGCATCTAACTTGCAGTCACTACTTCCAGTGCAGTGTTTGTCGAGAATACAGCAGTCACTGTCACTATCTCGAAGTCGGCTTACAGTACGAAACCAGAAGCAGTGACCCTCAGAACTCCATACGCAATATGGCAACAAGACAAACTAAGTGTTATATTCTGTCTAACTTCTTAGTAATTCTTCTGTTAGTAAAGGTAAAGTGTTCCCGTTACAGGCCCGGTGTGGCCCATAGGTTGGTTAGAGGTATAGCTCTACTCTTCCATGACCGCGGTACTAGAAGGGGGTGAGTGGTCAGCAGCACGCTGCGGCCGCAATTTACCCCCAGGAAAGACCCGGTACCCATTTTACAGGAGGCTGGGTGGGCCCCAGGGACGGTCTGTACGGACGGAAAATCTCGTCCCCACCGGGATTCGATCCCAGACCCTCCAGCCCGTAGTCAGTCGCTATACCGACTGAGCTACTCGGCCCATTGTTCTGATAGTACCAGAAATTTTCTTTCCTGAAACCCCCAAGTTTCATTATCAGCCCAACAGTACCAATATAGAGTATTAGGAATGCAGTCCCTATCATCACGACAGAAATCTTTCATATACATTTTAATATTATCATGTCATCTGCCTCTAGACCACTAAAGTGTTATCTTTCAATCAGGTTCTAAAATTAAAATTCTATACACATTTAGTGTCTCTCCATTGAGTGCTAGATGCCCTACACATCTGATCGTCCCAAATTCCGAACTTCAAAATATCCAATAAAGATTAGTATGAAGCTCCTCATCATGTAATTTTCTGCGGCCTCCTGTTACTTCGTTTCTCTCTGCATGCTGTTTATGACACCAGCCCAGTAGTGTCTACGCAATAAACACACCATCACGGCACCTTTACAATGCGTGACTGTCCTTCTTTACAATGGAATTTACACGTTCCTATCACAAATGTCGTCTTCGGAGAAACAAGTTATTTAATAACACGAGTGACACAGTAAGTGTGCCTTTCCACACTTACTTTTGGATGGTTTCCTTGATGACGCTGCACGTGACAGGAAAGTACAGGAAATTGCCCTGAAATTACAAGAAGTAAAAGGCAAACATAAACTTCTCCCAGTCCACGCCAAGAAAGCATATGGAATAAAGGTAAAGGTAAAGGTAAAGTGATCCCGTTACATGCCCGGTGTGGCCCAGAGGGTGGGTAGAGGTATAACTCTACTCTTCCATGACTGCGGCACTAGAAGGTGGTGAGTAGTCAGCAGCACGCCCCGGCCGCACTTTACCCCCGGGAAAGACCCAGTACCCATTTTACAGGAGGCTGGGTGGGCCCCAGGGCCGGTCTGGACGTGCGAAAAATCTCGTCCCCACAAAGATTCGATCCCCGACCGTCCAGCCCGCATTCAGTGGCTATACCGACTGAGTTACCCGGCCCACACATATGGAATACTTCGGCATTAAATAAAGGTTACTCCGGCCGCCATGTGTCTTGTGCCATAACACCAGTAGCCATCGAGTAGTAGGCTGGGTGGGCCCCAGAACCGCCTTGGGTGATTGGAGAACAGAAATTCTTGTCCCTACCGGAAATCCAACTACAGGTCGGCCATCCCGTAATGCAGTCGGGATATCCCATAGCGCTATCCAGTCTTCGACTGAAGAAGGTGGCAATTCTTGTGTGCCCTGTGATGGTAGGATTAATACACATGTAGATAACAGTGCTTGGTACACACAATACACAAGAACTGAAAGCACCTGCAGTCCCATTTCTTCACCCAGGCAGACAAAGTTACATTCACACAAGCAGTAATATACTGTCTTCTACATGATATTGCTGCTCTCTTCGTAAGCTTCAAAATAGGTACCAGCTAGACATTTAAAAGTGGTATAACAATATAAAAACATCAACAATAACACGGATTGCAAATTGTAGTGCATGATCTTCAGTTGGTAATGTCGAAGGTGGTAAATAACCTTGTTCAGCGCCGAGTGCTCAAAAGAAATTCTTAATACAAACAAAAATCACGGACTGTTTACGTAAGCAACAAAAGAAGATTCGTAACAAACGCATGTGTTAGGTACACAATAAATAATTAAAATCTTTTTTTTGTTCCTGTCTTAATAAAGTACATGTTTTGTATCATCTGTGTCTCTCAATTATCCGTACACCCCCCCCCCCTGCCCCAGCCCACTGCCCGCGACAGTACACTGCCTTTTTGGTAAACTGTTTTCTTGTTAACTGAATATTCCCGATACAAGGGACGAAAGTTTACCAATAGAAGTGAGGGTTACAGAACTGTAGGTTCGTGTGTTATGTAGCACGGCAAAGAAATCTGTGATCATAGATTAGAAATCCGCTACGTATCAGTTTCTTACCATCTGGTTTGGTACACAAATCGTTTACTGCGCCTTTAGTGATAAGTATGAGAGGACCTTGCTCTCTAACGCAGTGTTCTCTGGCGCAATTCTTGATCAATAAATCAGAATCTCAAACACTAGATCATGTACATATTTGGTGACAGACTGGCGCCTGTGAGGTGAAACCTGTGCCCCATATATCCAGAAACGTTATTGCGACAGGGTGGCCAGAAAATATGGAAATGCCTCACAGACACTTTATAATTGCAACAGTCCAATTTAAGGGGTGTGTATTTGGATGGTGTGCCACAGGGTCAGTTTACACGAACAGTAAATATTCCATTACGATTAATTAAATAACATATCGTGAGAAATTATGGAAATTATGGAAAAGCAGATGTAAAACTCAACACATTTTTTACCTCGGTACAGATGTAAATTTTATTTGTTTACTTATTTGCTGAATTGTGTTTCGTTCTTCACATAAATAATTTCCATACTCCATGCTAAAACATCTGTTAATGTAAATTATAGACAGATGAGAGTGGTTAGTTTCACGTGCCGACCGCGTTATCTCCGTGTATAGAATGCAGGACACCAAGTAGATAAAGGGATGTGTGACGCCCGGATACATCCGTGAAGGTTGTGAAAGGAAGTGGACGTGGCCTAGCCTGAGGTACCATTCCGGTATGTCCGGAGGAAAGGCGGAAAATCGGGCGAACTCCCAGACTCAGAGCAGGGGGGGGGGTGTCCGTGCCAAGCTACGAACTCGGCACCTGCCGTAAATAACAAACTTCACCCTTTATGACAACCTGCTCAGTATGATGCAGAACAGTATACATCGCGTCAGCTTCACGATAGTAAACAAAGAACAATAAATTTTAGTGTGTTGTTTAAAGATGCTGTCACAGGCTACGACTACACTGCGTCGATGGCAGATGAAGTAATGAGCAGGAAGCGTTGCTCGAATGATACTGACAGATAACCGCAGAAGTACTGGGGGAAAAACCTGTCCCAGTTCCACAATATCCACCACAAATCCCAAGTCGATCCACCTGGGTTTCAAACCGGGCCTTCGCGGAGACGCCAGCAAGAAACCACCTGAGTCACGTCACGTCACAGAAAAAACTTAGTATGACACAGTTAAGTACCTAAAGCAGGAGTGTCCAAAATTTTCTGCCAACGGCCCACAGCCTCATTTTTAGCGGGTTGTGTAAAAGTTACAATAAGCTATATACCTAACCGCCCAAAGCATTGTGTCATTTTTATAGTACATATACGTAATAAAGCATAAGATGGTGGGTCACATGCGGCGCGCGATCCGCAGGTTGGATACCCCTAGCATAAAAGTTTAAGATAATGAAAACAAACTACAGTGGAAAAACGTTCTTGACATTACTTTAACCTCACAACTAATCATATTATATTTATGACATTATAACAATAATAATAATAATTTATTGCTTCCAGACTTTGTTCCAAGTTTCTAGTGGCCAAACAGGCAACACCGGCCTATCGCAACGGCCTTCTCTGATTATGACGCAATGTCCAACAGTCTACACATAACTACAGAACCTTCTGTTGCAAACGTAATGCGTCAGACCGGGGTGGTTTCAAACTGCAGTCTGTCTTCATCAAACCCACACGCCGGCTTTTAACGCCCCTGGACTATGCGAATGCTAACCAACTGGAGAACTTCCACACATGGAATATGCATCACTATAATAAAACGCAGCGGCGTACTCTTGCAGAGAAATAGGGTAATGGTATGCGATAACATCGTTCTTCATATTGCGTTGGACAGAGTACATTTTCTTATATATAATATGTGTGACGTTTCGGGAGTTGCTTCCATTCCAACTTTCAAGCGGGGAGATATAGCAGTGATTTTACAGTTTAAGTGGCGAGGACTTCAATCCAACGCAGGTCATTTTGATAATTTGTCTAAGGGGGTGATGGCTGGATCCCTCGGGCATTTTAAATCTTTAAATATTTGTTAGTGTAAAGTAGAGGCTCATCATCATCATCATCATCATCATATATCTTTCATGGAGATGGGCCACTTGTTGACCCGTTCCGTTCTCACATATCCAGAATTCTTTTCAAAGGTCTACCATGATTCCTTCTGCCAGTTGGGGAGTGGTATTTCATTACCCTGGGTAATCTAATCGAGGCATTCTATTTACACGCTGCATCCAGCTTCTCTTGTATTCCAGTAATTTGTTCAAAATTGGTGCTATTTTTAACTCCTTTGCAACTTGTGCATACAAAATGTTACAACAGATTAGTAAGTATAGGCTTCAGTGGGTTAATGCCACATCGCTGCCACACACTCCAGCATTGCCTGCTGAACAGGCAGGCTGCGCCACCTCCAAGACTTCAATACCATATCTCCACTTGCCAAGACGTTACTATAAACTGGTTTTAACAGTGAAACTTTCTAGCGGACCTTTAATGCCGCCATACGAAAGAAAAGAATTGACTGTGTCGCTACAGTAATGCTGTAACAAGGAACAACAGGATAGAATCTGCCGCTACAATAACGCTGTAACAAGGAACAAAAGGACAGAATCTGTCGCTACAGTAACGCTGTAACAAGGAACAAAAGGATAGAATCTGCCGCTACAGTAACGCTGTAACAAGAAAGAAAAGGACAGACTCAGCCGCTACAATAAAGCTGTAATTTCCATTCTTACCTTCGCGGCATGAACAGGGAAATTTTACTTGTTTACATATATGTCTAGGTGAAGTAAAGTAAAGTGAAGTAGCGCTGTACCTGTACAAGCAGTGACGGCGAGACAGAGTCCCACTTATTCCTAATCCCTGCTCTAACAAAAATTGCGTAATCTACTTCAGACTGCTGCCGCCTTCTCGCCGGCAGAGAACCGCAGTACCCAATAAACAGGTGGCTGAGAGGGGCCTACAGTTGGTTCGGATGCATTGGAGCAGAGAAGCATCTCTCGCTTCTGCCTGGATTTGAACTCCAGATCGTCCAGCCTGTAGACTAATTATTGTAACTGGTATAACCGAAAAATTCGCACAGTCACCGCGTGTGATACATTTATCTAACAAAAAGCATTTCATACAAAATTTGTAAACATGTTTACGATCTAACTGCATTCCTAATGACACATGCCTAGGTCCAGATTTTCGTTAGTTATGACTATGTTACGTTACATCGTTTAAAAATATTACACTAGCAAAATTTCTTATCTTTTCAAGGTCTATTATTACACAACCCATTACACCAAATAAGTGGCACTAGTGTCGTTTCCCCTTCATAAATTCGCTCCTTCTTCGTGTTACAATTACTGATTGCAGCAAATAAATTATGGCTTTGGACTGGCTTCTGATAGCATAACGTTCATACCAAGTTTCGTAAAATTCTATTAAGTAGTTCAAAGATGAAGGGAACTCACAGACGCATAGAGCCCGGTGATGTTGTATATGTGATAGTATCCTTTCAAAGAAGGAAAGTGGGTCGAACAACTGAAGCCTTTCCTCTCACACTATTAGAGACAATAAAGTTAACAAAACACGACTGGAAGGACAAGATCGAGGCGATTCGGTGAAGTCATGTAGTAACTTCTTGTTACAAAAGTAAAGCAGCGTCACGGAACTATTTGCTGCCTGAGGCTGATGGCGGCTCAGAACGGGTGCAGGGGCGCGGTCTCATTTGTCACGCGTCTCAGATTACATCTCATAATTTTACACACCTTGACTTTACATCAAATATTTGTTTTATGTGTAAAAAACTTGCTACAAGTCCAGCGCTGCAGCGTTCACATCTGAACACGACGAAAATAATGAAACAAATGAGCTGTGGACATAACGGTAAAGAAATTAAGAAATACTGAGAAGTGTTTAGACAAAGAAAGAAATTGAAATGGACAAATAAATATATAAATACATAAATAATAATTTTTATCGGTGTACCGTGCATTTTGATATCTATCAAGTTCATACACCAACAAATGTAATCTTTATTAAACTTGATAAAGTTTCCAAATTTACATTGAAAATCACTTTGACTTGCTCCTACATGTTTCGGTCTACGACCATCAGCAGGGAACCTTCATTAGAACCCAACTAAAGTTATATTTAGGTTAAAATTTGGCCAAAAAAAACCTACGTCGTTATATAACGACGTAGGTTTTTTTTTTTACCAAATTTTAACTCAAATATAACTTTAGCTAGTCTCTAATGAAGGTTCCCTGTGATGGTCGTAGACCGAAACATGTAGGAGCAAGTCAAAGTGATTTTTAATGTAAATTTTTAAAACTTTGTCAAGTTTAATAAAGAGTGCATTTGTTGGTGAATGAACTTTATAGACATAAATAATACTTGGGAAGAGTAATGGCAGTATCACTACACCGGTGTGTGCACACGACAGTGGCGTGAAATTGCGTACAAGTCTATTTTAACTGCCTGGAAAAAAGGAACACTGATAGAAAAATTACACGGCACACAACACCCGACATATTTTCCTCCACATTTTTCATACGAAACATTTTCCGCTTCAGTAAAAGTACGTATAAATGATCACGCTCGAGATTCGCATAGCAATTCAGTAGCTCGCCATAAAAGATGTGCGGTTTTTGACCAGCGTTTAAAATAAATTCAAATGCTTGAAGCAACTTCTGTAACATGATTTTTGCAGTTAGGAATACAGCGCCGTAAGGTACAAGTGTTGTCACATTTTTACCCTGAAAATCAAGGCAGCAGTAGCTCTGAATCTTCGGTAAAATTTACAAAACTACATGACGTCAATGTGGGCAGGGTAGCTCAGTCGGTATAGCAACTGACTACGGGCTGGACGGTCCAGCAACGAATCCCGGTGGGGACGAGTATTTCCGCCCGTTCAGACCGGCCCTGGGGCCCACCGAGCCTCCTGTAAAATGGGTACCGGGTCTTTCCCAGGGGTAAAGTGCGGCCGGGGCGTGCTGCTGAACACTCACCCCTTCTAGTGCCGCGGTCATGGAAGAGTAGAGCTACACCTCTATCCACCCTCTCCTTCACACCGGGCCTGTAACGGGATCACTTTACATGACGTCAATGCCCAATATACTTAATCTCCACACTCACTGTCATGGAAAGCTAATACGTCAAAGTTGTAAAACAAAATTCTCAAATACGTGATTATGTCAGCGTCCGTTCGGAAGTTTCGGTTCTTCAATCCAGACTGACGGACAGAAGGAATTATGTGTTTTGTGCGATAACTTCTTTGCTTCGAATTCTCAGAAATTAGGTGACAAACTTGGTGAATAAGACAAGGAAGTGACGAAGAATCAAATTGGATACTGGAGGAATGTGAAGTGAGTGAATGACAGAGTGCGTGGCTGTGTGGGATTGTCGGTGGTACACGATGAGTGGGTGAATGGATTGGTGGACTGTCGGTGAGCGGGGCACCATAGGACGGCGAGTAAGTCGGTGAGTCACTTGGCGAGTGTCAATGAATGCGTAAATATATTGTACCGGCGTGACCTAGGAAATCATTGGTGAGTGAGTGCGTGAGTGAGTGAGTGAGTGAGTGGATGAGTGCGTAATGAGCCCCACCCCCCTTCATCTTCAATAAAAGGCGGAACACTTTTCCTATCGACTGAGCCATAGGTACCGCTCACTGCAGTTTAGGGCTGCCATCTTTTGGTAGTACTCATGATGCATGTTTCTCCATAACACACCAGTCATAAACAGTGCCCTTTTTAATTATTTACAGCTATGCATATACAGGATGTTTCACGACTTTAGGGCATAACTGCAGGAGGTGATTTCCTAGGTCTTTGTGATCAAAAAAGTTCATATAAACATGTGTCCGATTTTGGACGGTTACGGAGTTATGACCGT
>Ga0123354_10020582_pt1 | contig 10380 bp, 8 predicted proteins | sample TergutLab28metaG_2_FD_97872 | JGI IMG/M metagenome (GOLD analysis project Ga0123354, IMG submission 97872) | Labiotermes labralis P4 segment gut microbial communities from Petit-Saut dam, French Guiana - Lab288 P4 | ecosystem: Host-associated > Arthropoda: Insects > Digestive system > Gut ...
CTCTTGTGAAACTTTCCAAACACATCAACCTCTTCTTGGTCGCCCCCCCCCCCCCCAACCCTTCCAAACATAATTCTGTTGCTAGTTATTTACCAGTCGGCAATTCAAAAGAACGTATGTTCTCAGTGATTCCTTAGTTTGTCAGGATATGTTCGTCATAATGTCAAAACAGCAACGTGAGGTCCGAAATAGGGACTTCCAGGTCTGATAAAACAGTGGGACCGAACAAGGTTTCATCTGGCTGACCGCAAAGGCGAATACTAAAACTAACGCCACTGCCCGCCAATGGGCATGATTCTGAGCCAGTTCCATCAACCTACAGCAGTCACAATCTACCTTCATCGTATCTATCCATCTCATGTCTTCCAGGTAACTCGTTTACCGGCAGAATTCTTCAGCGAAATTGTACGTACATTCCTTGATTTTCAGATCTTAGCTTCCTTCCCAGCAAAATAAGGTCCTAGACTTCACGACTCTAAAAGCAAACAGCTACATGCATAAAACACGAAATTACAAAGCGTGCAATAATCTCCACTTCATCCTCTTTAGATGCAAGCATTTCCTGGCCACACACGGGATAAGGAAAAAAAAAATGACCAAGGTGCATTAACAGCGACTTAATATGCACGCTTGGTTGAACAGCCCGATCGCGAAAGGGAAAAGTATTTATAGAGAGCGGGGCGAGCGGGAGAGGGGAGCGCGGTGAAGCGTCTGACGTCACTGCAATCAATGCGCGCGTCTGACGTCAGCAATCGTCGGATAGATGTAAAGGGGTGGTTCCGGCATTAGCGCATCGATCGGTCAGTGTGGCTCCTATCTTCTGCCTGCAATTATAAAAGGATCGAACTACCTGTTTCGCTCATAGCTCAGAAGTGTTAGGACAATATTCAAGGTGTGGATAACTTATGTATGATACTACCCGACAGCACAGAAAATGGATCCGGAATGATTCCCAGGGTAACACTAATGATACAATTTACATCGAAATTCTTCGTCTTGACCACACTTACCCTGCCGACCTTCTTGAGCATTCGTAATACTAACAGTTCGCACAGCTTCAACGTACTCGGAAAGCTCCGGGTTTGGACAGGATCCAGGGTAGCATAGTCGGTATAGCGACTACGCTACAGGATGGACGATCCGTGGAATCCTGCAGGGCCTCTTCTCCGAAACGTCCAGACCGGCTCTGGGGCCCGACACACCTCCTATTCAATGGGTACTGGGGTTATTTCCCGGGGGGGGGAAGTAGCCGGGGTTCGAAGTTGACCACTCATCTCCATCTAGTGCCGAGGTTAAGAATGTGTGGGGCTAAACCTCTACTCCCCTATATGCCTTCATGGCGTGAAGGAAAAAAACTTTTACTTTTTTTTATCGGGTTCAGAGGTGCGTCATCATTCTACGTCTGGTGTTCGCCGTTTTCCTTATATCCTCCAGCGAATACAGGGAAATTATCAAAAGCCATAACCTTCCTTCTACATCCTTTTTAAATCATCGGTAACAGGATCATCACCACCCAGCGTTATCTTACCTACACAGCTGAAACATCATCATTAAAAAAAACCAGGAATCTTAAAGTTACTTATGTCGGTGAATTAATAAACAATTCACACAACACAATGTTCAGTCACCACCAAGAAGACCCTAAAACCTGCACGGTACACAATTATATAAATAAAACGTATTTTCGTTTGCTTTAATATTCACTGAATCTAATTTAAACATTTAGCTCCTAACTTACAGAATACACTGCGACTCCATGACAACTACCAACTTGGCCAATGGCGTTTAGGAAAACAACAGCTGCCTAAGACCATCAAATGATTGAATACACACTACGTGAGCAGGGGGGCTGCGGGCCACTGGATGTTAGTAAACATGGCACAGTTACAACTATGCTACATATAAACGATTAATTCAGTGTTATGCAGCAAGTTCAGTCGTTCAGCTTGTTATATGCACGAATTTACATCAAGGGTACGTTCGGATCCAGCAGCACGATGATGTCATTCATCAAAACGCCTAACCGTGTTGTGAAAAGCTACAGCACACCGCATTACGGCCCTATTCAGGTACACGGTGCTGGACCTAAGTTGTTCGTCTTCATAACAGACCACCACTGCACCCATTCGATCCAATCGGTGCCTTTACACTCCAAGTATTTCCGTATGATTCACTGAAATATTATCACCCTGTTTACGGCTAAATCTTTCAAGAGACCACTTTCGTTCAGGTTTATCGAATAGCATTTAGTACGTATTTCATCCCTCCACGTTACTTGGCTGGTCAATCAAATTTCCACTAATTTTTGCACGCTAATAATATCTTGTGAAAAATACAAATTATGTACATCCTCACTAAGTAATTATTTCCCCTTCTCCCAGTATTGTACCGTTTCCCTTAGGCTGAGACCCACGTTTCACGCCCTTTCAACACAGTGGCTAGACATAAACATTATACAGTTTAGTTATATTACTTTATATCTGAGGCCGTAACAAGTTTCTCCAAGATTTAGTCAACCCAAAACTTTCATCGTAAGTCGAATATTAATTTGTTACTGCCATTCCCATTTAGGCTTATTTCTGCGTCGCTACATTTTGAATGACTGTATTACCCACATTACAATTTTCTCCACTGTCACTAGCCCAACTGATATATCTAATACTTATAGCCCCGTATGTACTCTTACGATACAGTTTTCCGTGTTTTTATTTCACCAGCTAAAGTTGATGTTGCAACAAGCTACCCTAGGGTCCGCTCAGTCCAGTAACTTCGAACTATTACTATACTAAGGGAGGAAAAGTCAGTCACGAACTCGCACGTGCCATTTGAAATATAATTTTCCCTTTGACATTCAACCGGCTTTCGCGATAGGGGGAAGTATAGGCAGTCAGTGACCTTGAACCCCCCCCCCCCCCACCCGCCTGCAACGCGGAAGTACGGTTGTGCGATGAAACCAGGAAAACTGCACGCGCCGCAAGAGGCCTTGGCAGGGGAAGTAGCCCGTGGTGCTTCAGTGCTCTGATACACGAATCGTTTATTCCGTGCACAGACGTTCCATTACCTCTCGATGCCTACGGCAGATTTGTTTACAGACATGGAGCACACACCTAATTAAGTGACCACACTGAGCAGTACAGAAATTTATACTTCCGCAAAACGTGTTCAAATCTCAGAGACTGAACTCAAATAAATACACTGCACTTACAACTGCAGTGCGGGATGTTTTTCATCTCGGAGCCTTTGGGTGGTAAGGCTGTCAGCCCTCCGCATCTGACGCCACTACCCCCCAGGAAATATTCCTGGTACTCATTTCTGTTAGCGGCTGAGTCGGCCCCGGAAGGATTACGTCAATGAAAGTTTCCACTGAACCCGCGACCTGCCGGGTTGTACAGCAGTGCATCAACCAACTGCGTCACCGCGTGCCCCCAATGCAGTAAATAATAACGACATTTTTATAAATAAAACGCTTTTTTTCGAACTGACGTGTGAATATCACACCCTTCTAGACCTTACATAAACATAGCCGAGTGTTCTGATCACCTCTACATACGTCCATCTCATCTGTTTCTACAAGATGGATTTCCACTTAGGCACAGCCTATACGCCAATTCCTCTTCCGACTACTTCACACAGAATTCAACGTTACCATAGCAACAATGATTTTGCTCGCATTCCCTATCCCCCTTGATGGTATGAGTCATGGCTACCCCAACCGTAATGTGGCAACAAGATCTACGGGTTAGTCATACCGTTAGTTCGGTTCTGAACGCACCGTGCTACAGATTAAAAGAGACACGTGATTTATAAATTCGAAATTCAGGCCGGAAAAAAGTTGGCGCAATCACTCTTACTATCACGGCTTACTAACCCAACCCTTTCCTCACGTTAATGGAGATACATTCCCAATCTAAAAAACGAAGTGTGCACGGGAGGTAACCGTCTATCCTTAACTGCCCGATCAAAGTTACAGTACTGCCGTATGTTCATCGGTTAGCATGAATCCCTCCCAAGGCCTACAAAGGGGGGGGGGGGGGCTCTGAAGCCATTTGGGTAGCCTCTATTATACTGTTATAGCCACCACACAGCTTCGGTTTATTCCGATATTAACAAAATTACTGCAACTGTTTGGTACAACTCAAAAGAACCAACTACAAATACTGACAGACCTTTCGATCGTCGAAGACGAACGCTGTTACCAGCGAACTGCACCACTGAGCGGCTTTTTCTGTAATGATCATTTGTGTAACTAAAAACTACGGCACGTCGCATCAGGGATGATCTCTTTCCTTCCCTTGTTAAGAAACAGATGGCTCGTCCGAAGGTATCTTCCCGAACAAACGAACCTAACCGCGTACAACTACCAGTCATTATAACAAGGAAGAGATTTTAGGCCTTGAATGGAAATGAGGTTTGTTAGACCTCTACCCATCCTAATTATGCACACGGTAAAGTGCGGACAGCTCTTAAGACTTTTGAACTGCAACCCCTCTCCGTGCTTTCAAAATTTGGAATAGCACGAACTGGAAATGAAATATCATTACACAACAACCGGTTTTTAGTTTCACCTTTGGCAGCTCCGTCCGAGACTCGAACTGCTGGCCCTGGCCGGATACAGGGGCTGTCCTCGCCGCAAAGACTATACGCGCTGCTGCCATCTGTTGATGTCAGTGGCAACAATTATTATTATTATAAAAGACTCAAGCAGACAAAAACACTAAGAGTTTCAGCGTGGTTCAGACTGCGTTACGTCCCCATTTTACAATGCAACAAGGATCACATTCAGGCTCTCACTCAACAACACCAATCAACGCGTTACGAAGAGACGTCATTGAAGCCTGTGAGATGAGCACATGGTTGTGCGCGTGCGTGTGCATACACATGAAGTTCTGCATACATTCGTTCATACGTATACATTAATACCGATTATTACTAATGCCATTTTATTTTAATTATCACAAGAGCTTACTAAAGCATACGATAAATAGTGGATATAACCTCGTCGTATCGTACGGTCGCCATGTTTGTAATTGTTGACCTACAGGTAACGTTTCATACACAATGGGTAGGTTATCCATGTCCGTCTAATTTTAGCTTAATTTATTTCTACAAAATCGACGTTTCATACATAGAAATGATGAGTACTCCCAGCTGAATGCCCGAAGGGAATCAAAACATGTTGGAGTCGAAGTTTTAATGTTATAATTGTAAAATTACATATTACAATATTGTGCAGTTTGTTGCTGTTATCTTGTGTGATGTGTAGATATGCTTATAGTCTATCGCCATACGGAATTTCACATGTCTAGCTCCAGCGGATAAATTAATTGTCGTCAAAGGACTGAAGAAAATTTTCGATGGTTCGCTATTTATCAGAAACAAATATGTTACTAAGGTCTATAACCACGCATCATTTCATGCCTCTAAGGTAAGTCACAAACGTCGCTGTAGCGTTACAAATTCGCGCGTCGGCTAAAAAGTACGGTGCCGGAGTAACCTCCAGCGAAACGCGCGCGTAAGAAGTCTTGTGAAAACCATTCAAAAGTTTCAATAGAGAACAGAGAAGAGACAGACAGCATGGTAACTTTAAAAGACCACTTTTTAAAATCTCTTTTCTAGGGACAAACGCCGAAAGTACATTGTAGTCTACGTACGGAGACATTTGAAGAAAATGTTTAACCTTCCAAAATATTTTGGACGGAATGAACACAAACTACAATGTGAATCTTCATTAAAAGGGTTGCTAGGTTCCAACCTAAATCCAACGTTAAGGTTCTTCCCATACGTACGTGTGTGTAGAAATGATAATGATAAATACTGCAGCTTAGGCAGTGCAAGACGACATTCGTATGAACAACACGCCTCATAGCACGCAACTACGCCTTATGTCCACACAGTAGAATCACGTTCGTTTGGGGAAAAAACCGCAATTATTTCCCAAACAGCAACAACAAACAGGCCTGTGTGTGGGAGATGCGCTGTTTTCTGTGACTTTAAAAACTGAACTGGAACAACGGCGTCATATGTGGGATACAAACTGAACTACAATTTATTATTATTATTATTATTATTATTAAACGACATATCGGCACGTAATTACAATAACACCCAGTCTTAAGTCTAACAAGCTACTTTGCTCTTACTTAAATTGCTAAATGAATATTCACTTCAGGTGTCGCCCAGCGGTTCTACCTGTTTAGTTTTGTTTGTTTATGCAATGTTTTTTTCCTTTGTTGGCGGTGATTACTGCACTAAAACAGCGCCCTGTTTTTATCACACACTAATAAACTGAACTATAATAAAATTTAAATAAATTTCATGCTTCAAAGGGCTAATATCTATAATGCCGTAACAGCACTGTCTGAGAGAGTCAAAATGATGCGTGCACGATGGTCAAATTGCGAAGTGGCTTTATTTAGCCTGTCATTCGTTGAAGGCCGAGTGCGCGTGAAGTCAATGAGGATGAAAAGTGAGGAAAAGAAGAAACGGATGACGTCGACGATGATTATGGGAGGAAAACGATGGAACGGCAGAAATATGAGGAAGGCGACAAAAGCAAAAAATTGAAAACTATGGTACGAAGAAGCTTGTTAAGACGAGATATCAGACGCAAAAGAAAGGTTAAAGGGACGGAACCTCACGAACAAAAAGCCGGAAAACTTAAGAAATACGCACATGAAATGGCAGGAACTCAGAAGCCAACACGAGAAAGCTGAATCATGGAAAATAACGTAAGAACACATGAAAACGATGATAAGCAAGGGCAAGAAAATAAGTAGTAACACTGGACTTTATACGTAAGAATATGAAAGGGAAGACGAAATAGATAAGCATGAGGAAGGTGATGTAATGAAGCAGGAAGAAAGAAGGGACGGATATGAAGTGGGCGGTGGAACAATATGTATACGAGATAACACACGAGGACACAAATAGGAAATGAAGGTACGAAAGACGAAGCAGATTAAAAGCACCGATACCATGACAGCGGACAGACGGCGTTGCGATTAAGACGCCACGCATTCCACACGTCGGGAGTAGACACAGTAGATGCAGTTTCCTCACTTGAGGGTTTCACATTACAACAGCTTATATATAGTGCCACAGAAAAACAAACCTGTGACGAGTCATTCACTCCTCTCCTACGTTCTCAATGTAGAGTGGCCCTGCCGTACAGTGAGGCCTACTGATATACAGACCACCTGGATTCAACTCTCCCTGGGAACCGTCAAAGCCAATAATATAATTACGTGCTAGGCCCCACCTGCATATCCCCATCTCCAAACACTGCCGTCTCAGTTCGAAGCAGCGCACGTACGTTTCGCCACTCCCTGTACGAACGTGCTACAATTCATGCTGTAAAAATAAAAAATTGTGTTCCATCTCAGCAATGGAACGGTTTTAACAATCGAAATAATCAAGGTCTTTCGGGCTAGAATTATTCGCAGCAGGAACTGAACAAGGAATTCATGATATTCACGGAAATATTCTGAGTCATTAGTTTTATGCACATTATAGATAATATGCATAATGCTTGGATAATGATGATGATGAAAGCAGAACAGACCTGATTTTCGGCATAAGATTTAACTGCCTCCAAGCATAAAGGCGTCAGAGTTTATGTTATTTTCGTATTAGTTTCCTGTACGCAACAAGCTAGAGCAACGACAGTCTGTGATCGACTCCCGATACTTCTCCAAAGCATTCAGACCGGCCTGGGTTCCATCCTGGGTACCGACATACGCCTAACTTGCTATAATAATCTGCCTACTTAATTTTTTTTTTTTTTGGCTACTGAGGCGGTTAACGGCAAATAAATTTTAAAATATTTTCTAGACAATTATTTGGGTGGTGTAAAGACATTTGTGAATCGGGGGGGGGGGGGGAGATATAAAACCTGCGTTTTACGGGACCCAGCAGTTGGGTAGTGAAGATGGCCACTGTCAGTTATCTACTGCGGGAATTGGGATCAGTGAAACCATACCACTACACCAGCATGGCGCAACGCTAAGCGCATGAACGATTTCACCTTATTAACAGTTTCGCACAAGACGCGACATTTTCGCATAACACTGACGGCACAGTCATCGAATAATGCCCCTCCCCCAAATGAACACACACACACTTAAGCATTTAACGGGGAAAACTAATACTTCTTCCCAATGGATATATAACAGCCATGATGCATGGCGGAAAATCAATTTTCATTGCCATTCGAAATGGCGTCTGCGCGCCTCGCGGAATCTCAAGGCCAGAATCGATGCGACGGGACGCTGCCCTCAACTATTTTCAGCCAGTGCATCACGTGACCCTGCAAGGTGCGCCAGGGTCAGCAACAGTATCAGTTAACAGCGTCACGACAGGCCGCTAACCCAATACGACAGGAAATCGTTTAATGGGTAAGGGAGGGAGGGGGGCGACGGGAAATCATCGAATATTAGCCGTCCCACTCGAACGGCTAGACGCAATCTTCTAGTTATATGAATCAAGGGGGACAGCACTTTCAAACCGGAAACTCGTATGGGACCACGAGTTGGGCCGTCTCGTTTCGCTTCGACTGTAATAGTCTTTCTTTACCTCTGTCAAAATATAATTTCAAGGCAAATTAGGTCCGGAGTTAGCAAAAAGGTTTTAGTACTAGGGCAAAACACCTGCCTGCCTTTTACAGAACCTGAAGTTTCATTACCGTGTCCACAGCAGCCTACCACAGGGTTCTATCCTTATCCAACTGAATCCGGTCCACATCCACGTCCTAATGCTATAAGATCCAGGCTAATAATCAAATTACCCTCCCATCTACTCTTGGATCCCACACTGTTTCCTCACCTCTCAAGTTTTCGAACCAAAAACCTTGTACGCACTTCTCATATCTATCCTCCGTACGTCCCGCATAGTTCTGACGTCCCATTTCCAAAAACTATGAGCATCAACCTCTGGTCTCCAAAAATAAATCTTCAATGCCGTTACTATTATCTTCGTTGTTTGCTGGAATACAGCGTGTCCCGGGATCGAGACCGCAGTAACTCATTTAGAAATGGTACACAACAAATTCTCAAACACGACTTACATATTCCGTGGCTATATGTTTAGGATTGAATCAATCCATCATCGGGCCCTTACACAATAAAACTGCAGGTATAACGCAGTTATATGTCAAACATATTCTGTTTACGTCAACAGACTTATAGTCCACCAAAAAATGAAAGTCTGTGTCACCAAAAATTCATGTGATGTTCCTTCGTAAGCAGGAAATGACAATAAGCAGACATGAACAAATAAAGGGTTACGTTCCGAGTTCTAAACTTAACATAAAAACGAAAGTGAACACTTGCTACTACGCTGGAGAAACAAAAGAATCTTTCAATCTTTGTTTGGGTGTTTGTAGGTCAGGGACAAGACCCACAACCTAAACAACCCCTATTTCCGTCCCAGACTACCTGGCTAGGACCCTACCTGTCATCCACCTCACTACCTGCTCCCAGCACCCGAGGCGCTGCTGCTTACTTTCTCCGTCACTCTGCGGGAACAGAAACCAGGTCACCCATTTCCCGCCCCCCTCCAACACACTCCTACGGAACACAGCCGCGAGATTCAGCTCAAGTTCAGGCCAAACTCCACGCCATCCTAATTGCTCACGGTATTTCACAACGTCGCCATTTCGAGCCAGCCACACATCATTTCGATTCAGTGGGCAACCAAATGGAAAGGGAAAGTAAAGGCAATATCAGAAGTCACGCATCGCACGTTCACAGGATAAAATCTTGCATAATAACGGAATCAGACAATCTGTTTCCTTCTGTAACACAGTAACAGCCTACCTACAGTACATTCAGTTACCAACAATCTACATTTAAAACACAGCACAAAATAAACAATAAAACACTGCAGTAAGTGCTAATACAGACATTAAGGGACAACTTATAACTGTATCTTAATTATGTTATACATCCGAATGTACTCACAATAGCGCCTCATGAGAGACTTCTTGTACGCCTTGCAGTTCTTGCCTCCTGGCGACATCCGGCCTGACTGTCCGTCCGAATCGTCTGAATCCGTGCAGTAATCGCGACAGGGACTCAATGCAGGTGAAGCACACTTGCCCCGCGCAGCCGAGCTCAGGCTCAAATCAAGGGGCACACAACTGCTGTCTGTCTCCATCGTGTCAACTTCCAACATTTTGTTAATACACTCTACACGTATTCATAGTCAAAATCACAGCAAAAATTTAAAAACAAATCAATTTAAAAGTTGCGATAAAAGTTTTCACTTTTGTTCACACGCATCAACGAGCTGCACGGACACACGCTGTTCACACATCAGTTAAATGCACACACTTCTCAGTCATCAATACAATCATGACACTGGTAAATACGTCGGTAATAACAA
>Ga0123354_10020584_pt1 | contig 10379 bp, 4 predicted proteins | sample TergutLab28metaG_2_FD_97872 | JGI IMG/M metagenome (GOLD analysis project Ga0123354, IMG submission 97872) | Labiotermes labralis P4 segment gut microbial communities from Petit-Saut dam, French Guiana - Lab288 P4 | ecosystem: Host-associated > Arthropoda: Insects > Digestive system > Gut ...
AACCGCGGGGTGGGGGGGGGGAGGGAGAGAAAAGCAGGGAAAAAAAAAAAACAAAAAAAACCTCCCCAAAATTGCAAAAAAAAACTTTCCCCCCCCCCCCCCCGTCATTGTTTCTGTAACAAAACCGTCAGTGCAAGCTGCACGGGAATCATCCAAAAACAGTGATAAGCAAAACAATCAAATCCACGCCCCCTTCTCGTCGTACTTCTTAAAGATCCACTTTAATATTATCCTCCAAACTACGCCCAGGTGTTCCAAATTTTCTCCTCCTTCGGATTTCCCTACCAAAAGCTGCATTCACATTTCTCCCCTCCCCATCCAATCTTACATTCCCTTATTTGATTACCCTAATAATATTTACTGAGCAGTACCAATCATGACGGTCCTCACTGTGCAGTCTCCACCAGTCTCTAATTTCCTGTTGCTTCCTCCCTCTGAGCACCCGCAGTCTGACCAGCGCACACACAGACAGTGTCCGAACGCACAGCACGACCGTCCTAAGTACAGTCGTGTGGTCGATCACAGCGCCATGCAACTTGACACGATATCACGTGTAGTGTCAACACAAAATCATGACCCTACTAATTCTCGCAATTTCCTCCGGAGCTCCAGACAATTATCTTGCAAGTTCGCTAATTTACAAATTAAACAAAGATCAGACCAATCGTTTTACCAGAAACATGAATTACAAACGGCTCAGTTAAATCCATCTGGTTGTCATATTCGAAGCATCCAGTGTTGCCGTGTTTATTGGTAGCTGTCGAAGATTCGGGGGAGCATGCCGCCGCCGCCACCTCCAGGGTAAAAGAGTCCAAGAAGGTAACCCTATGTGAATCCTTGTCAATACAAACTGCCTACAATCCAGGAGTTATAACTGCGCTCGAGAAGCTAACAGTCGCTTAGCCAGTCCAGTACATCATTGGCCCTACAGAACTTCAGGGTTCACAAGTGCACAACGCCTGTATCCATTCTGAGCCAGCTCAGTGCAACCCATACACTCGCTTTCCATTTCTTTAAAGCCAATTCCATTCTTAATCGGCGGGTCAGTGGTCATGAACACCTAACGGTCAGATCTCCCCGTGAAACCACTGCCAAGGTCAAAGCAGTTCTCCTGAGTCGACAACAATAACAGGCAGCTGCTGCTCAGACACAATGGATATGAGCCAGTATTGCACACCGCCCACAGTTGCAAGACCATTAAGTACGCAGATAAGTTAAGTTGGCTGCAGGCAGCTGAGCGAGCGGCTCGCGGCGGGTAAGAAAACACAGAGATTACTTACAGGGAGAATTGGCCTTTTTTTGGTTCTTCTCTCCGCCCCTTCACTAATCTTCACTCTCCCATTTTAGAAACTTTACATTATAAAGCCATGTAAGAGGAAAACGACGAGAAATATGGGTACAAAGTAATTCAAAGAATAATACATTAAAAATGCAAAGGTAAAAATTACTACCAAGGACAGAAGTGGAGAGCAGCCACTAATGTGAATGAAAGTACCCACAGTCATTAAACTTACAGTTTTTAGAGCCACTCGCCATTACCGTAATTCCACCCTGCACACACAAAATGCACGCAACTTACACGCGCAGCCAATTAAGCCACGTTTTTTAACCAATTAACTGAAACACGCATCAAGCTGCTAAACACTTTAATTATGCAAACAGCCATGTGAAAGGCAACCTTACACTTTAGCACACGCCGTTTCTTAGAGAGGCTGCCATATCGGACATGATGCTGTACAGTGGCACCTGTCATACTCCGTACAGGCAGACAGGAGGAATCCAGACACAGTGTCACTCAGTCTTAACCCCGGCATTAGATGTGGGTGAGTGGCCAGCTTCACTCCACGGCCGTTTTATACCCATTGAGCAGGAAGGTGGGTGTATTGCATACTTGCAAAAAGAGAGCAGGTGTGTCATCCGACAGCTACCTCAGCGGCACACATCAAATATTCTAATGCTATGCCCTTAAGCAGCATACAGGTGTGACTGAACAGCAACAAAGGGAAGCTTCGTAACCACACACACGGCAGCAGTTTGTTTAACCCCTTCAAGACTAATACGAACTTGAATTATAAATAGATATGATTCAGTCCGTAAAGCGCAATAAACACACCCCGTCTCGGTTATAAAAACCAACCAGTTAATGCTGTATAGGGAAATAATCGTTGTTTGTTCTCATATCCATATAAAGCATATAACCCAAATTACATTTAAATACGCAGTCCGTACCGCGCAGTAAACACACTCCATCTCAGTTATAAAAACCAACCAGTTAATGTTGTATAGGGAAATAATCGCTGTTTGTTCTCAGCTCCATATAAAGCATATAACCCAAATTACATTTAAATACCCAGTCCGTACCGCGCAGTAAACACACTACGTCTCAGTTATAAAAACCAACCAATTAATGTTGTATAGGGAAATAATTGCTCTTTGTTCTGAGATCCATACAAAACACTTAAAAACACTGTGTGGGCAGAACGTAAATTTATGCACGTTAATCTGGTGGTACATATAGTGGCCAGTAAAGTTTAAAAAGTTAAGGAACAGAGCTCACTGGTACTGCGAATGGACCAATTCTGCACGGCGATTCTAACAAACGTAAAAGTTTACACGGGGCTTTGAGAACTTGCACGTAACTTACCGCACGCGGTGCTCGTTAGGCAGGCAGCTATCGACTCACACGAATTTCTAGATATGGCGGTTTAATGTGATTGTGTAATTTCATTTTCTTAGAGCTGATTGAAGATGATGAAATGGTACTTCGGCAACATGACATTCTGGATTCGTGGTGGCTCAAACAAACAGAACTAACATTATGTAAAGTGAGAAATGCACCAACGCATGAATTACTGTCTTGTTTACCGGCGCTCTGGTAACCACCTACGTAATATGGTGCCGGCAAACAAGGTGTACAGGAACTGTGATGATCTAGAACCGCCTGCTGTCACACAGCTTCATCCAAGGACAAGAAACACTGCAGACAGACAGACAGAATAGCCACTCTTCATAGCAGTGATCCCAGCACTGTAGTATTTTGTCTTCGGCATGAACTGCTCACAGCTGGTAGGTTGCGCTGTAAATCGGGCGCGATTTTGACACGCGTGCACACTGCTGCATCTTGAGGACACACGGTGATGTTGGCGGCACGTCCGTTCGAAGCGTTCGACCACAACACGAATCTCTGCCTGAAATGCCACTCTGACGTTGCGTACAGCCTACAGCGGTCATGCCGCGAGCCGTGCTGACCTGCGGCACACCAGCGTCTGACAAGTGCACTTGGACGTCATGGAAGGAGCGGCATAGCTACACACCGTCTGCCATCAATTTAGATGTCTGAGATTACCTCAGCGGTAAACATTAAGGTCCTCACAAACCAGACCCTTGTACTTAGGCAGACATGCATCAAGGTATCGGAGAAGCCTGCTTCCTCAGTGAATGAACATGGCGTCCTATTGCAAGAAACCTGAATCTAAGTACATGTGATAAACCGGCTGCTTATCTTAGGCATGTAAAGGGCGGCGAATCGCAATTTGACAAATTAAGTCGACACCGAAAAGGGATACGTGAATTTCCGCTCAGAGACCGACCCAGCAGTCAGCTCTTCATGGTCTGTTTGAAGCTAAGAATGGAGGCATTATGATGCTTCGAAACGCTGCCAACAACTCGCCCAACGACAGAGCGTCACCCTGCAGAAGGCTGGACTCTTTAACAGCTTCAGTTTAGGCTACAGCCGTGCGGCACTGCTGTGATGTTCAGTACAATAACTGAGGATGCATAAGAGGCTTTGCGAAAGAGGTGGAGGATATAGCATTAGCCACCACGTAATACAGCAAACAACAAAAAGCCGTTAATTCAAGAAAAGGTATCCCCCAGAGTAACTGCTCACACGGAGCCAAACTGCAGATAACATTCAAAACGAATTGACTGTACCAGGGATGTCACCCAGACGACGCTGGGCCGCATTTGGCCCGGCAGTTCGTTTAATACGGCCCTCAAGCCAACGCCAATCTGACAACACAATAAGGCATCGCATGAACAAAATAAAGTCGAATAACTGTTTAAATTTCAGGACTCAGACACTTTTCAGCACAGACCATCAATGCTCGCAGTGGTTGGTATCCCTGAAGGGTTGCCACGGCATACCTGAACGAAGATATAGCAATGAATTTAACAAAGCACAACAGCTCGGTTTTCTTCTCAGAAGTAAGATATATTGCTAATGACGTTTAATTTCAAACAAAATCTTGAACCTGGTTTCTGCTTGACAAGAAATTCGGCACGCTTTCGATTTGAGACCCCTGACCCATATACCTTGCGACACACAGCAATCCCAGTGCAGTGCTATTCCGGGCACGGCTAGGCACAACGATAACATCTCGGAACAAAGCTTAAGATTGCCAATTGCTGTACGCTGCTAACTGCCTCTGCACATCTACTCAATACCATAAATTGACTTGATGCGGTCTTTCAAATGAGGGTTCAGACAGCATCCGTATGGTTCGGCCGCACCGTCCAGAGCAGACATATCTGTGACGACGTACCGCTTAGTACTACTTCGGGTGATCAGACCTTTACACCTCGGTTCGACGACGACGTATTACAAACAGGATGAAATGCCTGGAACAAAGTTCCCGGTCCTGTCAATGTCACAACCTGCTCCATAATTGTGGCAACGGTATTACAATCCACTCTTTCCATGCACATTTAACGGTTACACACAAGGACGGAGGAACAAAGGCAGGCTGTGCAGAAAAAATACTTGGGCCTAAAAGGTACCAGTTAACAGGCGACTGGAGCGGAGGCGCCTAGAAACCAACTGGAAGACCTAGGCGTAGATGGGAGGATATTAAAAATTAATCTTCAAGAAACAGGATAAGGAGCTTGGATTAGACTGATAGAGCTCATGACGGGCAGAAATCGCGTGCTTGTGTGAAAGCAGTAATGAACGGCGGGAAATTTCTGTACTAGCCGCGAACTGTTAGCTGTTCAACATGGACTCTGTTTCTAGGACTTGGTATATTTAACAGAATAATTCTATATACACGAACCACAACAGGACACATCAGGCTATGCTGCGTCCTATTCCAACATTTCTCAGTGGCGACCAACCATTTCTGGGATAGCGTTTCAATATAATGAAATTACAGAACACTCAAAACTGCTCAACGGCATTGCGTGCAGATCTGTCATACCGAACGTCACTCAAATCGGACAAGAAACATGGACACAGGGGCAAACATTAAATTACACTTTAAGTACAGTACGACTGTCACTGACAGACAGCAGCTGCACAGCCTCACGGTTATTAAGACCCCACGAATGGAAACAAATGAAAATCCGATCAAGGTTTAACCGCTGGCACTAACTCACAGATGGACGGAAGTGACGTCCGTATTGTGAGTTCTTTATTCGTAAATAATGCACAATAAACAAGTGACACACGTGATTAGAGGTATACAGCAATAATTACTGAGTGCATGGGAATGGCCGAACAAATGTAATTGAACAAAATAAATACAGGCAGGAAATTGTAAGTACACCTAAGTGGTAAAGATATATTGGGACATCTTGCGGACGGCGTGCAACAATTATACTGCTTTAACAGCTGTGGCTACCGTACATATTGGTAACAGTGTGGTTCACAGAGACATAATGCGGTATAATAATACATTAACACGTCTGCTTGGTACGCATTAAGTTCCACAGAGCTGGCACAAACTGCAGGAACTTCCATGTTGCAGACGCAAGACCGGGAAGTTCCGTGACGTCAGAGACCGCACTACTAATGAAGGACATCTGCCGTTACACAATTCATTACTGCAGCACAACAGGCTGCTGGTGCAGGAAGCACTTGCCTTTGATCCTGCAATGGCAGCAGCAACTGTCTCTATCGAAAGCTGCAAAGTGTCGGATCAGCAGCCGCCCGGCCGCAGCAGGCACTGCAAGCAGCCAGCAATCAAATATTGTTTTGAAAGTATCACAAGAGGCTGAACAAGTGACATCAAACTGATGCGGGAGAATAAAAGGCGACGTTAGTTGGAAGAAGCACAAAAAATGTGCTGGTGATCAAGTTCTTTACATTTACGTCTCTCCACCCTCTTGTATCCAGGGCCCCCTTTCAACACCAAAATTTAAAAATGGCTGACAGCGCCGATGTAACTGCATCCTTACAAAACTTAACAGTAATATTCCGTTACAGGAATTCTAATGAATTCGGAATTCATAACCAACTGAGCTGACAATTCCTTGTGACATGTGACGTTATCGCGGCGGCGGTGTTTCAGTCTTCTGGCATGTGACACTACTGCGCGACGTTTCGGAAGATCCTAGTGCCCTGAAATGAAGGCACGATCCTTCGAATCGTCGGGAACTACTCACCCAATGACACGGCGTCACATCCCGCCACATCACTGATAACACATAAAACAGAAGCGCCCACTGAATCCAATCCTGAGACGTGCTTTCATTATCAAAAGCTAAGTCACGAAGACTCGGTTTAATAATATCCTTTCCACTCCCTCCTGGTCTTGGAAGTTACTCCTTTCCACAAAGCTTCCTCATTACGCTCTGTGCCTTCAATAAAGCTATTCCACCGCACATCAGTTGACTCCCGCTGTACAGAAGGCTGCGTCCGCTAAACCCAGGTTTCATACAACAACTGCACACTGAACTTCACTAATCTCCGCTAACGGCTTTAATACTGAGAACTTAGGGCTGAAAACCCGGACTGGTGAAGATGTGCCATTTCGAAGGATATCAGTGGCGTCGTCTTCAGGGTCAAGGCACTTGACGGTCAGGGGTCTTTGATACCTGAACTCTCACAACTTCCAGTGAGTCACGTATTTAGAAAAATGGTAAAAAGATCGTGCACGATTACACGCTCACAGGCCTACCGGGCCACAGCACACAGCCGTACATAGCGCTGACCCTGCCAATATATCGCCTGTGGACATGTTGCCATTTAGACCTACTGACAAATTTACTGATACACATCTGTGGACAAATAAACACACAGATCCTATCAGAATAAAAACGAATAAATTAACGGCGTGAAAATGCATCACGGACGAGTCGAGTGCTCTGAAGCTGCGAGGCTTTACGGACTTGGGAATCTTGTTGATTTTCAGACATTTTACTGCTAAACCTTCACAATAGACAAGTTCCACTGTTGCACTTAACATTACACCGGTTTACGGCGCTCCATTTCGTTGCGAGTGTTACGGACGCGATTTCTCTGAAGACTACACATGATAAAGGAAATTCAAAGGAAAGCCTCAATTTTAAATCGATTTCCGATTGTTTGGTTGCGGAAGGCACATTACGCCATCCCATAACTTTAGTCCCTGTGGATTTATATAATCTTTTCAATGGAAATCCCGTTCTATGTAGGTAATACAAGACGGGAATCTTTGGTTTCCAACGCGTACAGGAAAAAATTTATAAAATTTTGGAACCTTAAGAACTGAAAAACTAAGATTAAACTGATTTATAGGTATTTAAATATCCAGTCCGCATCGCGCAGTAAACACACTCCATCTCGGTTATAAAAACCAGCCAGTTAATGCTGTATAGGGAAATAATCGCTGTTTGTTCTCAGATCCATATAAAGCATATAACCCAACTTACATTTAAATACCCAGTCCGTACCGCGCAGTAAACACACTCCGTCTCAGTTATAAAAACCAGTCAGTTAATGCTGTATAGGGAAATAATCGCTGTTTGTTCTCAGATCCATATAAAGCATATAACCCAAGTTACATTTAAATACCCAGTCCGTACCGCGCAGTAAACACACACCGTCTCGGTTACAAAAACCAACCAGTTAATGTTGTATAGGGAAATAATCTCTGTTTGTTCTGAGATCCACATAAAACACATAACTACTCTGTGTGGGCAGAACGTGGAATTGCTGAACGTTAAACCTGGTTGTACATATAGTAGCCAGTGGGCTTTAAAGGGATGGATTAGGAGTAACATCCGTGATCCGTCGCAGTACATACGAGCACCAGCGACTCGCGGGGGGCACGCTGTCCACATTTCTCTATACGACCCGTCAAGACAACTTCACATCTCACAGTTGTAGGGACTATTCACAGGCCCTTAAATTAAACACCGACAAAGGGACAGCTGTATTAAAATGAGCAGTTTCTAATAGCGATACACAAATTGCTGCTCCTAGCCAGGTCACAGGCACACACAATTCACACTCCGCACTTGTGATAGCAACTTGAGCCCTGCCTTCTGTCAACAAAATACAGAATAATGAAATTACGTGAGATTCTCAGACAGCGTCTTGATACGTCGTGTAGCCTGGTAGGCTAAACAAACGGCGTCAGACTGTTACCGGAACTAAAATAAACCTTTAAGGATAAGCAACTTCCGCAATTTCCATAGGGTGCGACGTCTGTATCCATACAGCGCCGATTGGGAAACCACAGTTAGGCTGTGAAAAGTGTAAAACAACCTGCTTTATTGTAATCTGTCAAGGACAATCGCGCTATCGCAAGTTTATCGGGCAGTCTATGGCTCTAATCCCCTTGTTTTATCGCAGCGCTTTCGGTTACAATGTGTCACGTGAGGCTAAGTCAATACAGTCTACTGCATAAGTTGCGCGCAACACATGTGAACTGTTGTTGGCTGATGAAGATTAAACAGAGGAGCGTCTGTTATCGAAACCTCTCTATGCAATAAATCATATGAAATGTGGCGCAGCAACGCCACCAGTTCTCACATCTCCATCTCGCTCTCACAATACAAACTGTTTCGAAGAGGTTCCGCATACAGAATTCAGTACCATTGGTAGACTGCGTTTGAAATGTGATGGCACACGCGCAGAAACCAGATTTCGTCTTTCGGCGAAACGGACGAGTCCATTTAAATCGGCGGGGGCGTCAGTTCAATCGACTACTGGCAGCCGAGGTGTGCGTGTCAGCGGTAGTAATGCTGGATACACCATGTTCCGAGATAGTGTGAAGAGTACTGGCTACCCAGTCCATTCACCAGTTTCCCCTTCACTTCCCCTCCCGTGCGTCACCGTGTGCCATCATATTTCAACTGGACTCTACACCAACAGCACAACCACCACAAGGTAATGCTTGCATCTGACTATCCACACTGCCTGACTCGACACACAACAATAATGCCGATGATATTGTTGTTGTTGTTATTATTATTATTATTATTAGTAGTAGTAGTAGCAGCAGCATTGGTGCACTTACAGACGTGGACCTAGCACTGAGCATGTAAAGCCCGCACTGTATAGACCGTAATCAAGCCGCCAGCCGCTATGCAGATGGCGATCTTGTAATTAAATTTGTATCAATAAATTTACATTCACCGCAGATAACAACGGACTGGCTCGTTACAACTCTGACCTGCAGTCAGTCCTACTGCCAGCACGGCTCACCCTAATATTCACCTGCACCCAAATTAAGCGCGGACACACTCTACGTGTTACAGTGGCAGTGCCGATACTAACAACTGGACTGACGCCGAAACGAACCGCACTCGCCCTCCGGCCGGCCACAAAGTCCAGAAACACGACCTAGAATTAGGCCACGACCACTCCCTTCTGCAGCTTTTCCAACTCACTTAACAAAATGTGATTCTGACAAACTCGTTAACAAGCAACGTTATGCTAGAGTTCGTCACATGCGTGCAGGTAGTGCGACTGCGGGTTGTGGCAACAACCGACGTCAACACGTACACAGCCGCCGAGATAACCTGTGAAATCGCACAGTGGAACAGGTGAGGCAGCAGAAATGTGGCTCACTGAGAGAGTTGTGGTTCTCACAGCGGTGTTGATGATGAGTATGATCAGGATGATGCGGACTCGAGTCTTCTGGGATCTGAAGCTGTGTCGCTGGGTGCGTGCTTCTCGACGCTTAGAGGACAGTGCCGTCTTCAGTCCATGAAGAATAACCTAAACGGGGAACAATGCCATTTCTACATGGACTTCCCATCCTTAAAGATGTACGTGGCGATGTCCTGCCACTCTCGCAGCGACATGGCTTTGCCAGTCAGCATGGTGCTAGTCGCTGGCTCGTAGCCTACTTGCCAAGAACCGAACTGTATCCACCCCAGCCCTGGGGTCCACCCAGCATTCAGTCCAAGGCGTACCGCAGACCATGTCCCCAAAGCGTGAAGACAACGCTGCTGCTGCCGCCGCCGCCGCCCCATCATCAATTAGAACGTAATTCAAAGAATGAGATCAGCTCTATTTAACGTGCCAATCGCTACAGTAGCTCAGTTACTTCACACTGTGCACAGTAACCAGCGGTATGCCGTGTGTATTCACTGAACACTCTTCTCACAGTACATGGTGCCGGTTACATGCCCCCCCCCCCGCCTCCCCCCCCCCCACCCCACCCCCACAC
>Ga0123354_10020586_pt1 | contig 10378 bp, 9 predicted proteins | sample TergutLab28metaG_2_FD_97872 | JGI IMG/M metagenome (GOLD analysis project Ga0123354, IMG submission 97872) | Labiotermes labralis P4 segment gut microbial communities from Petit-Saut dam, French Guiana - Lab288 P4 | ecosystem: Host-associated > Arthropoda: Insects > Digestive system > Gut ...
ACCACATATTCCTGCCAGTTTTAATGTGTATTTGGTAATCAATAAGTGTGTAACAGCTGTCAAAGTTTCAAACTTCTCTGGCCATTATCTCCGTAACCGTTCAACTTTGGATATAGGTGTTTTTGGTTATATCGGTATACTGTAACATAAGGAACACTCTCCCGAAGTCTGGCACATTCTTCCTGGGACACCTGTATACATAAAATTCTATATAACTTATGTTGTAAAGTTCATTCTTCGTAGTGACTGCCGAGTATGTAGCCAATTTCTTGTGTTTTCGATGCGAGTGCGACGCGTGCCTTGTGTAAAATAGTATTTACTGACGTCGAAATACAGTTTTTAGATAACTTGCTTGATCTATTTGGAAGGTGAGTTACTCTAGTCAACTGTAAATGAGTCGGTTTTGTCGGCGCTGTCTCTAAATGTTGGATAAGAGACTGAGGTAAATCTTCATATCATTAGGTAAAGAGACAGTGCTGATCCGTGGCTGTATGATTTCGGTAAGAGACATTTATTTCTCCATTTCAATCATTCCACCACTCACTCACAGCGTCGAGTACTGCGTCACTGGTCAGCAATGACATCGATAACAATGATGATGATGATGGTAAGAACAGTAATGTCTTTCATAAAGATATAACCTACTGACGTTTTCGTAATAGTCAGCAGAACGCGCGACCAAGAAGGCAGCTCTCAGAATAGCTTGAGGACAGAAACTGCATAACTATGCCGTGTAGCGAAACAATTGCAGTATATATTGTAGGCGCAAGTGGATGGAATACTTCATTAAGTTCATAGTGCATAATCCATGCATAATTCATGACAACTTTATTATATCGTAATATCAACGTCTCGAAACAATGGCTCATTATCTGACTGTGCTGCTCTCAAATGGAACAATGAATAACGCTATATTCATGTTGCGTTACAGTGGTGAAGCGCAGTCCAAGTTGCATCAGGAGATGTGTGGAACAGGGAGCCTTGCATCCTATTCAGTGCCATTCGCTATGTTGACAGGAATCGAAAGGTACTGAAAACAACCCAATCCATGTTGAAGAGAATGAGCCTATGCAGCAAGATCAAACGTAAATTATAAGTTTATGTTACGCCAATGTTTACAAACTCATTTCCGGATTTCTTTTGGACTGCAATGGCAAAAATAAAACAACAGTATTCAAAGTATGACATTTTTGTGTATATGATTAGAATTTTTGTATTCTTCTAATTAACCGAATACTGGAGTTTTGAATTATCATGCTAGGTCCAGCAGTAAGTACCTTGATGTGTTGGTTTCATGTATGTATGTTGTGCTTGTGGAAATACTTGCACGCATTTCGACTTTGCTCAGAAATTAATAGTCAATAAATGCACCACTGCTTCCGTGCATAATCAGTATTAATACCAATAGTACTGTGAAACTTTGTATCGGTATATTCCCGTCATATAGCAAATACCGAAAAACTTTTTTCTTTTCACCTCGAAAATGTAGAGTCTTTTTGTTTGGAAATTATTTTGATACTGGAATCAATAGAAGCAATTGTGCTTTCGAGAAATGGAAGTCTATCGTGTTTATTGCAAATACATCCGACCTTATGTGTAATCAACATTAACACAAAGGATTAAAACCAGTGGCCTAGCGTGGTTTTTCAAAATGTGTTAGCCAAATATCACGAGGCTGGGTCGGATGGGGATTATGACATTTTTTTAAAATTTGTTGTATACATTGTACACGCTGGCATGCTGTCTGAGCAAAAGAAAAAAAACTGATAAAGGTAATAAATAAAATGGAATAAGGTAGGTAGGAAATGTAAACTCAGGAAAAGAAAGTTTAGCGACCTTTGAGCTACCTTTTTTTTTTCTTTTTCTTTTCTTCTTCAGTTACATGCGAGTATTATGCTCACGTGTGAAGAGCTTAAATATTTCAGCATGTCTCACCTATTGCTCTGCAAATGCTCTACCGACGAATAAATATATGAAAATTTGTAGAATACTACTACCCATATGTTGTCAGTGATGACTCATAAACCCACTGGTATTTCTTCAGAAGCCTATCTCAACCAACACAGCTTATTTATTAGGTAACTGGTTGCTACATATTTCTGGTCGTATAAAACGGTCACCAGACCGAACATGAAATATTATGTGGAGTATTCAAGCAGTCATATTGCCTTTAAGTAATGTTTCTTAAATTATATATATATATATATAATTCTGGTCATTATTTATTTGAATGGCTGGGTGTTTCTGAAAATTTATAAATATTTGCGAGTTTTGTAAAAAAATTATCTTTGCTTATTACGTGATTATGAGTGTAAACTACATTAAAATTCGCAATAAGATATTCTAAAAATGTGTATCATAAGTTAAAATCGATTCGTTATTAAGTAGGTACTTATGAACGATCAAGTATAATCCAAAATAATACACAATAAATCGTCCATGACTTACGTTACTTAATGGTCTAATAGAAGCCAATTAAACGTAATATATAAAGACGAAACTAAAGTATAAGTTCATTAAAAATCATAATTTTAATAATATTATTAATTTTGGGTTTTTGTCTTCCACTTAGCCTGGCGATATATATATATAAAAGTGTTAATAGTTAATAATAATTCATATTGTTGCATTTAAAGCTACGAAGTTCTACATGAGCTAAGAGATACATGAATATAAAGCGATAGCGTGAGCAACTTAAGTGTATATATATATATGCATTTACACAAAAACGAAGATATAACAGTATTTTAATAAACATTTACATTCCTTCTATAGGTACATCATACACATAATAATTTAACATTCCAAGGGGCAAGCGTCGAATGTAAAACACATACTTTTCTGTGGCATAAACTGTCACAATATTTGTGTTTTCCTCGTGATATTTTTCATGGCAGAAGTCATATATCAGCCGAACAGAACAAATACTTCTCTTTTTCTCCTCGTATAGGTGAACTTGTAAGATTGGATAAACTCAGTATGTTTATTGCGTAACAAGTCTGTTTCATTTGTAAACGTTATGCACCGCTTCGATGTTTGTGTAAGCCAAGTACAGAGATAAATGCCCCCTGCAAAATGTTATACCATACTCTTTGCTGACTGTAGGTTTAAATATGCCTGTGTAAAAACTTAACCTGCACATAAGCATAGAATTTATATACCGATGCATTTACTTTCAGGAACGTCGTCATACGAAGAGATGTACACAACAAAAGACTGTTCACGTGCTTTGACATCATTAGTTACCGTCTGAACATTTATATATAGCTATCAAGATAGAATGTGATGTATTGAGAAATAACCCTGACACGTATAAATAAATTTGATGTGCAAATAAGTTTAGAGTGAACCTGAGTTTCATCTACTTGGCGGACTTTTACGTGTCTAGCGCAGGCCCGTAAGCACAGTCTCTCGCTTTGCCACATCCTTATGTGATTATTAAAGAATGCATTACGTAATAGTTTGCAATTATATATTCATTTTCTTTTGCTAGCGAGGACCTAAGAAATTAAACGTTACCGACACGTTTGTGCATCCTATACATACAAACTAGATTTACCAAAGAAAATACACTGTTCCACAGGAAATTCTAAATGAGCTCTCAGATATCTGCCTTTCCCACTCAGGCACCATGGGAGCACGTGCTGCTGAGAAGTTACGCGTATAAGAGTCGCGTAGCTGTGATTGGGTTGTAGTAGCGAAGTGGTAGTGGGATGTATTTGTTATTGGTCGACTTCGAATGATGTTATGGACAGAATATGCCGATAATTAAAATAGAACACGTTGTAAGTTGTAGCAGCGAGGACTCGGTAAGTGTGACTTGTCTCTTTGAAAAATATGCTTTAAGAATGGCAGCCACCTAACCTCGTTCACAGTTAAATGTATTACAATTTTAACAGAACCATCCTGCAGTGAACCTCACTAGCGCCGAACACAGGTCGTGGAAGTGTAATAATGCAGGAGAGAAGCAGGCGTGTGTCGTTCTCCAGTTGGAAAAAGAAGCCGTTCTTACGGCTGTGGATATTGGAAATGAAAACAGTGCTTTTATTGAGGTACTGGTTGGCCGATCGAGTTCACCTGAAGTCGATTTTGAGGTACACAAATTCACTATTGTGTATATTCAGTATCACGAGTAGACTGTGCACCATTGCAGTGTTGGCAGTCTCAGATTAAAACATACAAATCACAAGATTTTTTCAAAGCAGCACAGAATGTATATTCTGTAGGTTAACATATTCGTATATGCTTTCTGTATTTATTAACAGTATTTCAAGATATTCGTAATAATTGCTCATAAAAGGTTATAATAATTGACTCCTGTATTGTAGACTAGAGCACTAATTTGGGTCTGTCCTGTAGCTTACTGTTTACTGCTTTGCTTCACTGGCTACTGTCTTACTTTATACTAAAGAAGAGATATAAGTACAAGTTCATCCCATAGCATTATGCATTTTGAAGTGTAAGATTTTTCCAGCACTTCAAGATGTGTGTATTTATGGTGTAACCACAAGTGAAACATGCAGTACAGTGACAGGATATGGATTCTGTTGATCTGTTCTTAAGTTTCATTTTCAGTACATGTAGCATTGTTTTACTTGTTGCATATATGACATTAGTTTCAACTGTCACATAAAGTTATATGTTTCTAACTGGATCAGTCATATTACATTAGAATCATCCACGTTTCATGTGTTCAACATGTATTATTTCTGTAATGCCTGTTGTAAATACAGTTGTTTCCACTTTTGCTGATAATATTAAATGCTCTCCTGCATTTACTTCATGATGCCTGAACTGTGTAGCAGAAAACTGTAGTAGCAGTATGACATTAAAGTTAATTGTACTGTGATGTAAAATTTTTGTAAACTTCAAACATGCACCATGCACAGGGATATCAGGGTGCAATGAAATCTAATTAAGAGTTAATATGTACATTCATTTAATAAAAAGAATGCAGTGGTGAAGTATTGATGAAAAGCTGGTGGTTATTTAGATTGTATCACAACAGACAATGCTGCCATAAAATTTGTCTGCTTTAGAGCTAATCACAAAACAACAGATTTTAATTTTTTGTTTTTTAAACAGAATGACAAAAGTGATGTATGATGATTAGGTATTGTTGGTTGCATCATCGTTCATGTCACCATTGGAAGCACGGAGTGGTAGCATCCCAAATCGGGTGCGTATGTTTGCAATGGACAGATTGTCAAAGCCAGCAGCGGAACAAAAGTGGGACAGAGTGAAAGTGGTGTGCACACAGCCATTCAACAAGCATGTGCAGTATGGTCTGGCATTCATCACATTTCATTCTGTGATGACTGATGATAAGCCTGCTGCTTCAACGAACAAACTTGGTCGCTTTGTTGTAAAGGATGACAGTGATGAGACAGACTCCATCAGGGTCGGTAGTCTGTTTGCACGACGGAAAGACATTGAGGCTCAGCCTCTGAAAGGTGAGGTGTTTTGGCATACAGTTTGTGATATCCTCCTCAACCAGCTGTAGCTTGTCCTTACATAGGCTTGAATTCTGTTTGTGTTCCCTTTGAAACTTAATCATTGTTCCCAACCTCCAGTGTTCAACATATGTTAAACAGCAATCCTTGGCACCAAATGTTGTAGTGAAGTGCGTACTGCTTGTGCATCATATGCCGGAGGTGCTGAGTTCAAATTGTGGCCTGGCGACCAGCTCTCCTGATTGAAGATTTCTGTGATTGTCCTCAGTCCCTACAAGAAAATGCTTGGACAGTAGGTCATTTTTATCTGCTCCATATCCCTTTCAGTTCATTAGTTGGTAATCTCATACCCCTCAGCACTATGTACAGCAGTTATTATTTTATCTGACAACTCACATCACACTTCACTCGTACAGTTTGGTGTGACAGCAGGCAGCACCACACTATTATAACAAAAAATGTTCTAATAAATACCCACAAATGAACTTGTCTTTCAGTATCATTATATCTTTCTTTAATTGTTTACAAACCATGTTGTTACCGATTCCACCTAGGCCCTGCCAAAGTTCTAAATTCTCTATTTCAGTCTTTAAATTTTTAGCCCTTTCTTAAATTGTTTGTTAGCCCTTCCTAACATTCTTATTATGTCATGTGCTTCCACATGCAACAGTTGCAGCCAATACTTCCCAATTGTTTGCAGCACTTTTTCCTTTCCACCGTCTCTTTCTGATTCTACTTGTAATTTAGCCACTTGGTAAGCTGCACAGTTAGGCGTCCCTAATGCTTTTTCACAGAATTTACTTTGGATTTTGTCCATGTCAGTTCCCTCTAGATCCTGTATCTCAATACTGTTGTTATTCTAGGTTCACATAGTATCTTGTATACATTTCCCAGGTTCTTGACTTTTATATTGGAAGTTCTTATTACTCATGTATCAATGGCTGTTAGAGTGCTTTTCTGTTTGTCTGAGTAACTCCTAATGTTTACTTTCTCTGCTCTTTCTGTTCTTTGGTATTTGATTGACCACATCTCATGTTTCTGTAGTTAACCACCTTTTGTGTGTACAAATATTTTAATTTTGTATAAATTACATTTCAGGTTCAGTCATAGCAGTATTTTGTGACTTGGTTTATCATTTTGTGCACACCAAGGTCAGTTAATAATGATATGGCAAGATTGTCACCAAATAATAATTGTGGCATTGTCGTCTCAGTGACTGGTGCATGTAAATTATCCCCAGAAATATATGCAGTAATGTTGTCAGTAAAAATATTAAATAAATAAGGGTTTAAACTGTACCCTTGCCCTACTCTCTTGTATTATTGTTCAACAAAATCTGTACTTCAGCCACTTCATTTTTCACACAGAAATTAATTCCCTCATACTGTTTTATCACATACACCTTTGTGTCTCATTTGAAACATAAGACTTTCCTGTGAATGAGTTGCAGTCTTCCTTGTAATCTATGAAACACCAGCATGATTTCTGTCTCTAGGGTCCCATATATATTCCAGTTATGGATATTATTACAAAATATTATCCCTGGCTCTTTTACCCTGTAATAACCCTGATTAAAACATTGATAGGATCCTGCTGTTGCCTAGCCAATTACTTAATCTACCAGCCAAGTTTACAGGAAATATCTTGTCATGTATCAACAGAAGTAAAATTTCTGTGCAGCTTTTGGGTTCTATCCTCCCCTTACCTTTATAATTGGCTGAATAATCACAATTTTCCAGTCAAGAAATTTTTCTCATTCTTAATTTCTTTGAATAGTTTAAGTAAAATGTCATATATCTAAACATTTTCTACACCTTGGCTGGTATCCTATCATAACCTGTGGCTTTCCTCTTCTTCATTTTATGTACATACTCTGTTAGCTCTGACTTTGTGAAATGACTGTTCTGTTCATCTATATATAGAGAATCTATGGTCTGTGTTTCATACAAATCTCTCTACACAAACCAGCTGTTCAGAGTAAACAGATAATGAATATTTTCTGTCTTTTATGAAATCTTATCACAGATCTGGGTTTCTTTGTTTCCTTCATATTCCTGAAGTTTATCCATATTCTCTTGACTGTCTTATAAGAGAGCAGTTTGTTAATTTCCACTGCTTCTTTCCTCTGCCACTCTTCTCTTTTATTCTCAGTGGTCTGTTTATATTTCTTCCTGCATTCGCAATGGCGTATTCTACTGTCATCATCAATATTCTCTGTAAATTTCCTTAAGGCAATTTTTGTTTGCCTCCTTACATACATTTATCATTGAACCAATGCTCTTTCCGTACATCTCTCTTCTTCGTTCCATTTTATTTAATGATACAATAAAATAAATTTTTACTCTCCTTGAATTACTGAGTAAACCTTGAAGAGGGGTTGTGTACAGTATTATTTATTAGTATGCTCTGTTGGGTGAGCCAGCATAGTGCAGTTGGTATAGCAACTAGACTAGAGGCTGGATAACCTGGGTTTCAAATCCTGTTTGGGGCAAGAGATTTTTTTCCCTTCCTTAAAACATCCAGACGCTCTGGGGCCCAACCAGCCTCCTGTTAAGTAGGTAAAGGGGTTCTTTCCTGGGAATGAATTGGCTGGGGTGTGATTACCCACTCACCTGTACCTAGTGCCAAGGTTAAGAATGTATGGAATTGTAGGTCTACTCCCCGTATATTCTGCCATGGTGTGTTCAGGGAAAACTTGTGGAATGCTCTGAAATTCATGTTGTAAGTTTGTTAAATTAATACATTTAATTTGAAACTTGGTACAAATTAATTATTGATCAAAATAAATGACACAAATTTTTGTATATCGTTTGAAGTGTATATTTTCATTTCAGTTTATTGCATATATCTGATAACAGCTGGACATTTGCAATTTTTTACAGGTACAGTGGGATACTGATGTGCAATTTCAAATTCTTCTAGTATCACTATTAATGTTGCAATTTAAATCATAGGTGCAAACATTTTGATGAACGTGTTGTTTCTTTCTTCAGGGTAGATTTAACCTACTGCCCTGAGTATGGAAGCAGCAGGTTTCTCTGTAGCACTGATACCCAGTCCTCAAACTGCATGGCTGCATGTTCTCAGAAAACCAGAATCTTAAAATGAGATAGTATATGAGCTGAAATTGTGACAGGATGTTTATGCATTAAGTGCTTAATGGGTCATAAGCAAATAGCATAAAAATGTGATCTTTGTGTTTTATGTTAATCTGAAATTGCTTTTCATCATCATCATCATCATCATTGGCACAACAGCCCCTTTTGAGCCAAGGCCTTCTTCAGAAGCTTCTGCCAGCTGTCCATATTCCTTGCAGCATTCCTCCAGAAATTGCTTTTAACCCAGGAATAATTTACAGAATTTTGTTACTGTCATGTTTCTGGTTGCTTTGTCGGACAATAGGAGCAGCAGCGATCCGTGAAGCTTCATCACCAGCTGCAGTTATGAAGAACAGACCAGCAAATGTAGCCATCACTGAGGCTTCACCACCAGCTGCGGTTGTGAAGCACAGTCCTGTAAATGTTGCCACCACTGAGACTTCATCACCAGTTGTTACAAAGCACAAACCAATGCAAACAGCAAAAATGACACCACAGAAACAAGAGGCCTGCCGTAAAAGGGGCACTCAGAAGGCAAAGGGTCAAGGTGAGAATGCTAACTCAGTCACTGGCAAGATTTGTTCTATTTTATGTTGTATAAAAAGTTATAAAAATGTATGGCATATGCTTCAGTTACTTCCCATTCATAGACAAGCTTGAGCTTTTGCTATATTGTGTGTACTGTGCATCATACTGTATAACACTGTTAAAACCAACCTTTTGTGCACAATATAATGTATATTAAATCACATACAAATTTTCACTCCAGCACCTTTCAACATCCATTGATGCCATCATGAGCGAGTTCAGTCATAATGTAGTTTCTACTGAACACATCCAAATGGTGATTTTATGTAAGCAACAGCAGAATACCTAAGAGCACTTATTATCCTTTTGTTATATGATCATAATTTAAAACTAACAGATGCACTTTCTTGAAACACCATTAAGTTGAATAGTGCATCTTTGACTTTAAGTAATGATCATATAACAAAATTATAATAATTGCTTTTAGTTATTCTGGTGTTGCTTATATAAAATCAGCATGTGGATGTGCTGAGTAGAAACCTCAGTAAGATTGAACTCCATAAAGATGGCATCAGGGAGCAATTGGGGCTTACTACTGTTTCTAGTGTGTGTAAATGATATGTGGAGGAACATTGACTCAAGTAGTAGACTCTTAGCTTACAACTGTATAGTATGTAGGAAAATCACAAATAAAAGTGACATAGAGAATTTGCAGAATGATCTGGACACCTTGGGGGAGTGGGCGATAGAAAATAGGATGATAGTAAGTCCCAGTAAATGAAAGGCAACAATAAGATATATGGGAGCTCGGGTTAAAATTCCACGGGTTTACTCCCTTTGTGACAAAAAAAATTCTGGAAGCAAGCAGTTGTGAATACTTGGGAATAATCTTACGAAGAGATTTAAACTGGGTGGACCAAGTAAATTACACAGCGCAAAAAGCCTGGAAGGCGCTTCACTTTGTAATGCGTGCTCTCAAAAAAGGAAATAGGAATATAAAATTTAGTCTACACGTCATTGGTGCGTCCTGTTCTTGAATATGGGTCCGCATGCTGGGATCCATGCAGAGAATGACATATAAATGCATTAGACTGAGTACAAATGAAAGCTGCTCAATTTACTAATCATACGAAGGATTCTGACTGGGAAACCTTGGCTCAGCGTAGGACGATAGCATGCTTATACATACTTTTTAAAGCGTACTGTTGGGAATGGGCTTGGAAAGCTATATATGACAGGTTGTGAAGGCCTTTTGGTATGAGTAGGGTTGATCATGTTCGGAAAATTAGGGACAGGAAG
>Ga0123354_10020587_pt1 | contig 10378 bp, 6 predicted proteins | sample TergutLab28metaG_2_FD_97872 | JGI IMG/M metagenome (GOLD analysis project Ga0123354, IMG submission 97872) | Labiotermes labralis P4 segment gut microbial communities from Petit-Saut dam, French Guiana - Lab288 P4 | ecosystem: Host-associated > Arthropoda: Insects > Digestive system > Gut ...
CGTCCCGCTGTTGATATTCAAATTGTAATCCAACGGACGGGAAAGTACTTCCCAAAGGCTGACTCCCTGCCGGCTTGCCGCAGTAATAATTTTGTTCAATGTCGTATCGCCGATTCCCCGAGCCGGATAATTAATCACCCGTTTAAACGCTTCTTCATCATTGGGGTTTGCGATAAGCCGCATATAAGCGATAACGTCTTTCACTTCTTTCCGCTGATAAAAAGAAAGTCCGCCATAAATCCGGTAGGGAATATTGATCCGGCGCAAGGCTTCTTCAAAAATACGGCTTTGCGCATTGGTGCGGTACAAAATGGCAAAATCCTGATATTCATACGATTTAAGCATCCGCATTTCGGCAATCCGAGCAGCCACGTTGTATCCTTCTTCATAATCGGAATAAGCGCTGATAATCCGGATTTTCTCGCCGGCGGCTTTTTTTGAAAAAATAGTTTTAGGAATCTGCTCCTCATTCTTTTCTATCAATGAATTTGCCGCATTAACAATGTTCTTGGTCGAACGATAATTTTGTTCCAATTTAAACAATTTACTTTCGGGATAAGTTTTTTGAAAATTCAGAATATTCCCGATAGTCGCTCCCCGAAAAGAATAAATGCTCTGGGCGTCGTCGCCGACAACGCAAACGCGCCGGTGTTCTTCCGCCAATTGACGGACAATCTCGTGCTGGACAGGATTGGTATCCTGATATTCATCGACTAAAACAAAACGGAAATGATTCCGGTAACGCGCGACTACTTCAGGATGCTCTTTAAAAAGCAGGTAAGTATACAACAGGAGGTCGTCGAAATCCATCACGCCCGACGTGCGGCAACGATTCCAGTAAGCCGAATAGATTTCGCCGATTCTGTCCTGCCGGTGGAAATGATCGTCTGCAATCAAATCCTTGTCTTTTAGATATATCTCCGGAGTAATCAGGATGTTTTTCGCTTTGGAAATCCTGAATTGGATTGACCCCGGCTTATAGATTTTATCATCCAGCCCTTTTTCTTTGATAATAGTTTTAATCAGGTTTTTAGAATCTTGAGCGTCATAAATGGTAAAATCGGAACGGTAACCGAATACCGTCGCTTCGCGGCGTAAAATTCGCGAGAAAATAGAATGAAAAGTACCCATCCATATCCGGCGCGCCGTATCTTCATCGACAAACGCAGCAATCCGCGACTTCATTTCACGGGCGGCTTTGTTGGTAAATGTCAGGGCTAAAATGCTGTAAGGAGCTATTCCGTTCTTTAGCAGATAAGCGATTTTATAAGTCAATACGCGGGTTTTTCCTGAGCCGGCGCCGGCAATCACCAAACTGGGACCGTCGTTATAAAGAACAGCATCAAGTTGACTATCGTTGAGTTGTTGCAGAAATTGCTCCATCAGATAAATTCGAAAATAATACTAAATCATATCATACAGGTTGGACAAAGGTAATTTATTTTGAGAAATAAACAAAATGCGATTGAATGCGTTTTTAATTATCCGCGATTCCGGGAACAAGGCAACTATATTTCAAAACCAAGCCAACTCCCCACATAACCAAATAACATGATATAGATGAAAAAACGTAAAAATTTACCAATGAGCATAAAAATACAGCATTTGGGAAAATTGACTTTATAGAATCCTAATGCCAGAGCAAACACATCGCCTACGATAGGAAGCCAAACCAAAAACGCCAGCAGACTCCCGTACTTTGCAATTTTTGTCTGTTGCCTTTCTATTTTTTCACGAGAAATTTTGAACCATTTTTCTATCCATTTCCATTTTCCAAGCCAACCGATTCCATAAGTAGTGAGGCTTCCCAACCAGTTTCCTGCGGTTGCTACAATAAGTACGTATAAGGGAGAAGCTCCCGCCAATAATTTACCGCTAACCAATATTTCCGAACTGAACGGAAGAATTGTAGCCGCTAAAAATGAGCCTAAGAATAAACCCAAATAACCCCATGTTACTAAATACTCCATATTACTCGGCTATAAAAGTAAGAGATACAGCCTCTTTTTCTATTTTTTCCTCTTATAGCATGTTTCCAATTCACAATAGCGGCAACCGTAAATATTTTCTTTCACGTTGCTGCCGACGCCGATAATACCGCTGATAGATTTTATCGGTTTCATAAGGTAAACATCCGATAAGGCGATATCACAAGGTTTTCCATCTAATAAACGAAAGATTTCCTTTTGTTGCGACAGGCGCCAGCCGCAATATCCCGGACTGAAACGATGGGTATGCCGGAATCCGACAATTTCCCTTTCCAGCATACTTTCCATGTAATCGCCTGTCGCTTCGGCAATACAATTGCCGACGGTGTCGGTAACATAGCGTTTCAGCATATCGCCTTCATTTTTCAATTCATCCTGATACTGTTGAAAAGCGTTGCCTGCCGTAGCGGCAAAGATAACAAAGCGCTCCGACCCTTGCAGCAACGACGATAAAATAGCTCCTACCTGCAAACGGGCTCCTTCGTCTAAACACACCGTTTCGCCCTCTACGCTACCGCTATACAATTTGAAAGCGCACGACGGAGCGGTAATTTCTTTTATCTCTTTCAATAACGATGCAGTTAGCTCAACAACCTCTTCTTCGGGCTGTCGCCGCTTATATCCCATTTCAGCATAAACTTTTTTCAGCGTAACGGATACCAAGGAAAAGTCCGGCGTACAAGTTATTATATCCATTAAGCGACTAAACTGTCTAACCATTTCACTCCCGCCTGCGGATCTTTGGCGTAAGCGTCAGCGCCTATGTTCTTTGCAAATTCGGACGATAAGGGAGCGCCTCCCAAAATCACCCGGGTTGCCGGAGAAACCGCTTTAATTGCTTCGACTACCGGCTGCATGTTGGTCATAGTAGTTGTCAACATGGCAGAAATACCGACGACTGCTTCGGGATGTTGATGCAGCGCTTCCGTAAACTGTTCTATTTTTACGTCGGAACCAAGGTCTATCACTTCCCAACCGGCGCCTTCAATCATCATTGCCGTCAGATTTTTTCCGATATCGTGCAAATCGCCGAAAACCGTGCCGATGATGAAAGTGCCTTTACGTTTTACTTCGCCCGTCTGGAAAAAAGGTTTCAAGTGTTGCATCGCTGCGCTCATCGCTTTAGCGGAAATCAGCATTTGCGGAACAAAAATCTTATGTTCCGTAAACTTCTGTCCGACCCTTTCCATAGCCGCTATTAACGCCTGATTCAAAATATCGACCGGTGGAATGCCTTCTTTCAAAGCATCCTGCGTGTATTCATCCGCTCCCGGTTGACCTTTCATCTGAGGCGGATATGGTGTTGCCAGGTTCACTTTGCCCGCTTCAACACATTCTGATAGTTTTTCTAAAATTGGGTTCATATTTTTTAATTTTTAATTTCTAATTCTTCTTTTATTACCCGAATATGATCGGGAGCGGTTCCGCAACAGCCGCCGATGATATTAGCGCCTGCGCTAACGATTTGCGGGACTAACGCTCTCATTTGTTCAGGCGTTTCGGGATAAATGACTTCGCCGTTCCGGATTTCCGGCAAGCCGGCATTGGCATGAACCAGAATCGGAATCTCCGGAAGCGCTTCCCGCATTTGCGCTACAATACTGATCATGTTTTTCAGTCCGTTGCCGCAATTCGTGCCGATAATGTCGGCGCCCGCATCAGCGCAGGCAATGGCGGCTTCGGCTGGAGAAATCCCCATCATCGTGCGGTATTCGTTTTCACCAATGACATCGAAAGTGAAAGTACAGATAATTTCCAATCGGGTATTTTCTTTTGTTGCGGCGATAGCCAACAAGGCTTCGTCGATATCGCTCATTGTTTCGATACAGACGGCGTCGGCGCCGCCTTTTTCCAATGCCGTGATTTGCATTTTGAAAGCATCATAAAGTTCCTCCCGCGTAACTTCTTCCATCAAAAGCATTTTCCCGGTAGGACCAACCGATCCGATTACCCACCGGTCGTTACCGGCTTCTTTTCTTGATAACCGCGCGGCTTCTTCATTGATTTCCGAAACATCGCCGGCTAAACCGTAATGCTCGAGCTTGAAGGATGTCCCGCCGAAACTGTTGGTTTCAATCATGTCGGCGCCTGCATCGATATAGCTCCGCGCGATTTCACGCACGGCATCCGGATGGGTTAAATTCCAAAGTTCGGGACATTCGCCGGCTTTCAATCCTTTTTGCAGGAGGAAAGTTCCCCAAGCTCCGTCGGAAACAAGTATCTTTCCTGATTTTACAGCTGCCGTAATAGATGGTCTGTTCATACCTGAATTGTTAAGAATGTTTCTCCCTATTGGCTTGAATCAGTGCGCGTATATTTGCTGTTGCAACGCCCGGAGGCATCCCGCCGGCACAAGAGAGGATAAAACGGGAACGGTCGTTCAGTTCGTTGAGCTGATTCAAGGTCGCTTGCTTCACCTGTTCCGGACTTCCTGCCGCCAATACATCCCGCGGCGGTATGCTTCCCAAAACGGTAAGCCTGTTGCCTGTAGCTTCCTTGATTTCATTAACGCCCATCTGTATGCCCGGATTAAACAGGTTCACGCCCATGTCGGGATAATGTTTCACAGAAACCGTGAAATCGGCATCATTGTGGAAAAACTTCACTTTTGAAGGTGCAGCGTCGTAAATTTCTTTGATATATGGAAATCCGAAAGTCAGAAAATCTTCTTCGCCGACGAATCCTACAATATCGTCAAGCATCATTATCCCGTCGATAGAGGGGAATGTTTGCCGTTGCAGTTCATGCCATTGTTTCAGAAAATCGGTAATGACGCGCATCAGGCGATGCACTCTGTCCGGTTCCATCACAATAGCCATCATCAGTTCAGTGCTTCCCATCAGGAATGAGGCGATATTCAGCGGACCGCGCGACACTGAAAACCGAATCCGATGTCCCGCCGCTTCAATAGCCGGCTGCGCTTTAACCAAACGGTTAAGCATAAAAGGAAGTAAACCGTCGGTTTCGGGATTCGGCACAGTCAAATCGTCAATAGCTTCAGGGGTTGTGATGGTTTTGACAGCGAATGGAAATTCATTCTTCCAAAAAATACATTTCGCACCGAATGCCGATGGTTCGGTACACATACCGTATTCGCTCCAAAAACCGGGGAAGAACAGCACGTCCGGAAAACTTTCGATTGCGGCAAGGTTGGCTTTAAGCCACAATTCATCGTTAGAAAAATAATCCAAAAGCGTAATTCCATACCAGTTGGGCAACCAGGGGCTATCGATAATAAAACCTGCCGGTATATCGGATTGTGAATTGCCGTTTATCACCGCAATAAGGTTATTCCATTGTGTTTCCGTCATATTATGTAATTTTTAATTTTACTTCACCTGCTTGCAAAGATAAGCAAAGGGTCTTCCTGATATTTTTTGTCTCTAATTTTTTGCAAATGTACAGATTATTTATTCAAATTCAAAAGCGCCGTCGTCAATATGCGCTTTAACTATCGCAATCTTTTTATTTTTTTATTTATTTTTTTGTTTTTTAAAAGTTATTACTATCTTTGTACGAAAATAATGTGGGTTTATTATAGCGATTAAAGAAATTTTGGAAAAGTGGCAAATCAAGGTTTTGAATTTGTCTATTTTAAAGGCACATTTTTTTTAGCATAATCTAATTCCATGTAAGCATAAACTAATATCAATAAACATATTTGTTAAACTTATAAATTTCTTGCCTATGTAAAAAAACAGAATATTAATCGATGCCATGCATCATTCCGGATGAAATCATCCCAATTTTTATTTAATTATTATTTTTTAAAATTAAAAGTAAAATGTATGAAAAAATCTATTATTAATAAACAACTAAGAATGCGAAAACACGTTTCAGTTTTAATTACTTTTTTATTGCTATTATGTTCGACTGCAGTTTTCGGTCAAACTAAAACGTTGACAGGAACAGTTACCGATAAGAACGGAGAAGTTCTTCCGGGAGTAAATGTTGTTGTTAAAGGCACAAGCATTGGTACTGCAACAGATACGGATGGAAAATTTTCTTTGAATATTCCTTCTTCAAATGCAGTATTGCTATTTTCTTATATTGGCTATGTATCGAGAGAAATTCAGGTAAAGGGGGAAAACTCCGTCAATATAAGTCTGGATGAAAATGTACAGGCATTGAATGATGTTGTAGTCGTGGGCTACGGTACGTTGAAACGCAGTGAAGTCACTGCAGCGGTTTCTACGCTCAAGGAAAGTGATTTTGTTACTACCACAGCATCATCCAGCGTTTTGGAACTGGCGAAAGGAAAAATACCCGGAGTTGTGATTACAAATGCGGACGGAACTGACCCGCGTTCGGGAACTTCTATTCAAATTCGCGGAATTGCCACCCTACAAGGATCAACATCGCCGTTAATCATTATTGACGGTATTCCGAACGGGGATTTATCTACGGTTCAACCGAACGATATTGAATCGTTCAGCGTATTGAAAGACGCTTCGGCTGCGGCGATTTATGGAACCCGTGGAGCCAATGGCGTGGTGATCATCACCACCAAAAAGGCAAAACGCAATGAGTTGAAACCTCAGTTTGAATATTCCTCCTATATCTCTCATGAATATGTTTACAGGCAACCTCAAATACTCACGCCGGATGAATACAGGAATTATATGAAATCCGGCGGTTACCTTGCCAATATGATGGTCGATTATGGAGATAATACAAACTGGCCGGCTTATTTGACCAATAAAGATAATTTCTCTCAAAATCATAACCTTTCTTTATCGGGAGGGAATGTAAAGAGTAATTACAGGGCAAGCGTTTTTTATAAGGATATTAACCCCATTGCCATCCGGTCGAGCCAGTCCAATTGGGGCGGGCGAATAAATGTAAATCATTTGGGATTGAACGATCGTTTGGAAATCCAATTAAATGTCAGTACAAACTTCACAACCCGTGATGCGGCAGGATCCAAGGGCGCTTGGGAACAAGTTTCCCAACGGAATCCGACGGAACCGGCTAAAGATGCAAATGGTAACTGGACGGAAGATCAGGCTTATAATTCATGGAATCCCCTCGCAAATTATGCAACGCAGGAAAACACGCTTTACAGAACGAACTGGTTAGGTTCGGGAAAAGCTTCCTTAACAATTATTGACGGACTTAAAGTTTCTGTACTGGGTACTTATCAACAGTATCAGCAAAATCAAAATCAGTATTATGTCAGGGACAGTAAGACTTCGATAGACAGTTACAGCGGCGGAGGACGCGCCCAGAAATGGTTTGTTAAAGATGACCGGAGAACAATTGAAACCACCATTGATTTTGTCCGGACATTTAATAAAATCCATTCGGTCAACGCCGTCGTTGGACACAGTTATGAATATCATGTTTATGAAGATTTTAACGCATGGAACTCGGGCTTTCTGACGGATGTTTTCAAATTCAATAACCTTGGAAATGGAACAGGAATAACCAAAGGCACTTCTTACGCAAATATGGGTAGCACTAAGAACGATGATAAACTTGCCGCTTTCTTCGGACGCGTCAATTACACGTTGATGGATAAATATATGTTAACGGCAATCTATCGTTACGAAGGTTCTTCCCGTTTCGGACCGGATAAGCGTTGGGGCTCTTTCCCCGCTATTTCGGCAGGATGGATTCTTTCTAAGGAAGAATTCATGAAAAACCTGGAGTTTATCAATTACTTGAAACTTCGCGGAGGGTACGGGATTACCGGAAATATCCCCGGCAGCAATTATTTGTATATGACTACCCTCAGCACGGGCGGACAATATCCGATTGGAAGCACATGGTTTCAAACTTATGGTCCGGCAAGAAATCCGAATCCAAATCTGAGATGGGAAAAGAAGAAAGAAGTAAATATCGGTCTTGAATACAGTTTATTCAAAGACCGTTTAAGCGGAACCATCGACTGGTATTCACGGACAACCAAAGACATCATTTATAACTACAATGCGCAATTGCCTCCTTTTGTATTAAGTACGCTGACTACAAATGTCGGTACAATCAGTAATCATGGAATTGAAATTGGAATCAACGCTTCGATCATAAAATCACGAGATTTTTCTTGGGATGCAAGCGGAACTTTCTTTAACCAGAATAACAAGCTGGTTTCACTTTCCAATGATATTTACAAAGCGACTTATATAGAATGGTACGGACTTCCGTCTCCGGGCGCTTTAGGTAATGCTATCCGTACGGAAGAAGGCAAACCGCTCGGACAGTTCTATGGCAAACGTTTCGCCGGATTTGATTCGGATGGTAAATGGCTATTCTATAATAAAAGCAATGAAAAGGTTTCACTTGCCGATATAACGCCGGACGATTTAACTTATATCGGAAACGGAGTTCCTAAATATTATGCTTCATTGTCGAATACATTCCGTTACAAAGGTTTTGACCTGACTATATTCTTCCGTGGAAAGTTCGGTTATAAAATATTAAATCTGAAAGATATGTATTTTGGAAACCTTACATGGCTGCCTAATAATGTTTTGGAGTCGGCAATAACTAAGAATGCACAATTGCATGATGCGCCTCAGTATTCGGATTATTACCTTGAACCGGGCAATTTTGTAAAATTGGATAACCTCACGCTTGGTTATACCTTTAAATTCAAAAACCACAATTGGGTAAGAAATCTGAGGATATATGCTTCCGGCATGAACTTGGCGACTTTCACCAAGTATAGCGGTACAACTCCGGAAACGCAGGATACAGGTTTTACAACCGGTATTGAATCTCGTGATTTCTATCCGGTTTCTTCAACCCTTATGTTTGGTCTTAATATCGGATTTTAAAAAAGAAACATTATGAAAAGAAATAGTATTTTATTAGTCAGTTTATTGGTTTGGTGTTTATACGGTTGTACAAACCTCGATGTAACGCCTTACGACCAGATTACAGCAGAAACATTTTATAAAAATGCCGTACAAGTTCAAGCAGGCGTTGAACGTCCTTATACCCATGCCAACGCATGGGCGTGTCCTACCGGACAAGTCGGTTATTACCGGATATCCGAATTAGCTGCCGATCAATTGATTTGGCCCCAAAAAGGTCGTCATGGCTACGACGGCGGCGATTGGGGCAGGTTGCATTATCATTCATGGACGGCAGCAACCGGCGACGGTGATACATGGAATCCATGGAATTTGATGTTTTGGGGAATGGGTTTTACAAATAATACCATTGGCGATCTCCAAAATGTTGATTTTCCTTCCATTGGACTAACCGATGCCGATAAAAACGCTTATATTGGCGAGTTGAAAGTGCTGCGCGCCTGGCATTATCTGAAATTGATGGATTTATACGGAAATATTCCGGTAGTTACTCAGGTAGGCGTACCGGTCAGCCCTCCGACACAACCCCGCGCCGACGTCTTTAAATTCATCGAAAGCGAATTAAACGATAACGCCGAAAATATGTTTCCGCTTTCCAATGCCCTTGCAGGACGAATGACTCGCGCAGGCGCTTATGCCATGTATGTCGAATTATATCTGAATGCTGAAGTTTGGACGGGAACTCCGCGCTGGGACGATTGCATCAAGTATTGTGATAAGTTAATCAATGGCGATGGCGGAGGATTGAATGGAGCTATCGCGCTGGATCCCAATATTGATGTAACTTACGACAATAACAACAAAGACAAATCAAAAGAAGCGATATTCCAGATTGCCTATAATAAAAATCAGGGAATGTGGCTGGGACGCGGCGATTTCGGTTCTTACAATGAACGCGATATTGTTAATGCAGATTATGGAGGAAATAACGGTATCGTTGTGACGCCTAACGCTTTTCTCTCCTACGATGATAATGACCTGCGTAAGTACAGCTGGTTTTTCTATGGCATCGGCGATGGCTTTGGAGGCTATAATTTCCAAGGTCCATACAAAGATATTGGCCGCCACCTGAATGATTATGTTCTTGGAACGGAAGAATTTACAGGCATGCCGATCATCTTCTGTTATAAACCTATAAAAGCGGTTGTCGATGTATCGGGCGCAGCGGGAAGCGCTGCAAGCGGAAGAACCATCACCATCAAAGAATGGTATTCTCCCGAATTTCCTGATGATAATTCCAAATTGAAGATGCAGGCGGCATTAAACGGTTCCCAAACAAGAGACCTGATATGCCAGAACTTCGATAAAGGCGTTAATGAGGTTTATATTTCAGGATCCTATAACGGCAGTCCGCAGCAATATACATGGAGCAGCAAGAATGATTACCGGTTTATGTGGCAAGATTGCGCCGAAAATACGGGAGCGCGTTATAATAAGTATAAAACGGGTACTCTAACAGATCCTAATTACGGGAATAACCACTTTATACTTTACCGGTTGAGCGATATCTATTTTGCAAAAGCCGAAGCGCTGATGCGCAAAAATGGAGGTACGGCAACACAGGAAGCCGTC
>Ga0123354_10020588_pt1 | contig 10378 bp, 8 predicted proteins | sample TergutLab28metaG_2_FD_97872 | JGI IMG/M metagenome (GOLD analysis project Ga0123354, IMG submission 97872) | Labiotermes labralis P4 segment gut microbial communities from Petit-Saut dam, French Guiana - Lab288 P4 | ecosystem: Host-associated > Arthropoda: Insects > Digestive system > Gut ...
ACTAGTAGGGTCTTTGATGAGTATTTCATGAAAATTTCAGTTCACAAAAATATATATCGAATTTGTTATAAACTTTTAAAGAAACACAGAACAAAAGTTGATTTAAGCTGTTTAAACCCCGGGAACGGGTATTTTAACTATTTAAATGCCCCGTCCTCAATTTGTTAAGTTAGTTTTAGCGTATAATTACACAAACACGCGGTGAAATAATTATGCGACAATAAAAACACTATAAAATAACACTGTCTATAATAATTTACTACCGATAATTTTACACAGCTTAACAACGCTTAGGTTGTTTTAGGGGTAGTACGTAAATTCACGCAATTTATTTACACGATTACATTAAATACGCACAGACAATTACATTAAAACACATTGCGCGTAAATTTTTGCGCCGTGTGTTTTAATGTAATTAAAGTTGGGTTACAATTTAGAGGCAGCGCGCTGGCGGCCATATTGTAAAATGGCGGATTTCAAAAATTAAAAAACCAGTATACTAAAAAATTTAAAAATAAAAAAAATTGCTCGTTTCCGCCATATTGTAAAATGGCAGCCATCCAAGATGGCGGCGAAACAGTCGCCAAGCCGTTTGGGAACGAAAACATAAAATTAGGAGGAGCCAAACTGTCTTGGACTAAAGTAATTTGCATAATAATTAGATCAATTGCATACCAATCAAGGCCATATGAATATAAATTAGATCATTTGCATATCAATTAGGTCATTTTCATATTATGTGAAGTCATTGACCCCGACGCCATGTTTGTTTGCATAACGTGACTGACGTCACTTTACCCTTGATATTTGTTTTTGTATGTTTATTGCTAAATATGCGGATAAAGTTTTCGTTTAGAGACGGTTCGAATAATTGGGGTATATTTATGAGGTCAAACAGATGTTCATAGTGTTTTACAGGAAAAATGATTTCCTCCGAATCTAAACGTAGTGTATTGTGTAAGAAACGCTTTTTGTATTTTTGGGATAAGATATCTCGACTAGTCCAACCTCCCATTTATTTGTTCGAACTCGAGTGGTTTGGTTGGTTCTAAAGTCTGCTATTTTGTTGGCCGGGAAAGAACCGGAACTGTCTGAGGGCAATGTTACAAAAAATGATCAATTATATTTTCTTGATATAGGTGGAGTTTACCCAAGTGTTGAATGTCTCCTCGTGTCCTCTCCACTTGACAAGATGTTTCCTAATACCGCCATTTTTACGAGTGCGTTTTAATTATCGATTTCAAACTGTCTGGGGGTAAAACAGTGACCTTGACAGGCTCATAATTGTAAAACGCCTTCGATAGGACGATCTTGCAAGTCTGAGAGTTCGTAAACAGGTTGGGGCACGTGCTGTATAACCTTGGCAACCCGAAATATCTCGGTTGAAATGTTTTGTTCATACCCCTTGGCAAAGTTTACCTTTTCTTTTGTTATCCTCACAAGATCCCAAACTTTAAATTTCACACGTCGTTGAGAACTCTAGCCCAGAGGCTATTCATTCTCTGCCAGACAGAATAAATTGTAGAAGGGTTTACTTTGTTTGGAGGCTTACTTATTGTTGAATGGACAGACTTGTTATAACCTGTTAATAGTTTATTTATGACGTCCATGTAATGGTATGTTATTTTTTGTGAAATATTTGTACATCCTAGTTTTCAGAGATTTGTTAAAAAGTTCAGTAACGGCGCCCTTTATTTCGGGATTGTACGAAATTTTACTCCCTGACGTTTCAGGTAATGCTGGACAGTGCATCAACAAATTTAGAACCTTTGTCTGATTGTGTGGTAATTGGTTTTCTATTTTGAAAAAGATTTCGAAGCTGATTTATTGAGGTACCAATCTTGTCCTTTAGAGGCACGCACCAAGCGTACCGCGAAAATATGTCTATAACGTTTAAGAGGAATTTGTACCTATCGTATTTTGAGAAGGAACTTAAATCTGCAGGATCTATTTCCCATACATCATCAATACATGCGTTGATCCCAAATGTTTCGTACCTGTGCCGCCATCTATATAGCATTTGTGGTAGCGCGAAACACCGTTAGATGGTACAACTACCGTGTTTAGCGAGTGAGCGTGCCAAGTTTCATATAGGTAGGATGATGTAGGCAGTTTTTACAAGCGTATGTTTGGAGCCGTGTACGTGACCCGTGGCGATTTTCACGATGGATCAGAGAAAGGAACAGCGAGTGTGCGTCTGGTTTTGTGCTAACCTTGGGAAACGTGCTACGGACACCCTCAAAATGATTCAACAAGGCTTCAGGGACCAAAGCTTGAGACGTACGCAGGTGTTTCGATGGCATACCCTGTTCAAAACCGGTCGCACATCAGTTGACGACCTTGAACACACAAGGAGACCCACAAGTTGCAAAACTCCCGAAACCGTTGCACGAATTCAAGAGCCCATCCGTCAGTATCGACGTCGGACCATTCACGACATTCGCTGAGGAGGTGAAAGTTGTTTATGGGACATGTTAGATGGTTCTGTCGGAAGAATTGGGCATACACCGTGTCGCAGACAATTTGTGCCCAGGACCTGACAGCTGACCAGAAGCAGCAGCGTGTCAAAGTCTCCACTGAATTTCGTCAGCTCGCCTCCAACGATAAAATTTTTTTTCTAGGGTCATCACCTTTGATGAGAGCTGGGTTTACGTTTATGACCCTGAGAGAAAGTGACAGTCCTCCCCGTGGAAAGACCCCACGTCACCAAGGCGATAAAAGACCAGACTGTTGAAGAGCAATCTCAAGAGCATGATCATCACTTTCTTTGGCAAGAAGGGGATTGTGCATAAAGAATTTGTCCCGACAGGCCGAAATGTGAATTCCGGGTTGTACTGCGAAATTTTGCGGAGAAAGCGTGAAAAGTGCTAAGACATCGCCCCCATCTTTGGCGAGAACAGACATGGCTGCTTCACCATGACAACGCCCCGTCTCACACTTCCGTCCTCTCCCATCATTTTCTGGGAGAAAAACAAAATTGCTGTTATCCCTCACCTACCGTACTCCCCTGATTTGGCACGCTTTCACTTTCTAATTCCAAAAATGAAATTAAAGCCGAAAGGACGCCGGTTCGATAACATTAAGGAGATCCAGGCCGAATCGCAAAGTGCTTGACACTTTGACATAAAGTGACTACCAGGTATCGTTTAAATAATGGAGGAGACGATGGTACCGGTGCCTCTATTCGGGAGTGAACTAATTCGAGGGTGACTGCGGCCAATAGGACTTATGGTGAGTTTTATGATTTTTACAGCGTCAGTCCGAAAATGTTTGGTTCAACCCTCGTACTTGTTACAGTATACGGATTGCGCGGGAATCTGTTTCGAACAGGTTTTCGCAAAGTGTAAGTGGTCTGACCTGACAGCCACTATTCCACACCTTTTGGTTTTAGTTTTACTGGCTTTTACTAACTTTGCTACTGAACCAAACCCTGCTGGATGTTTAGGATTGTAATATGTTTTACCCAGAAACATTATTATTATTATTATTATTTAACAATTCCTAGGGGACTTCCTATGTGTTTGTAAACAGCTGCGAAATAAACCGTGTGTATTAAGGGACTATAATTCACTCTATTCGCGTTAGACTCCACGAGTATTTGTTTAATGCCTGTATGTCATGATGAGTAACCAAGTTTTTATCAGGTCGTGTTTGAGTTAGTATTTCCCGCAGGCTTTGTGTTGCCTTGTAGCTCCTGCCATCCATAAACACGTGTTTATCTTTATATATAAAACTAGACCGCCCTATTTTAAAAGAACCGTTAGTAGCATCTGGGTAAACACCAAAAGTAGGGTCGTGGGATACTTTACGTGTTAATACTTTATGAATGCGTAGGTGAAGCGTCCGTTTCTGATTCAGATTGTTTTGAACAGATGCACTGAACCAGTTATACGTTTCCTTTGGGTTTCGTTTTAAAACTCGGTTTGGTACTACCAGTTTCTATAGTGGTAATGGGGATGTGTTCCCTTTTTGGTTTCTCGGGTTTTAAGTATGGATCCTGGTGCAAACGAACTTGGGTCCATTTATTATATGTATGATCCTTACTTTTTAGTATCGTTTTAGTTGGTGGTGTTGGTTGGGGTTCCTGAAAACGATTTTCCCACGGTTCCGGAGGAACTAGAATCGTGCGTTGCAATGCCTTTTTTAATTGTTATTAATTAGTGTTCCTATTACACCCGACAAAGCACTTGCGAGGAGTGGAAATATGAACCCACCCCTTTGAACTAAATGTTTACGTTTACTCTTGAAACTGATTTTAGGGTATACGAACGCTCGCAAGCGATTCTTATATTCCTTTAGATTGCTCTTTTCATCTTTGGTTAATTTATGATTTCTTGTTAGCGTATTTATAGCACACTCGACAATAGCTTCTACGAGTTCGTCATCTATGGATGCAAGTAATGGGCGTCTGGCTTGTGGTTTAGCGTCTTAAAAACGTGGGGAAAGTGTAATTGTGACTTCAACCGATTCATTAAACTGTACAGGTGCAAAAACTTCACGAGTTTCCCCTGGAAGAAATATTTGTTCTGAATCTTAGTAAATCTGTAATCGATTGTGTTAGATCCAAGAATAAATAACTATGCGGGTCTTTACAGGCTTCCAGGTACGTTTGATAAAAACTGGAATTTTTTTTTGTGTAGACTTGTCGAGCCAAGTACAAATCTGAGTATTTTCTTTCGGATTCTTAAACACTTAAATACTTGCTGTTTAGGGAAATATCACGTGACGATGGACCTTGGTGGAATGGGTTCTGTGTAATTGGAACCGGACCAATGTTACGATGATGCGATCATTTGGTAAATAATTCTCACATTTGTAGAGTATGCAGAGTCCATCAAATCATCCAACCCTTAGTGTAGGTACATTTTTTAGATTTTCAAACTCTAGTATATCTTTAACAAACTAAAAGTTTTCAAGTGCTGCGGAGCGTTGTTGTCAATATGACACGAAACTATATTTTTAAACACAATGTCACAACGCTGCTGCCTGCATTCAACAATCTAATTACAGACATGGATTTGCGACAACTACATGGTCCTGCAACGATTAACATAAATGGATGTTGCAGCTTCAGAGTCATACTCTAAAATGAATTGAAATGCGCAATAGCGCCTCTATTTTTTGCAATTTTCACGACTAGATTAAGTAAATAAATAAACGAATAAATTGCACGTTAGCTTGACTAGAATAAATCATGCCCGTGTTGTAAGGATTCAAATTTGTCCATAAGTCGGCGCTTCTTAAAAACAACCTTGTACTCCTTTGTTTCAGGTACATATACACCACCGTGTTTCCTCTTGATCTTCTTAGTATTATGTACATGCACCTGGATTGTGTCTTTCAGAATCATATCCCTCAAGGTGGTGAAGTTTACAACATTTGAATTTTCGTAATTCAAGGTTTTACCATTCCTCTTGTATTTGATTGTACGTTTTACTGTCCAGGGGGCCACCGGAAACAAATTCTTCAATAAATGAGCGAGAGCGATACTCCTGCAACTCGTCTGTGAGGTGACCCAATTAATCACCTTTTCTCACTTTTGGGGGTTCAGCTACATTTAGAATGAAGATAACACTCCCTGTATCACAGTAGAGAACAGACCCCCCATTTCGCTTAGGTACTCCTATACATTGAGCCGAGCTTGGGTCGTTACGTAGGCAGGAATTTCCAGGTTAACTTTTCCAGGATACTCACACCACATCATCGTTCGGGAATATGAGGCCCACATCGAGTTCAATTTCAGTTTCGCCAAAATACTTTGCCCGGCATATTTAGAAATTGATGCCTTTTCAAAAGACCCTCTGCGCGCCGATAGTCCTCCATGTATTTGTCCTTGTCATCACTCTGAACCCAGGATGGGTAGCCGGAGGATTCCTTTTTTAATTTCAGGAACATATTAACATACTCTGCGAAACGGCGTCCTGCATTGGTACCTCTGTCAAAGCATGTCACTTCATATTCCCAAAATTCAAACATCTCCACCAAACCGTAAGACATGTTTATGGCTTTGCGGACCTCATCCACCACCCATGTTCCATCTATACACGGCTGCTCATCAGAGTGTATACATTTGCCTTGGTTCATCGTGTCGGCACAAACAGAACACAACGGGAACATCAGTTTGGAGTTGCTCTTAAACGGAAGCATTGAATGGTATTGTTTCCTTGGAAGTAGAAACCTACATATAATTTTCCCCTCCGTATCCAGTCAGGGGGTGGTCTGCACACACGTCCACTTTCGGGTGACCTACGGGGAACTTGCCGTACTTACAGATGTGGGGGTACAGACTGATAACATTCACATAATGGATTTCTTCCCCCAGCTTCACTCTGTAGTACCTTCTCGTGGCCTCCATTCTACCCCGTACAATGCATCTCGAATATTTATTGGAGAATGGTTTACATAGGGGTGCGAATATAGTTCATTTTTGAGGTCAGGATTGACACAAAAAGTTTTCTAAACTCGCACACTCCAGATCGACATATCATTATAGCATGCGTCACCTATTTTCTGTAACCTCGCTTTAGTCTCCTCATACCGACTCAGCAGTTTCTCCAGTGTTGCCGAAGGGTTTATGTCGATTGGGCATACATTGACACCCATGCCAAAAACACCCAAGTTACTCAAAGACTTTACTCGTTTGTGTGCAGTACCCGTCGAATTTCACATTTGGAATCCCAGGCAAATGAACTTCCCTCCCATTTCCGGCATAAGTAACATTGATCCTCGTCCGACCAATGTACGCCAGGCATTGAAGTGCTTCAACAGACTGGGGGTCTCCCATTCGGTACCCCCCTTTCGGGATAATACCTAAAGTGCCTGGTTTCAAAAACATTGTCCGGAACGCCTCATTGCAAATGGACGATATAGCGATAGCCTGTCGAATGGGGTCCATTTTGAACAATTTAAAAAATGAATTCCTAATTGCACAGGCTGACTGCCTCAGTACATTGACATCGTTTGCCAAGAGCTCCTGCTTAGTGCAGAAAATTTTGTCTTTGTGCTCCTCGTACGATTCCAAATATTGGGCTTCTTCATCGCCTGACATGTAGTCTGCCCCATAGTACTTGGGTTCAGGATAAGGGCACACATAGTCTAAATTGTTGGCCGTGTTGAAGAAGTGAGGGTCGTACCTCTTCTTGCATGCGGGGTCAAATGATTTGGGCATGCTCTTTAGATCCATACATAGAACATTCAGAGAGCCAAAAGTGCAGAATCTCAACAACCATGCTAATAATATTGGTTCCGTCCATTATCAATTGGGTCGTCCAACTCAGTTCCAGAAACGTTCGTAGCAGAATCTGTGCGTCGTATCCACGAGAGTTATGTGATATAACGTAAATATAATTCGCGAATGATCTAGACTGCCGGAGATAATCAATAAATTTACATGCGTCTTCTTCCGCCCAAAACACGTTGGTACGCTTACCACACTGTTTACAATCGACACTCAAGTCATCCACCGCTTCACACTTTGAACACATCTCCTGAGCGCATATAAGTTTCCGGAATATGCGCAAAGGACCCATCAAGGTTTTGAAGGACCTGTGTGCACGCCGTATCAAAGCAAACGTACAGAAACCGGCCTGTCAGCTTGCTCGGTTTCATTGGACCCATTAGCAAAAATGGCCGGAAAGTTGCCTCTTGTAAAAATTATTGCAAAATCTCTTAATGCATTCGAGTATGGAATCGCTAGTTTTTGTATAACTACAATTTCGGCATACTTTTCTCCACTGGCAGATTAGCTTGCCTTTCACTTTGGGGTCAAATGATTCTGAAAACATTTCTCACTCAGGAACCACCTGTTGCATTTACCAGAATACTTTGACTGATGTTTAAATCAGCGCGGTGTAGCTGTACACAATGAGCAAGCTCTGTCACACTTGTGTGAGTTGTCGTTCAATGTATCATACGCGTTACATATGTACTTCTTGGCCATTGCAGCTTTGAGGTTTGCAATACATTGTAGACGTACAATTTCTTGTTCGAAAGGAAATATCCTTCGAAACTGACCCTCTCAGAGCTTAAACCATCATACACAATTTTGTAGTCCGAAAGATAATTTTGAATATTTCAAGTTCCTTAAAGCCTCCGCCATTGTTGAAATTAACCCCGGAAGCGCGTAAGAGTTATTGAACAGGCTGTTCCAAACATTTACCATCTCTATATGAAGCGTACTTTGTGTCACCATTTACCTTAGACATGGCTATAATTAATGGATGTGCCAAACACAAGAATGCCGTCTTGACAACAATAGTATTTTTAATAGCACTAATTATATCTAATGACTTCCCTTTGTTCTTCTCACGACCGTTAACAGCAGGCAACCTGACATGGTCCAAATGCACTTCGAGTCGGTCACTGAGGCCGAATCCCGCATTACTCCGGACGACTCTGCCAACCACGCCCCAGACCACTTCAGGTTTAAGTTGGTCACGGCGCCGGAAACTAATGCCCACCACCTTATCCTGGACATTCTCAGTGTTCCGAATTCTTAGTCCGACCAAATCTCTATCACGCACATCATCTACTAAGTAATTATTTAACGCAATAATGCACTACTTGAAATAGCAGTAGTTTCTTGCTCTTCACCAGGAGCCCTAAACTTAATCAACAAACTACGCCCGGTCACGTTAAATTTTTGGAAACGGTTTGTTTGTCTCGTCCAAAATTAAAAAGGGTATCTGTTCACTTATTCCCGATACAGAACTTTTTCTGCTAGAGTGTGCTACCTCCAACTTAGGCTCCTCCCTTTGACAGAGAGAGCTTGGGCAGTCGGGATAACCCTCTCTGTTCAGGAATAGTTTCTTTGCCATTATTATAGTTTGATTCAAAAGTATATCACTTACTTGGAACCAGTAGTTGTAATTAAATATTTTGACAGGTGTGGCAAGCTGGTGTAGTTACTATAGCGGGTTTGTACAGTTAACAGTCACTATAGTCGTAGCAGGTACCTGGTAGCAGTAGTTGTCGGATGTATTTGTAGCTCTTGCTGCACGTGTATATGTTAACATTTGTGGCAGGTAGCTGTTCGTAGTCGCTGTAGCACGCTAGCGCAAGTCTAAACTCGTAGTACTTCTATTCGCTATAAAAGCACAAAGAAGAATATACAATAGCCGTTCAAGCATCCTAATTTATACCAGTCCCCTGGACATGTTGCAATCTGTTTGGACGTTATCAAATCATCTTAATTTAGGTCTACCAATCCTTCGTTTCTTTTATCGAGCTTGGCATTCAGACTTGTCTTTGGTACTCGAAACATTATTTAATTAAGTTCTGCTTGAAACATGTCTTGTAGTAGCAAACATTTAATTAAGTGAAAGGAAGCCATGTTTATTGCTGGACAACCGGTTAAGTCATGGTTCGAATCCTGGCAAATGCAAAATATCCACCCCCCCCCAATACTTACAGACTTGCTCTGGGGCCCACCCCGCCTTCTGTTCACTAGTACCGAGAGGTTCTTTCCGTGGGGGTAATTCGTGATTCTGACCACTCACCTCCGTCTAGTCTCGAGGTGCATAATGAGTGGCACTATTGGCCTATCTCTTCTCCCATGTGCCCTCATTGCCTTCAGAGTGGCAACTTTACCTCTGCCTTAACGATGAAAGTATATCGTTTTTCATGCCTATGGCACAACAGGCCCTATTGGGCCAGGGCCTCATTATCGAGGCTTCACGATTACACTTAGACAAAACTTACTTGGTAGGACTCCTCTGGACAAGTAATCAGTCTGACGCAGAGACCTCTACCTGACAAGACACAACACTGACAAGAGACAGACATCCATTCCCCCGGCGGGATTCGAACCCGCAATTGTAACAAATCAGCGGCCGTAGACCGCGCATGGTTGCTTGTTTGAATGATCATTTAATTTTTTAAATTTAAAATTTAGTGACAGTGAATGTGATTCAGTGCCGATAGAATGCAATGGAACATTAGGTACTCATAGTGCTTTGTGTGAATAGTGGCGGAATGTAGCAGTCTGAAGGTAGATAAGGAAGTCTGTTGATGTGAAGGTGTTTGATATATTTAAGGAGTTTAATATATTGTAGATAAAATAGGATTTTTTTTTGTATGAAGGAGAAGAGGAAGAAGAAGCTAGGCTAAATTCGAACTGTTACGCTTCAAAGTTTGCATTAACAGTAAATGAATGTTAAGGGCGAAGACATGTGTATGACCACAATTATGAATTCAGAAAACATGTATAGGCTGTTCAAAGTGGAGTACATTTCCTTTAGGCATATTAGTGCTTTGGAAAAGTGAGAGATGTTTTCCGAATACGGGTACAGTGCGCTTGATTTTTTTTTTTTTTTGCGAAATTGAAACGGTGCTATCTAATGATATGAGTAATTCTTAGTTTATGCGCATAATTTGAAAT
>Ga0123354_10020589_pt1 | contig 10378 bp, 5 predicted proteins | sample TergutLab28metaG_2_FD_97872 | JGI IMG/M metagenome (GOLD analysis project Ga0123354, IMG submission 97872) | Labiotermes labralis P4 segment gut microbial communities from Petit-Saut dam, French Guiana - Lab288 P4 | ecosystem: Host-associated > Arthropoda: Insects > Digestive system > Gut ...
ATAGGCTCAACATGTTTCGGGCACTACTATGCCCATCATCAGGAGCTCGCAACTATAATGTTGATTACCACATTGGTCGTTTCGTTCTTGGTTTGCTGTAGGTTGGAGGTTAGGTGCGGTTAGGCGAGCTCCTGATGATGGGCATAGTAGTGCCCGAAACATGTTGAGCATATAAGAAGTACAATAAAATAATGAGTGGCATCTGGTTGGTTTTTATTCTTCAGGTATCACAAAGATGCACGGTCCAATAAACATCAGAACCTTCCTTTCTTTTGAGAATCACATTGCACCAATAAAATCGGTGGCCAGAATGCAGAGTATTTGAATGTTAAATGTGTATTGCATGTGCTTCGTGTTATGCTTTAAAGTACTGGAGAGATTTTGCTGATACTGAAGGTCTGTTGTGCCCGAGTATTCTGCATTATCCGGCCATATGTTGGAACAAGAGCAAAGTGAATTCTTACGACGACGGATAATATTATTATCATTACAAAAATTCAATAGCGAGTGTTGGAAGCCGAGTGCCAGAAAATAGGATGCGATTATAAAGGTGCTGGTTGAAATTATAAAAAATTCAACTTGTTGCTATAAGTTGAATGTGCTGGCAGAAGTTCAAGATTGACCAATAATACTTAAGAGAATATTATGTATTTTGACCGTTTAAAGCCAATCAACCACTATATATCCCACGCCATTCAAAATTAGTTTGCCTCTGGGTATTGAATTATTCTCAGAAAACAGCGAATATTTCGTTGTTTAACATTCTCTGTTGCTACTTGTGATTGAAAATTTGAATTCTTATATATCGGTTATATAAAATAGTGTTTGAAAGTGCTAACATCTACAGGCAATTGAACTGTCTTCACGTCTGATATTTTGTTATATCCAACGGCAAGAGGGATTAATACTATTTCTGCTCCGTTTTCCACATCTCCGTGGCACACTGCAACGGACAATGAATTAGGCAATATCAATGTACCGCGCTTCTCGTTTATCTCAACATATTTTTTTTTTACTACACACGACACTCTTATAAATGGTTTCCCCAGTACTCAGTTAATCAGCAACAGAATCACAATTTGACCTAAATGAAACCCCCAACTCTTGCCGGTTTCATGGGTAAAAAATGTGACATTCACTAACTCAGTTTGCTGCCCGGCTGACTGTAATGAACAAACGAATGCAACTCATTTAAATGCAGAACACGACTACGGAATGATCTGAAACAGGCCAACATGCCTCCAGTTACATTAACGTCAGCTACAGCATGCCGCTCGAAACTTGCTCTGGTCCTTTTTAATTCGCTTGTCCCATTCCTTCCGCAGCATAAGCCACTGGAATGCGCAATCCAACGTGGCTCAGATCCGATGATCCGAGGATGCGTACCTCGAGCCTTCTGTGTGTGTGTGTGTGTGTGCGTGCGTGCGCGCGTGTGTGTGCGTGTGTGTGTGTGTGTGTGCGTGTGCGTGCGTGCATGCATGTGCGTGCGCGTGTGTGTGTGTGTAAAATTACTTACAGACGCGTTTAGTCTTTAAAGGTTTAAATGATGGTGCATTGTGTCTTCTCTACACACCCTTTCTATTTCATCTTTCCCATTTAGAGCAACATAATCTGTTGTAACGTTTAATTTGTCCCTGTATACGCCTTGAAATCTTGAGGAAGAATGGAGGTATATCTCCACTTATTCTTAATCTCGGCCCTAGAAGAAAATGAGTGGTCAGGTTGACACCCCATTACTTTAACTGCGAGGAAAGCGCCTTGTTGTCTGTTGAATCGGAGACGGAATGAGGTTCAAAGCTCGTATGGACAGGTAGGAGAGGAGAGGAATCCCTCTACCTTGCTGGGAATCGAACCACATTTCGTCGGTTGTCCACTCCATACTCTGGTCTTTATAGCGAACACGCTTTAAGGATTTTATATATTTTCTGTGTAGTTGAGAAAATTTTGCGAAATAGTGACAGAAAAGTTTGCGAAGCTCCATTACACTCAATCCGTAGCAAATTACTTGTTTATAATTCTCTCGCAACGCTACGTCTAAGGTCTCTCCCTTTATCTCTGTCCTGTACTGAGCTTCCCGAATCTCATAACAAAACAGAATATTTTATATCATTTTAAAACAACAGACAGGATACTGAAAATTGAATGAGGAAGCTCTAGTTCGCACTCTGGGAAGAATTCGCTTTGGAGGAGTCTGATGAATAACGAATAACGAATAATCCAACGGAATAACTGATATTAACTACACAATTATTCGCGATATGAAGAGAAACCCTCCGTGTGAAATCTGTAATAGGTATCGGTAGTCAAAGGAACCTCCCATCACATGTCCCTTCCTTTTGCGGGTTCTTGAATTGATTGTACTAAGCAGTTTGAAGCAGAGGTAACTATTTCTACCATCGGTTTTCAGCCTTTTTTCCATGGAGGAACCTCCGACACAATCCTTCATATCCCGAGGAACTCATAGCCGTGAAAACGTTCACTGTCCAGCAAAAATTGAGAGCGGTGAGCGCACTGTAGTTATTGCTAATTTAGTTAGCTGGAAATATTTTTTGCTGTATTTCAAAATATCTAAATTTTGTATGCATTTGTTCCACAATTTCTCACAGTACTTGATCGGAGGCATCACGGTGTTCTAGAAACGTAATATAATGCTAAATAGTGCACGTCAGCACAACTGTTTTATTACACAAAGTAACTACTTAGGCTACATGCTTCGACTATTAATCAGTCATCTTCAGGCCTATTTTAATCAGTTTAGTCACAAGATGCTATGCACACATTGGGATCCCAGCGTGTTTACATCAGTGGTATACATAAAACTAGATCATTTGCAAATATCTAGTTTTGTGTAATAAAACAGTTGTGCTGACGTACATTATTTAGCATTATATTCTCGCAGTACGCCTACGATTTTGTGCGGGAACGTATGTTCTGCCGAACCCTACTGGGAAACACTGTTCTCAACCTGTGTTACACAGGAGAACGGTTCGAATACAGACCAGGTTGCCAGATATCCTGACTGAAGATCTCTCTTGCTTTTGCTCAACTTGCTGGAATAACACCATCTAATCGACAACAAGTCAAAAGTATGGGTAAAGCTGTCCCTTTACGGGCCTGGACAGGCCGTTAGGGCTGTAGGAGGTTGAAGCTCCCAGAATTTTTAGACAGTCGGCACATGAATATGGCAAAGTTGTCAGCGCTACTCACCGGTCGCTTTTCCCTCGTAGGCTGAGTCGACTTCAGTGCCGTATTGCAGCTGGAAGGATTATGTAAATGAAAAATTCCCATGATGCCATCGGGAATAGAACTCACGACCTTCCGGCTTTTAGCCCAGTGCCTCAACCAACTGCGCCACCGCGTGCCCCAATCGTCAACAAGAGCCGACATGAAATTTTCATCTGTTCATTCTCCTTCCTCAATGTCATTCGATGCAATGCAGATTTTGCACTTGGAACGTGTTTGAATAACATATATCTGAGTTTTTGTCATCAGCATTGTCGTCACTAATTTACTAGTGTCGTTGTTATGTGCCTGAAGAGTTCATAACTCATTCTTGACTGCGTTTCCTAATAAACTGCCTAGAAAACTTTCTAGTTAGAAACTTTGGAGTTATAATGCTTCGGGTATACAATATTTGACGTCACTTCGTGTGTAGTGAAGCAGATTTATTGCATGTTATAGTAAGATGCACAGTTGCGCACTTGTTCTGACTTGCAGAAGCAGTTGAGCGAGCAGAACTTGCAGATATCTTCCGTACGACTGACACTGTGTACTCAATGTGGTGAGTTTTGTAGGTACACATTGTTACATCTCGCAGAAGAGCACTGGTTTTGGTTTAACTTAGCACGTCTTTGACTATAAACTTGTTTTATTACGTTGTACCTATCTGTATTTAGTGTTTGTCTGTGTGTGTGTGTGTGTGTGTATGTGTGTGTGTGTGTGTGCATTAAATAATATATTTTTAAAACTTTGCAGTTGTCACATAACTCATTTAAATCACTGTCACTTCTACGTTCAGATAAAAAAATGTGTGGGGTTGGAAAAAATATTTGTAGACTCTTCTTCTTTTTTTTTTTCCTCAACTCAACCCTGCTAAACACTTCTGAACAAATGTTGAGTTCAAGTTTACGGTCAATCAAGGACATTTCAATGACTGGACCTTTTTTTTTTCGAAATTTGTGACGTATTTAATTGCTTTTTGTAATTTCCTCACCTCTTAGTTTTGCTGAGAAAATAACCTGTCCCATCTTACTCCTACCGGTGAGTGAATTTAAAATAGTTTCACGAATCCTACTTCACTTGCGCATCACCTTTACCCCCCATACAAACTCTCCTTGGCCTACGCAACAGTTACTTTCTGAATGATACGGTGGAAATCGAGTTTTGCCTAAGTCGGAAATGCGTAGGCGCGTGTTGAAATGTAAGGGACGAGGTAACAAGGGAGTGGAGAAGACTACATAACGATGAGCTTTATGCTCTGTATTCCACACCAAATATCACTCGGGTGATCAAATCAAGAACGATGGGATGGGCGGGGCGTGTAGAGTGTATGACAGAAGAGAAGTGCATACAGGGTTTTGGTGGGGGGATCCGAGGAAAGAAGTACACTTGGGAGACCTAGGTGTAGATGGGAGGATGATATTAAAATTGATCTTCGAGAATTTGGAGGACGAGGCATGTACTGAATTGCTGTGGGTCAATATGGTGCTTGTGAATGCACTAATGAACCTTCGGGTTCGATAAATGCGGGGAATTTCTTGACTAGCTGCTGAATTAGAGTTTGTTGGGAGCCCAGTTAAAATCCAAACTGCAACACACTCCAGCCTGATACACGCCAGTATGACCGTCCCGCCGCCTGTGTTATCGCCCAGTAGTACTCTTCTGCCACCTTAGTCTAATTGCGCTTTCATTACGGCAAGGAAAAATTTGGCACGCGTTTCAAAAGTGTTATTGTTTGTTCGTTTGCTAACTTCTTTAAATTTGCGTAAGCCTGACACTGGAGGATTTTGAATAGCCCTGACATTGAGAAAACTTGAGTAGTCTGAAACTGAGGGAAATGGAGTACGTCTGCAATTGAAGGAATTTGAGTACACCTGAAATTGAGGAAACTTGAGTATGCCTGATTGAGGACTTGGGTATGCCTTAAATTGAGGAAAATTTAGTACGCCTGAAATTGAGGAAACTTTAGTATGTCTGAAATTGAGGACTCTTGAGTATGCCTTACATTTAGGAAACTTTATTATGGCTGAAATTGAGGAAAATTTAGTATGCCTGAAATTAAGGAAACTTTAGTATGACTGAAATTGAGGAAACTTCAGTATGCCTGACATTTAGGAAACTTTATTATGCCTGAAATTGAGGAAAATTGAACGTGACTGAATCTGAGGAAACTTGAGTATGCCTGAAATTGAGGAAACTTGAGTACGCCTGAAATTTGGGGAATCTTAAATCGCTTCAGTCAGGGAGTGTGTACGTGAAATAAGTAGCTATATGTCTCGCAAATTCTGAGAGCGGTTATTAAAGAATAGTGGGTGTATCAGAACCTCGTGTACTCCTCCCTCTGGTACGTACTGCCCGCCATCCGTACACTGTCAACGTGCACGTGCACAATGTCAGTGTTTCAGAATTATTCATGAATCTTTACAAAGTAAACTTTGCCCAGCGCCAGGAGGAGTGTTGTATTTGAATTGTGGCTAACCTTATTACCTCTTTCGTGTTTTTCTCTTCTGCTTCTCCTTCTTATTAATTTTCTCTTATTTTATGTTCACCATCTCATTCTGCATTGTTCTGTCCCTCGAAAACTTATGCTTCGTTTTGGTGATGGCATAATGTGAATGGCGCAGTTAGTGTAATAATTTTGGACTGATGAAACGTTTCACTAGGCATGTACTAACGGGTTGCATAAACATTAGGAGTGGAAATTGGCAATTCACGTAAGTCGTTAAGCACGATGACAAACAAATGTTCGTTGTCACATACAGATAAACAAGTCACCACAGTTTGACAGCTGTAGCATGCCCGCCCTGATGTTGTCTGGAATAAGTCGACAAATCTCAGGTTCTCACAGTGGTGAATTTTTTTTAAGGGAAGTGATGTCATTTAGTCTGGTAGAAGTTACAGACTTTTCGGGGGATGGGGAAATTCCTGCCTCCAACTTCAGGATAAAAGAGGAGATTGTACTCACAACCTGAATATTAAGGTAGTGGATTAGTTCGAAGGGCTGGTAGATGTTTACTCGCGGCTCACATTCTAGGTGAGTGCGAGGCTCTGGCCTCACTCAGACATGCGTACCTGGGCTCGTTTTTCTTGGAGCCGGAGGATATTAGGAGCTTAGGCTTGGGGGCCATCTGGAACTATAGTAAGGTCGCGGGGCTCCCATGATTCCATATGGGGCACAAAGAGCCCGTCCTAATCAAGACCTAGGTGCATCGGGGCTGAGAGGCCCTGAAACCAAATGCAAATCTATCTATCTATCTATCTGTCTGTCTGTCTATCTGTCTGTCTGTCTGTCTGTCTGTCCGTCCGTCCGTCCGTCCGTCCATCCATCCATCCATCCATCTATCTATCTATCTTTCTTACTAGTTTGCAAGGTCGCACATTCCACACGACAGAATTCTTCGTATTAATGAAAGTGACCAATACGAAACGTGATCAGAATACGTTGAGCGGTTGTCGAATTTTTACATGGGGATAGTGACATACATTCAAAATGACGAAGCTAATAGTTGCTTTTATGAAACTTTATTTGTAAGATGCACAGATACTATGTTTGACCAAGTAGCAGGCTCTATTATTGTGGCTAAATATTATATTATGTTAATAAACTTCTGTGGTAGGAATTCCCTGCGGATGGATGTACGATGAAGTGTGTATGGACATCTAAACAGTATTATATAATTGTAACAGATAGTCTGCTACGTCGTTATGGTGCGGACTGAAACCAAACGACAACGAAAATCCTTATGTTGGTTACGGGGATATTTGGGTATACACAGCTGTCCAAATACGTATTTTGCGACTTCGCATAGCGTATTAATATTCTTGTAGCAACTATAATGCTGTACCGCACACACACAGCCATTTTGACAACGCTGATCACATTACGTACTAAGAATATTAAGTGTTGAAGATTATCTTGTTTCGGTGTGTGGCGATATACTGTGGTAGAATTGCTAAGACAGTGCTAGTTATCATTAAGGTTAAATGTCTATCATACTACACGGCGTCACGTGTCATACTACACGGAGTCACCTAAATTTCCATCATACTACACGGAGTCACCTAAATTTCCATCATACCGCGCGGTGCCACATAAATTTATACATAATACAAGGCGTCACGTAACTTTCTATCATACTACACGGTGTCACGTAAATTTCCATCATACCGCACGGTGCAACATAAATTTATATCATACTACACGGTGTCACGTAAATTTCCATCATACCGCACGGTGCAACATAAATTTATATCATACTACACGGCGTCACGTAACTTTCTATCAAACTACACGGTGTCACGTAAATTTCCATCATACCGCACGGTGCCACATAAATTTATATCACACTACACGGCGTCACCTAACTTTCTTTCGTACTACACGGTGTCACGTAACTTTCTATCACAATACACGGCATCACGTAAATTTCCGTCATAGTGTACGGCGTCACATAAACTTCTGTTATACTACAAGGTGCCAGGTAAATTTATATCGTAGTACGCAGTGTCATGTAAATTTCTTCCACACTTCACGGCGTCACATTGCAGAAGAATGTAATCTTCATTCTCAGTGACTTCGTCACGCTATGCCTCACATCTTTAATTGCCCACGGAATATTTCAAATCAAATAATTTGGTCATAATGAGTTCTGTGTTTTGTTTTAGGCCTGTGCGTCACTGTACTCGGTACAATGTTCTGCCCTCAGGCGCATTCGCATCTTTGTGGATCGCCTATTATTAATTCGTCCATCCGTCCGTCCGTCCGTCCGACCGCCCCTCCGTCAGTCCACCGTTCCTTTCGCCTCTATGCATAAAACAACTGGAGTACTTCTGAACGGAATTTTGAATGCAATTTGACATCGGCAAGTTAAATTAAAATTTGTTGACGTTTTGTATTTTGGGTAAAATAAAAGATACATATAAAAGTGACTCTTGAAAAAAAAAAATCTTTCCCCGTGTTGCTGCCTCCGTTTCGAATTTAACTCGCTCGCAACTCGCTAAATATTAGCAGACTAAAATATTTTGAGTACAGACTTATAATATGCACTTATTATGTAGGCCCACCTGCAGTTTGTAATGTGCCATTATCGTATACAAACATCTATCCATCCTTTGCTCCTTTACACGTGTTTTAACTACACCTTTCGTTGGTAGAATGCTAATTTTAAGTGCAGAGCAAAGTGTGTTGGCAACAGGAAGCTGCGGGGCAAAATTGAACACAAATTTTAAGCCAGGATCCATTGTATTATATCCCGAAGTTCTTTGATATCATTAAACTAAAGAAAGTGATAATTGATGTCTGTGTTATTTAACGATGCTCCAAAGTTTCTGTAGGCCTATAAGAAATGTACGTAAATTCCCTAACTCATTTTCTTTGTTAAGGCTTATGATGAAGGTTTGCTTGAACACTATTAATGTTGGAATAAACTGAATCCATATCATCAAAACAAAATTAACCCTACCATACGTCCCCTCCCTCTACTACCGAAGGCCATCTGCTCTCTTGAAACAGGAGGAGATTAATCAGAGTGACTATATCTCTTATGGTCGATAACACAACACGCTGACATTCCGCACGGGCAGTTGTATCATATTTACGTTCACTGCTGCGGTCAGACTGGCTCTATGGGACATTAAACCTCCACTCTTAAGTCATTCCGAGGAAAATATGGCGGCAGGAGCGTGAAGCCAACAACTCGCTTTCATCTGTTTCGGATGTTACAAACACGTGGAGTTGAACCCCACTCCTACATATGCCTCCATTGCAATAGCATTATGTGTGCGTCTACGTGAAAATGTATCATTTGTAATGTAATATTAAATAATGTACGTCAGCACAACTACTTTATTACACAAGGTAATTACATAGGCTACATGTTTCGACTATTGTTCAGTCATCTTCAGGCCTATTTTGTCAATTAAGTCACCAGATGCTATGCACACACTGGGATCCCAATGTGTGCATAGCATCTGGTGACTTAGTTGACAAAATAGGCCTGAAGATGACTGATCAATAGTCGAAACATGTAGCCTATGTAATTACCTTGTGTAATAAAGTAGTTGTGCTGACGTACATTAAAATATTATATTACGTTTATGAGCATATCGTGATGCCTCTGTTCAAATGTATCATTTGTACCTTTCCGTAAGTCGGTCCGGAAATAATTACGCTGACAGAACCCTACCTCAACATCGTGCGTGCGTTTATGCACTTCATAATAGAAATTCGTAAAAACTAACAGGTAGTTACTTTTGTAGATAATCGTCTTACGTTATGAGGTTACGATCAGAGAATTCAAATCAAACAAGTAAGTTACTTCAAATATTGTCACGAAATGCGAATTACAGCTTACATTGGCAGAGGAGCAAACGCGAAGTTATTTTAATCGTTCTGTTGTGGAGTTTTACTATAATTGGATCAAAGGTATGCCACAGCGGCTTTAGGAGAGGAGGGTAAGCACTTAATTAATGTTCACGACCTGGAAATCCGGTGACTTTTGCTCCAAGAAGCACGTAGTTCAGAAAACAGGAAGGCTGCATGACATGAAAAGCACTATGACATCCGAGTTCTGACACACAGAATTCGTAACTCCGCGAAAAGCCCCAGAATTCATGCACTAAAGTTTAGTGATACTCTTGAACCTTACTCGTAGAAGACTTTTGCGACAGGGCTTATAGCACGAATGGCAAAGATCACTCACTGTTGCGTAAAAACTGGTTTCCTTAAAACACGAAACAAGATCTGCACATAATATTGGATTCTTTAATATTCAGTTTCTCATTAAGGGGTCTAAAAGTGAAATGCTTTGAAGACCGTATTACAAATTATTGTAATTTCTCGTCGCCATCTTAATAGAAATTCAATATAGAGACAACAAAAAAAAACCTTCGAAAATGTGACCTATTTAAACGTATTAGAAAACCCGTAGGGGAAATTCAGTTCATGAAAAAATAGAGATAAAGTTAGGTTCAACAATAATAATAATTTATTAATGATTTCAATCAGCTCAACATGTTTCGGGCGACAATTTCGCCCATCCTGAGGAGCACTACATTGTGTTTACAGCTTGTGGTATAAAGCACTAACGATGCTGCCTGCTGGTGACACCAGTCTAGTGCTCCTGAGGATGGGCGAAATTGTCTTCCGAAACATGTTGAG
>Ga0123354_10020590_pt1 | contig 10378 bp, 6 predicted proteins | sample TergutLab28metaG_2_FD_97872 | JGI IMG/M metagenome (GOLD analysis project Ga0123354, IMG submission 97872) | Labiotermes labralis P4 segment gut microbial communities from Petit-Saut dam, French Guiana - Lab288 P4 | ecosystem: Host-associated > Arthropoda: Insects > Digestive system > Gut ...
AGCTTGCGACTTATTTGTTGAGTTATTTCATGGGTTGTATTGCTCTGGTTCGATGTGTGTTGGTGTTACGTTGTGGTTTGGCTGGGGTGGTGTGGTATCCGGAGGCAATACAACCCATGAAATAACTCAACAAATAAGTCGCAAGTTCCTGAGCATGGATGTATTAACATTCGAAACATGTTGAGCATTAAATAATGAAATAATAAAGCAAGTGATCTTAAGTTGGTCTATCTTTATTCAACTTCAAAGTATTTTTCTTTAAATCTGTAGGACTGTCTTGTATCTATTAGAGAGAAATTATTTATCTCAGTATTTAACCAACTTGATGCAAAAAATTTGTTTCACAGTAAGTTTTATTTCATGCCTCTACATGTTTCGAGCACATGTGCTCATCATCAGGAGGTCAAAATTGCATTACACAGCCTCTGGTATCGTCACACTGAAACAAGTGAGTGGTCTAAAATTACCAAAATACAATTCTATAAATATGAGCAAATAGTAGTAAAATGTATGTCTGAATTTTTCGGGTGTGATTACTGTGTATTACTTACTATAAACATACTATGGCATGTAGAGGTTATGTTTGTCCAGTTATTAAACTTATTAGAAAGGTACTATGTCTATTTATATTTATGTTTGCTTAGTCTATCTAGTAATAAAATCGTATAAATTGCCGATTAGTTGTTGTATCTATAAGGTTATGTTTGTTCGGGTGTTAGAATTGTTAAAAATACGATGTCTATTTATATTATCTATCTAAAAAAATGTAGTGTTTATCTAGTTATTAAGATTGTGCGGTGTCTATTTACTTTACATTAATTGTTGAATCTACAGAAAATGCAACTTGACTCTTGTTAAAACGTGCTTACCCTATAGGTGGCCGTCTCGTGCACGGGTTGAGAGAGGACTGGTTGGAATGCTCGGCATATGCACTACATGTACTTAGCTGCAGACATGAATATGGTAACACTGACGACACTACGACACTTCTCAAGTAGATCAACACACCGACTCTTTTGCTTCCGTATGAACAAATGTACATCCAGTCATTCTACCATAATAATAAACTCATCCCCGAACAACTTCTAAACGAGCATAATCCTATGTTTGACCTCCTTCATTCAAATACTACCTGTCGTAACCCACTTGATGCCTAACCCACAATCTCACGCATTCCAAAAATTCAGTGCAATGTCAGAATTTTGTTAAGAAAATATATCGTTGTTTCTTTGTTACATTTATGCCTATAGGCTATAGGTTTCTGAAACACGAGACGTATAAACAGCGTTCTTTTTCCTCATTATTCAGCATTACAATATCCCCCTTCCTAGATGGCTGTGTAGAAAATATTTTGAAACTTGAGCGTAGCAACCCATTTGTGAAATAGACGGTGTTTTACATTGTAAGACTTGGTGCAAGTTTTGTTTTGTTATTTTAAAAAGCAAAACTCTTTTAATTTGGCGCAATATTAATTTGCATAACTCAGTCGGTGTAGTGACTACGTTATAAGTTGGACGACAAAGGAATAGTAGTTAGATTCCCGGCTAGTGAAAGAGATTCTTCTCTTCCCCAAAGCATACAAATCGACCATGGGCCCCACACATCCTAACATCCAATAAGTAAAGGATGTATTTCCCAAGCAACCTGAGCATTTAAGCTGACTGTTCATCTCCATCCAGTGTTAATGTTAAGAATTCGAGAAATTAAGAACATTTTTACACTACACTATACATTCATAATGTGATGCTTAATTAAGCTCAGGGAGAGCTTTCGTATTTTCATAACACAGTGCATAGCACAAGTAAAGATTAGAAATATAGAGGACACGTGAGTGTAGTTTCTATCCTAATCTAAAATTCCTTGTGAATAAAATGAGAATTCTCGCTTTATTTCTGACGGTAGAATCAGGTCAACAGGCTGAGTGAACCTCATGAGACAAATGCATGAAATTGCGCTCATCCACTAGAGTAAAACCCTTGACCTATTTTTACCAGCAACAGAAGAATGTCACTGCTTTGTCAGTGAAACAGAACGTTCATTAAATTTTTCAAAACTTTATTAAAATAGTTGCAGTATTTGCATGTAATATGATTTCTTCGAAAAATTAATGCAATTTTCTCCTGTATTACATTATTCATTCCTATTTTTCCCTTACTGTTCGTGACTTTATTTTATCTTACACATTCTTCAGAAATGTCAGTCCTGTCACATTCCCACGTTGTAGTTCCACGGACACCCAATAGATGGTAGGTGACTTCACCAAGCTAAACGTCGTAGTTCCACGACAAGCCACCACATGGTAGGAGAGGAGAGTACACAGAATTCAGCCTCAGCGTAGAATGTATGCTTCGTAAAACGGACACCGGTGTGTGACGTTTCCACAGTAGGTATGTAAAGGGCCGCTGAGCCCTAATATCACATTATAATATACATAAACATTCTTCAGCTTTCCACGGAACCTAACGTAAATGAGTGCGCCTTGCCTGCCAGCGTCGTACGAACTGCACGGTAAAAACCTACATGGAAGTGCCATGCCTGCCCTGGTCGCGGGCTTTCGACAGTAACCAAGTGCAAGAAATATGCCTTACCTCGAGGGGTCACGAAGTTTTCAACGGTAACTGCTTCAATGGGTGTGCCTAAACCGTTCGGATCGCTGGGCACCAGCAAACTAGTACTATGTAATGTCGATAATTATATCTACCCATGTCTTACAATCGTAAAAAAAAACATTAATCTTGAATAACGTCGCTGTCTTTGAGATCGTCCGATCAGTCCAAATGGTCTGCCCTGAAGACAGATTCCAGACTCCTCCGAAACGTTGATACCTGTCCACCAATTGACGTATACACCGCCACGTGCTTCAGAACACTGGAGTAACCAACAGCACCACTGTGGAAACACCGCATACCCCATCTCCAGCACCTTTGATTGTTCCTTTTTCCCAGGGCGAGAGAAAACTTTTCGTAAGCTGAGAAGCAAGTGTCGGAATTTTGTCAGTTTAAAAAAATTGCGGAGAGCGACTACTAGCTTCGTAATGTCTGTCTGTACGTCCGCCCTTCTGTCTACGTGAAACAAATCGGCTTCCACTGGACGAATATTCATTAAAGTTGATTTTTATTTTATTTTTCGAAAATCTTTCAAGAAAACCCAAGTTTAATTAAAATTTGACAAGAATTAGGTTACTTTACGTGAAGAACAATATTCATTTTTGATCATATGTCGCTCATTTCTTCTTACAATGAGAAATATTTCACACAATTTTGCAGGTAATATCAAAGCACACTTTTATATTCCACAACTTTTTTTTCGAAAATCGCGCCTTTTATGAAATAATGTGGAAAAATATGGTACAGTCGGGCAGGTGACAATATGGCGCATGCGCATTTCATGTTGGATACCTACAACTGCAAACACACACTCAGTTTATGTAATACTCACTGCTTTTCCACTGCAACAATGCTCAGTGCTACGTTTTAAGGACGTCTATTGCCAGTCTTTTAACAATTTTATTACTTGTCACCGAATTGTTGTATATCAGATATTTAACTGCACATTTAGTCTGTCGGTTTCAGGAGTACTGTGCTGTTATGGTGCGATGAAACATGAATAGGTAAACATTTAATGGAGTTCACGGAACATTGGCTTCAACCAAAGTGCACCAACATTACAAGTTCAGGATGTTGTATGGCTGATTTGCAAGACTCCGTTTAATTCACATGCACGGTTTACATCCACATCGAAACCGTGATGTTACTATGACGACAAAACTGGAGTCGCTAGTTAGACGGGCGTAACGAGGAGAATCAGGTTAGAGCTTCCATCAGCCACGGCAAGGGACCGCATTGTGTCCACCCGACGTGAATAAAGAATACGTCACACTAACTTAACTGGGGAATTCTCGTATAAGCCATTAACAGAGAACTGAATTACAGCTACGAGCTCTACATTCTGGTTCAGGGATCCCTGTTAATACTTACTTTAGTCCAGGAAATTTGACTAAGGTTACAGTGATATTCCAGAGTTTTCCTCAAAATAACTCTCTCTATTTGGGGACGGGGTGGCGTAATCAGTGCAGCGACTACACGACACGCTGAACTGTCCGGGGTGCGAATCATTTTGGAACAAGAAGATTTTGTCTTCTCCGTAACGTCAGAGAGGCTCTGGGACATACTGTACCTATTGAAAGATTGGTGCTGGGCTTCTTTCCCGAGAATAAAACGACAGGGGAGTGACGTTAACTACTCATCTACTTTTATTTCTGAGGTTAAAAATGTGTGGATCTCTATTTCCATTCTTCTTATGCCTCCACGACGTAGATAAGGAAAAGATTACTTCTATCTTTAACACTGTGTTTCTGTGCATTTCACAAATTAATCTTATTTTATTCTCTGCTTTTTGTTCTCAGTTCCCTTTCTCTCGTTTTCTTAATTTTTTCTTGTGTTTGTACACCACTACCGCCGCTTTCTGCTGTATTTTATTTTTGCCGTGTTCTTTACTACCAGCTGTACAGGGAAACATTTTCGTGTATTCTTCTTAACAAACATACATGTCCGTTCTTCGCCAGTGTTTTCTTACAATATCGTCCTATTTATATAATTAAATTGTTCTGCGTGTAATTATGTTTCTATAAGATTAATACCCTGGGTCAAATTTGGGATTAACTCTACAGTGTTTTATCAAGAATATCGTCTTCTGAGATGTGACGGCGTGGATTCAGGAAGATAGTTACAAACGACTTGATACTGTCTTCTATCGGTTATAAGATGCAAGACGGATGCAGGAAATTCTCTGAACGTTTGGTGCTAACACATATTTACTAAAATACGCGGCGTCATACTCCAGAGCATCGTATTATTAATGTTCCGTTATTTGGCGAAATTCATAAACGACACGCACAATAATCATACGGTGGTTTAACCATGTAACAGACTCATAAACATGTACACAACCCGAGAAGACACACACCGAATTATTCTTAAGTTTTCATTAAATCCTGCTCCTAAAACTCAGGAAAATAATAACTTCTGTATTATTTACAGTCTCTCTACAGCATCTTCATTATTCATGTTAGTAGGACCCTGAAGTGATTTTTTTATTGGGTGAAATCCTTGACTTGATTTACTAATGTCTGACTCAAGGCAGGGTTGATGAGCTCTTGTAAGTAAAGGTAAATCAGTCCCGTTATAGGCCCGAAAGGACCCAGAGGGTTCCAGGAAGTTACGGTTTCCAGATTTCGTGACAAGGACATAGGAGGGTGGTAGGTTGTCAACCTTACACACCGGCCGCCTTTACCCCCAGAAAATACTCCTGTTACTCATTTCTGTTAGAGGCTGAGTCGACCCCAGGGCCATAGTGCGATCGGAAATATTTTATGTCAATAAAGAATCCACTGACACCAGCTGGGATCGAACCAGCGACCTTCCGATTTGTAACACAGCACCTTAACCACTGTGCTACCGCGGTCCCTCGGGCTCTTGTAAGTACGGAAGAAAATTTACTTTCCTTAAGAAACGAAAATTATTTTGTAATACTAAGAACTTTCTGCTTCTGATGATTGAGCGTGCTGTGTAAAAGTTGTAATTTTCTTAGTTTTTGTAGACGACAATACAACATAACACTGTTATAATGGCATAACGGAAACTGAATATTTTGTGTGTGTTTGAAGGGGTGTGTTCTCATGCCGAGGAGTGGAATGTTATGGTTAGCAGCGAGAAATGAGCTGGTACCGCAGGGCGTCATTAACCGGCCTCTTATTGTATAAACATGATACAACAGCCACTGTTTCTTTATATGGAACCTGATGAATTTCTAATGTCAGTAGGCTGTGTGCCTTCACAGTAGAAAGTAACAAGAGTGTAATCTTCACAAGTTAGAATAAGAATTTTACGTTTCTTGCACTGTGCATTTTATTATAATTACACCGTGTAAACCAACGAAATGTACATTTCCTAAATTAATGTTCAAATTTTGTCTTCTCCATGTCTGGAACCCGAGGGTTCATCTTCAGGAAGATGGTTATATATACAATTATGGTATGGTACGTTTTACATGCATCAGTTTAACTGTACATACGACCGTCTTCCTGAAATGAACCCTCGGGTTCGAAACATGAAGAAGACATCATCTATCTATCTAACTATCTATCCGGCTTTTTTTAACAGCTGTCGCCGTCTTCCGGAAACCAAACGCCATTCCTCTCTGTTTCTCCATTCATCTGGTACTAAATTTCTTGTTGTCATGGCTGCTTGTATTCTTTCCATCCACGTTTTTTTTGGACGTCCTCTTTTCCTTCTCTCCAGTGGTATCCAATCCATACTTAATTCTGGCATTCTCTCTTGCATCCTTTTGACATGGCCATACCATTGTAGTCATTTCTTCTCTATGATGTCTGGCTTCCCTTTCACTCCAATTATTTCCTCTACATGTTCATATTTTATTCTTTCCATCAGAAATTAAAATTTAAAATATTAATTTAGGAAATGTGCATTTCTTCTTTGTTTATGCTGTATATTTAGACTAAGAAATCAACGATTCTGTTAATTGTCAGCTAAGATGTCATTTACTTCTCTGGGGAAATGAAGTTTGAATATTTTCAGGTACATATCGTTGATTACACAGGCGCGGTTAACCTTAAATTTGCCGCTGGTGGGGAGTAGAGGTATGTTCTTGACGTTCGTAACCTCGACACGAAAGAGGTGTGGGTTGTCAACACACGTCCAAGTCGCTTTACTCAAGAGCAAGACACGCGGTTTCCATTATAGAACAGGCTGAGTGGGCTCCAGGCAGGTCTGAACGTGTATGAATAAGAGAAAATTCTTTCTAGGAAGTGTGTCATCGCCGTTGTGTGTGTGAAACTCGGAAAATGATGTGTAGTCAAACACAACTGTGTCACATGAGGTGTATTTAATGACTATATAATGAAAAACTACATGTTTCGGCCTGTACTGGCCATCTTCAGGTTGTCTTAGGGGAAATTAAGATCTTAACTATAAGCATGCTTATAGTAAGATCTTAAGATCTTACTATAAGCAGGCTTCAGCCTGCTACACGGATACCACCCCAACCCAGCCCCACCGAAACTCCAACACACATGGAAACAAGAAAACACGACCAATGTGTTGATACAATAGAAAAGTTGCAGGCTTCTGATGATGGATGTATTAATGTCCGAAACATGTTGAGAATAGAAGAAGTGAAATAAAACTTAATAACTAGTGACATCAAGTTGGTCTCTTATTCTTCAACTATCACAATGATGCACGGTCCAATATACGTAAGATTAACTATATTCCTTCCGGATTTTCGGAGAATTAAGTATGATGCAGGTTGGCAAACACAACTTTAAATTTATGTCCTTTTTCGAATAGAAATTATTCTTTGTCGCGACAACCTTCACAATTTACTCGAATTGGATACTGTATGTTTAAAATTCGCATAATTATAGGAAAGTAAATTTTGCTACAAATATTTGTAGATTTGTAGAAATATGCATAGGAAATGTGGTGTTGCTGAAGACATGGCTTCTGGGATGTTACGCCATATCGACTGGCGTATATTTCTCGAAGTGTTTCATTCTTCAGGGTCAGCAGTGAAAGTAGGGTGTTCGTGTACTGCATGACTGCGAAGATGAAGGCATTACAAACCTTCGAAAGGTCGGTTAATATTCACCAGCTGAAAAGGCTTGAAGTTTCAGGAATCGCACAGGTTTATGAAACTTGAAGTTGATACCATCCTACTGCCATACTCTAACGACATCGAAGTGAAATTCGTAATTCTACTGCAAGGCAGCAGACATCGTACCTGAAGCTGGCGGAATCGTTATATGTAACTCATGATTTATTTTAACGGTTTCAAAAATAAAATATTATCTTCCCGGGGTAAGAAATTCTTTGAATTTATTTAGATTTTATTGAAGTTCTCAATACTCTGTTGTGGCTAACACAGTTACCATAAAATCTGTAATGAACGTGTCTCTAGAACCCATATGGTCCTTGAAGGTCGCGATCGATACTTCGTTGTATATCCGCTTTCCGTTCCCTGTGCCAGAACAAATGACAGTACAGAGTCAACGTGCATGAAAGGCGCAAATCACGTGACAAAATGTGCATATATTAATAAAAACCCAACTAGATGTAACAGTATGCAGATATTTATTTACTGCAAAGTCACTTTACATGTTTCAGGTGTCACAGCACCCATCATCAGGAGTACTAAAAACTGTAACCGCAACCTCCGGTACAGGTCATGATACCGGTACAGCAACTTCCCTCCAACGTGTCCAGGTCGGGACCTGACCACGATATCATGACCTGTACCGGAGGCTGCGGTTACAATTTTTAGTACTCTGATGATGGGTGCGGTAGGCACCCGAAACGTGTAGAGTGTTTTTGCAGCAAATAAATATCTGCATGCTGTTGCATCTAAGTTGGATTTTTATTAATATAGACATGATGCACGGAACCATGAGCTTAAAAAAACTGTGCATAATTCTGAGGTCTCCATGAATATGTTTTATAACGCCTCTGTGTGTGTGTGTGTGTGTGTGTGTGTGTGTTTGTGTGTGTGTGTGTGTGTGTATATACTCTTTTAGTGACCTTTGAACCCACAGACAGGTCTTAACATCAGCATCACCTTGTTTAATTTCTTAGGAGATTAAAAATTTCGCTGTTTAAGTAGAAGGTATAAGAATTGAAGTGTTCTTTGAGTCGAAATAGCACAAAATTGCCCATTTTAAACCTGAGGATATTGTCATAAAAAAAAAGGTTCGGTGAAAGTGACAGTGCCACTGTGCACGTCTTGAAGGCTTCCGGCGGACTGGAGGTGTGAAGCCACGTATTCTTAACCACCGCAGTAGATTTCACAAAGTTTAGCTCCCTGTCAAATGAAAGCACGTTTATATAGAACGTATTACATATGTAGCTCAAAACATATGGAACATTGCCCTTTTTGTACATTAAACTCTGCATCGTATGGAACTTTGTACAAAAGGGGTCGTCACGGGTAACCGTCCAACCGTATACCATATTATTTAAAACTCTTTCTTCTGTAATGTGTATAGAACAATGACGTAATTGTGTACACTACATCATACTAAGTGCCATTTCATGTAGGGGTATGTAAAATACTCATATATGACAGGCAGTTACTTTGTACCATCGCGTAGCGTGGCAGCAATATGAAACGCGTGGGTCTTTTGTCTGTCCGCTTGTTGTCTTCGTGGAACTAGAGAAGAATTTGTAAACAAATCGGGGTAGGGTTGGGGGCAGCTGAATCCATTGTGAGTTCTTTTCGGTCTCCGATTTGCTTGAAGCTCGACGCTCTTCTCAGTGGAAATTCATCGTACAAAGCACTCTTGTATGTCTTAATGCTTGGAGCAAGTAAGAGATTTGTAAACTGCTTCGCCGTTGTTAGAGATTAACTGAACAACGTAAGATGTGAAGCTAGCAAGCGTTTCAGGAAAGAAAGCAGGAATTTAGAGAGTTACAATTAATTATCTTGAAATAAACAAGAGGTGTAAGACAATTGAGGCTTATGTAAAGGATTAAGTAATAAGGTTACCAGAAAAGAATTAACGTAATGAAGGACGGGGCCTGTGATCGACTGGGCTATCTGCATAGTATTTTGAATAGGTGGAAGAAGTTAGGCAGACTGAAATCCGTATACTTGAGCCCCTTTTCTTCTGACCTTAATGCCTTCGAGGTTGAAATGGTTATTAACAAATTTGAAAGGTACAAGGCACCAGATACTCTTTAAATTACAATAGAACTGATTCAGGTAACACGAAGAACAGAAAACTCCGAGGAAACCAGGCACATTGCTTCAATTTTGATTAGGGTAGAAATGCCTCAGCTGTGGAAGGAATTCATTAATAAATATTTTTAAGAAGAAAGATGAAAGTGTTTTTCATAATTACTAAGGCATATCGTCATTATCAGCTACAAACAAAATGTTATGCAACTTTATCTTCTAGTGATTACTTCCGTGTGTAGACGATATTATTCGGGTCTTCTATGTGGTTTTAGAACGAGGTATTATGCACTCCTTAGACAATTGAAAAAAACTGGGAGCACAGTTCAGCAGCACATCGGTTATTTACAGGTTTAAGGATGTGTATGATTTGCCGGTCCCAGCGACTGTGCCCCTGCTGAGATTGTGGTTTCGAATCCCGCCGAGGGCTGGATATTTATCTATCGTGTGTTGTCAGGTAGGGTTCTGAGCGACGAGCTGATCACTCGTCCAGAGGATCACTACCAATTGTGATGCGTCGTTGTGTGTTATCTAGAAACCTCAAGAATGAGGATGGATATTTATCTATCGTGTGTTGTCAGGTAGGGTTCTGAGCGACGAGCTGATCACTCGTCCAGAGGATCCCTACCAA
>Ga0123354_10020591_pt1 | contig 10377 bp, 6 predicted proteins | sample TergutLab28metaG_2_FD_97872 | JGI IMG/M metagenome (GOLD analysis project Ga0123354, IMG submission 97872) | Labiotermes labralis P4 segment gut microbial communities from Petit-Saut dam, French Guiana - Lab288 P4 | ecosystem: Host-associated > Arthropoda: Insects > Digestive system > Gut ...
GGTACCCAATGTACAGGAGGCTGGGTGAACCTGAGGGCCGGGCTGGTCAGGTGTGGAGAAATAAATCCCTCGCCTCCCCCCCCCCCCCACCCGGGGTCGCAAACCCCAACCCCCCCCCCCGGCCCAACGTACACGAACTGAACCCATGACAACAAATTTGCCCTTTCGTTAAAAAGCGCAAATCATACACCACACTGCAGTAGAAAGAAGCGGTTAATATTCAGAAGATGAAACAAGTGTTTTTGTGTAAGCATGATTATGTTTAACTGCAGCTACTGGAAATTTCGAGTCGTTTATGCAATTACATTTGATACAAGAAATTACTCGATTGTGTTCCGGAAAGAATACCACGCATGATATTTTAAACTGATTCCTTACTGGTTGATTTAGCGACTTATTATCAACTGAATATACTCTCACCGATTTTGTTCTCAAGAGGATAATTCAGTCCAGTAAATGATCACGAACTTTATGAAAGTATATGGATTACATATGGGGCCAGGAATTTTGTCTTCTCACTCACTGTGTTCAGATTGGGGGCTGTGGCACACAGGGAGATTCTTACAATTATTCATATTTAACTTGGGCCTTTACATGGGTAATAACCTCGCAAGGTAAAGTTATTAATATTTATGCTAATGACTCGTGTTACTGTAATTGTTTAATGGCATTTAAGAAAATGTCTTATTGAAGGACAGTAAAAATTCATTTAAAATTGAGTTATCAAAGGACAATTTTAAACAGTCTACACTTAATTAGACTACGTGCCGAATTTGTAGACTTTGCACATTGTACAAAATGTCAACAATAAAATTTGAAATTGCAGTTGTAATGAGACACGATCTCAGTGGCCGCGCGGTCTAAGGCGTGGGTCTACGGCCGCTCGATTGCCGGGATTGTGGGTTCGAATCCCGCCGGGGGCATGGTTGTTAGTCTGTGTTGAGTGTTGTGTGTTGTCAGGTACAGGTCTCTGCGACGAGCTGATCACTCATCCACAGAAGTCCTACCGAATGTGATGCGTCGTTGTGTGTGTGATCTAGAAACCTCAAGAATGAAGAGGCCCTGGCCCGCTTTGGGCCGAAGCGCCACAGGAAAAAAGCAAAAAGTTGTAATGCGACAGCCGTATGTGTTCCTTATACTGCTGTCGCATTGCCCGCTATCATGCATTCGTTGAGATCTCGCGGCAATATTTTTCATTTCTGAATTAAAACCACTAGACCTCATGAAACACAAAAAGTACAAGGTGTCCGACCTAAATTGAATTTTCGACGTTCTAGGCGAGAAAAGTGGCTACGCCACGAAAGATATTACAATCATTTTGACTTTCAATAATTTCTGAATAACATTTTGCCACTACGATTTTCAATGTGTAACTACCAATGTTCCCAAACAAGACGGACGGCAGAACAAGATGGAATTGATTTCCGATGGGCATTCAGGGGCCATCATTGGGTAAAACGTATAACGTTCACGGTAAGGTTCTTCAGAGAATTTTATTCGTGCACAGAATTGGAAAACAAAACTATTGACTGCATAATGAAAGTCAACATAACGGTAAAACCTTCTGCTGTTGCCGTCCTATTATGTTTCTCGCCAACTCCAAATGCGTCATAATGTCATTTCTATAAGCTGCGCTGGCTCAATAACAGAAACGACTCGCTAAGGGCTGTATTGCAGTTCTTTTCCAGCAAAGTCATAGATTTATCTCTTCACCTTCAAGGTCTGATCGGACATGTGTCTTACCCAGTCTCTTATTCTGGGAGCAATTTCTTCAGGAGTGCGGTGGCAGAAGTGTGAAGTCAACCACTTATCTCTATTTACTGCTACGTTCAGAAGGCGTGCGTGCAATTTTGCATAAAATATTCCTATAGGACCTCACAGCACGGTACTTGGGCAGAGAAACAAAATTTTATGCCACTGTAATAAATGATATCAGCAGGATCTTTCCTTTATCGTGCTACCGAGTATGGCAAACTATCAAAGAAAAAGCCATGCATCAGACTGACATACCACGAGAACTCGGTAGAAACAGTATACCGTGAGTGACGAGAAGAATTCGGGTCCTAGAATTTCTAGTAATTACGTTAATTTCATTGTGATTTCATCTACACGTGACACAGATAATAATTTTATAGTGACTAATTTCGTGACCAGTAGAGAGCAGATCTTTAAAAAAAAAAAAAAATCAGTCCCGTTACAGGCCCGGACAAACCCAGGGGTTTCTTAGGAAGTTAAGGTTCCCAGATTTCGTGACAACGGCACAGGATGGTGGTAGGTTGTCAGCCTTACGCACCGGCCGCCTTTACCCCCAAGAAATACTTCTGGTACTCATTTCTGTTAGAGGCTGAGTAGACCCCAGGGCCATAGTGCGATCGGAAGGATCATGTCAATGAAAAATCCACTGATACCAGCTGGGATCGAACCAGCGACCTTCCGATTTGTGGCACAGCACCTTAACCACTTACGCGGTCCCCGATCTTTAAAAAAGTGAAAACAAAAATTATACCATTCTAAGGAACTAATATATTATTGCCGCATAAAATTAATTTTTAAAATTATTTTCCTTGTCTTTAATTATATTCTCCCAAAGTCACTCCCTCTCCCTCAGCAGCTGCAGCACTGCTGGCCACCTTCAATGTTGACTGCTGGTGAGCTCAAAATGCAGTAATTCTCTTGACACTTATATTGAATTTTTTTTCCCAAGCCACATTAAAGTAAAGGGGATGGGGATATAAAAAAAGGAACCACTGTTGGAAACGGAGAAAAAAGCCTTACTAGGAATGGGGGTGAGCTACAGGGGTGGTAGAATGTCATCACCACTGCAACAAGCGGAAATTTAATTTCGCAGAGTGCAAGCCCTTTCCGGGTTCTTTTACCGGCACCATTACCTGCTTGCTTTTGTAAATGATTCTTCAGTAGAAGAAGAATGGGGAAAGATGCTCATTCTCTTTCCATAGCCTTGTTATCATATACATATGGAGTACTGAAAAACATATTCATACATTAAACCATTAAAAACGCTCCGGCATGTTTCGGTCCTAGGACCGAAACATGCCGGAGCGTTTTTAATGTTTTAATGTGTAAATTCTATAAATTTTATATATGTGCAATAGCTGGCATAATAATTGAGTAACTCAACAACATGCACGGTGTAACAGCGAAAATATTCATACAGCAACATTTATATGAAGTGAATTTTGGCTTCAACCTGGACTTTTCGTCACTAAATTTTTAGATTCTACATTAAAGGAGAGAAATTTTTGGTTCATTTATGTCATGTGTGATAAACTGTCGGGAGCACATTCCTTATTGGGATTTGGGTTTTCATATACTGCATAACGATACGTGACGGACCACTGAAATCAACCATCTAGAATTCACAGGGGTAAATTGCAGTCTAAAGATTGTTATAAGAATTGTGGAATGAAGAATAGGGAACGGTTTAAATCATTTGTATGCTTCTCACACAGTTTCAGGTCGTAAATCTAATACAGTTTTCAGACCCAAATATGCCGGTATACGGAAAATTACAGGGTTTTCTTCTGTAATAACCTTTTGGAAGTAACACGAAAACAACCAAGTTACCTCTTCTTATGTCTCTGTTGTTCACTAGCTTTTAACACATTCTTGTGGCACCACACACACGCACATATATATGTAAGTAAGTAACTATGTGTGTGTGTGTGTGTGTGTGTGTGTATATATATATATATATATATACCATAACGTATTTCTTCACAAGAAAACATGTGTGTTTCTTTGATATGATACTGAACATATTTTTTATATTCTTATGGGAAGTAAGTCTCGACTCGCTCTATTATGTTGTTAGGAACTGAAAACTATAGGCTCATGTCAAGAATTTTAATTTATAACTAAGTTGAAGGTACGCCATTTTAATATACTCATACGCTCTGTAGCAAAAACGTACCACTTCCCTGCTGTAAATGTCTTCGTATTTCTAAATTTCAGAGCACAGGAGAGTAACCTAGCAACTTCTAACACTTTAGGAGATTTACGGGACTCTCAGTTCATACAAATACGCCTCAGTTCTTGTAGATTTATAGCATATGCAAGAATCTACATTGGTACACAACTTTCCAAAACATCTGCAAAAATGGACGAGAACTTATCTTACTAATATTACGGGATGCTGATATTAATTAATAACAAATAATTTCAGGTTTCCGCCGCGGTGTAACGAGATTTTCGGTCTTTTTGGACTTTACACATCGCAAAATTGTAGTTGCGTACCGACGTTTCGGGACAACCTTTCGGTACCATCTTCAAAGGACGAACAGCTACGATTCAAAGCTGCGTGTATTCCCAAAACAGCCCGATCTGATAGTTAATAGTCCACTTTCTTATGAGGGAAATATAACTTCATTTCGAGGTTCACGGAAGTTTGTATTACATTCTAATTCTCTCAATTCATGCCACACTGTCTCATTACTCTTTAAACAAATTTCAATACTAATAAACCAGTCCCGAGATTGCATTACGAGGAGCTAAATGATCTGTACTCCTCACCCAATATTGTGCGGGTGATAAAATCGAGAAGAATGAGATGGGCTGGGCATGTGGAGCGTATGGGTGAGGAGAAGGGGGTGTATAGGGTCTTGCTGGGGAAACCGGATGGAAAGAGACCACTTGGGAGACCTTGGCGTAGATGGGTGGATAATATTAGGATGGATCTCCAGGAGGCGGGATGTGGGTATATGGACTGGATTGGGCTGGCCCAGGATAGAGACAGGTGGCGGACGATTGTGAGTGCGGTAATGAACCTTCGGGTTCCGTGAAATGCGGAGAATTTCTTGACTAGCTGCAAACCAGTTAGCTTCTCAAGAAGGACTCTGCACCATGGAGTAAATAAGTAACTAAGTAAGTACTACTGTTTCAGTACTAATTTCAATACTAATACACCAGTCCCTTTAGGAACTGATTCCTTGAACGTTAGCAAACACAATTCCTTTCACATTTTTCGCCTTTCAAGTGCTCTACAATTGCATGTTTTTACAACTGCATTAGAAGCAACTCTCGACGCTTTTTATTACATATTTTCCTCAAATACTCTCACGAATATCTTTATCGTTGCACCGTGCATTTCTTAGAGTCATTTAATCAGCACACCAATTAATGCACATACATAAAACTTTCTACATTAAAACATTTAAAATCGCTCCAACATGTTTCCATCCTAAGATCATCTTCAGGGACCTACACTGTTCCTTGCTAAAGTCACATTTTTAAAAACGCTCACTGATTGATTTCCTTATATTAAATTAATCAGTGACTGTTTTTAAACTGGTTTGCAGCTAGTCAACAAATTCCCCGCATTTGACGAAACCCGAAGGTTCATTACCGCAATCACAAGCGTCCGCCACCCGTCACTATCCTGGGCCAGCCCAATCCAGTCTATATACCCACATCCCACATCCTGGAGATCCGTCCTAATATTATCCACCCATCTACGCCTAGGTCTCCCCAGTGGTCTTTTTCCCCCCGGTTTCCCCACCAAGATCCTATACACCCCCTCTCCTCACCCATATACGCCACATGCCCAGCCCATCTCATTCTTCTCGATTTGATCACCCGCACAATATTGGGTGAGGAGTACAAATCATTTAGCTCCATGCATAGCAAAATTATATTTTTATATAATAATGAAAATTAATAAAAATTATTACGTAAATAAAAGCTTCCATTTCATTAATTAAATTAAACACACGCTTGTAGTTTTAAATATCATCATTGTCAGCGGAATTTCTTTGAAGACGGTAAGGTATTAGACTGCTGATTGGAAAATGTATGTAGTCAAACACAACTATGACAATTAAGGTGTATTTAATGGCTATAATAGACAACTACATGTTTCGGCCTTTACTGAGCATCTTCAGGTTGTCTTCAAGAGAACTTAAAGTCCTACTATATACATTGTGCGCGCACGTGGTGTAGAGATCTCTACATACGGGCCTTATTGCGTAATGTAATTTCTATATGTGGTGATATGCTCTGACTAGAGGCACGATAGGGTCTGGTGGCTAGCCACCACAGCCTAACGTGCCTCTAGTCAGAGCATATCACCACATATAGAAATTACATTACGCAATAAGGCCCGTATGTAGAGATCTCTGCACCACGTGCGCGCACAATGTATGTAGTAAGACCTTAAGTTCTCTTGAAGACAACCTGAACTGGCCAGTAAAGGCCGAAATATCTAGTTGCCTAGTATAGCCATTAAATACATCTTAATTGACACAGTTGTGTTTGACTACATACCTTTTCCAATTTTCACACACACAACGGGGATAACATACTCCGTAGGTATTAGACTGCCTTGTAGGTGCATTCTGAGTGCCAGAAGATTTCCGCTGGTACAATTTGCAATCAGTGCTGTGAAGCGCCATGTCAGTACACCATCACTACACTTATCAGGTACATCGTTGATCCTACTGTAACGGAAACAATACAGACGGTGTTTCAATTCACAAACTGCCTGTGCCCGCTGGTCAAATGTCTGTATGGTCATAGCACTGTAGAGACACGTACATCAGCGTCAGTGACATTGCGTTGCAAACATTCCGGGCGTATTTCGGTTATAAAGGGCTCCATGGCACGGACATTGTAATTATGTGTCTGAAGACTCCTTTACCAAAACAGAGTTGTAAAAGCAACGATGAGTCTCTGGCTTAAGAGTCAAACTATGGGGCATTATGAAACACCCTGTAACTATCCTGCCTAATCTTTCTACCTTTTCTTAGTTTTAATAATTGCGGTCTTCATTTGATGACGCACATTTAATCTCGTTCTTTGGATCCGTACTTATTTATTCTTTCCACGTGAGCAAAACTGAATTCCAGACCGTTCACCCAATCCCGCAATTTCTCACTCTTGTTACTGTCGCCATAAAATACGTCCCATTTTTTAATTTATGCCTAAAAACCAGCTTGAGTTTCTTCCTTTCTTCCTCCATTTGTTTCTTTTCCGCTCCTCTACGCAATAAGACATTCTCAAATTTTAAGCACTGTACGTTTTGTTGTTCAAGGTTTCAATTATAACTTTTAATACATTTTGGTTACATTTGGTCACATAAATCCGTGAACACTTTATTACACAGTGTCACACGCGCAGGTAAACAAAATAATGCGCTGACTATTTCATATCTCTCGTTCCATCCGCGGTACGGCAAGTCCATTCGGAATTTATTTTACAACGAGGCAAACGACAAGGCGATAAACTTTACAGTGCCAACAGCGTTATGTGCAAACCTCTGTGATTTGCTGTCTGATGCTCCATGCAGAACAGAGTTACAAAATGTTGCTTCAAAAGCACTCTCACCCCCTCTCTGTCCTTAGTGCGGTATTGCACAGCGTGCAGGGTTTGCAGTATTACGATGCCATATTTTGGAAACCCTTAAGGTGTAATAAAGGTTTACACTGCAGCAATAAAGCAAAACATAGTAGCTTGTTTGTTTACTGCAATTTCCTTTTAAAGGCTTAGTCAAGCTACACACACACACACACACACACACACACACACACATATATATATATATATATATATATATATATATATATATTAGACTTTCAATAAAAAAATCAGTTACTCTACGAAAAAGTAGACAAATTTAGTGACTGTGCAGAATTACGAGAATATTAATTTGGATTTATTTACTCCGGGCTTAAAATTTATGAATTCCCTCGTCTCGACTATTCACTACATTTTGTTACACGCAAGCTAAACATAAGAATCGCATGAATGGAAAAAAAATCGTCACAAAACAACGTTCTGACAAATATTACAGTCTTTACTCTCCACAAAGGTGTTTTCAGCAGAAATGACACATACTGTGAGAAAAATCACTAGCAGAAGATTCTCCGCAGAAGCTAACATTCATTCGGCTTCAGCCAGTAAAGAAATTACCTACCCTTTTCAAGGCCCCTAACTTTGATCATTGCGCTCACATAAGTCGACCAATCCCACCTATGCTGGCTGTCTGCAAGCATTAATTCAAATCAATTCATTTCACTCTATTACTATCATTATTCACCTAATATGACACCAATGACGTGACTGATGTGTTACGTCACATTTTAGTTGTCTTGGCAGTCAGTGACCTCGGAGCGGGCTTGACACCGTTGCACTAGAAGGCCAGGAAACTGTTCTCTGTGCGGTACGCGCTGAGGTTGACAGCCAGTGCTTGTAATTGAGACAGATTATTTACCCTGAGATATACGACCTGAGGTTAGAGCAACAGAGGAACACAGAGCGCAATATTGAGTAATCTGACGACGCCAAATACACTTAGTAACAGAAGCGTCATTAAACGAAATATTTCTCTATCTCTGAGGCGCATAGAAGGCTGAATATATTGACGAAATGCTGAAAAACATTATGGTAAGCAATAAATATCAGACAGGAGACACTATGTAGTGAAGATCCGTTGCGGAAAAAAGCAGAAATTTTAGCACATAATCGCTGTGAAATAGCTGGATCTTGTGTCCGTATTCGAGACGTCTGACAAGTACAGACCAATACTTGCTCCTTCTAAATCCTTACGATTCATTACTTACTAATATTCTTTTCTTTCATTGCCACATAATCGAAAACACTGAATGCCTCGTTACAGAAAGGACCTGTAAGTACCAGCATTTCCAGCTTCATTTTCACGAAAGTGCAGGTCGGTAGCTGGACTTTATCACTAATGATAAAGCAAATAGCCGTCATTAGTGGTCCCTGTCTAGTAGTAAGCTGGGTTCACACACACGCGCTACTCTGCGGAGAAGCACTAAAACCCGGAGTGCCTAATGTTCAGGCTTATGTGCTGAGAGGAAAAACGACCACACTGCCTCCTACAGATAGTTGTAATGCCCTCCGCCCGAGCAGCAGCAATATTAACTCACCAACAGATTGCAATAAGCAGTGAACTTCAAGCGCAGATGCGTGAGCTAAGGAGAAAAGTAACACCATGCAAACTTGGTATATGAGAGTGCTAATTGCGGAGTCGCTATGTACACAGTCGTAAACGTTAAAGGTAAAGAAGACCCGTTACAGGCCTGGAGTGGCCCAGAGGGTTTCAGGAAGTTAAGGTTCCCGTATTTCATGACAATGGCACAGGATGGTGGTAGGTTGTCAGCCTTACGCACCGGCCGCCTTTACTCGTATTCATTTTTGTTAGAGGCTGAGTCGACCCCAAGGTCATAGTGCGATCGGAAGGATTATGCCAATGAAAAATTCCAGTGACACCATCTGGGATCGAACCAGCGACCTTCCGATTTGTAGCTCAGCGCCTTAACCACTGTGCTACCGCGGTCCACTTATTTAATGCCCCATATATGTTTCGAGCATATGTGCTCATTATCAGGTGGTCAAAATTCTATTACACAGCCTCTGGTATCATCATACTGAAACAAGTAGCAAAATTTTACTACTATTTGCTCATATTTATAGAACTGTATTTTTGTAATTTTAGACCACTCACTTCTTTCGGTGTGATGATACCAGAGGCTGTGTAATGCAATTTTGACCTCCTGATGATGAGCACATGTGCTCGAAACATACAGGGGCATGAAATAAAACTTATTGTGAAACAAATTTTGTGCATCAAGTTGGTTAAATACTGAGATAAATGTATGAATTACGTTTGTACACAATTGCACCGGGTATAAGGTACTCCGTTACTGCACTGCGCATTGTTACTGTATAACTGTACCGCAAATGAAAGTCTGTGCATGAAGCACTACCCTATAAAACTCCAAAGTTTAGGCCTATGCAGCACTTTGATACATAACCGAAGTGTATCTAACAACGGTGTTCCTGCTACAGAAATAGAGCCTTTTCGAATGTACTATAGCAATGTACTGTATATGAATTTGTGAGTTCTACAGGCATTGTACAGCGTGCTTTGAAGTTCGGGCAAACCACGATTATAAAACCGTTGCAAATTGTAGCCCCCTGGCGGTATGTGTTCACGTGTACTGGAAGGGAATATTGGTTCAGAGAGAGAGTTGGAGTACACACGTATGAGTTTGGTCTTAATTTCCCGAGAGGTTCTAGGGAAGGGGAAGAGGATTTGAATCTTAGAAGGAAATGGGGATCCATAATTCCTACATGTAACACCATCTTTAAGCTTATGGTTTACAAACAACAGCCGGTACGCACGTGTATACCAAACTACAATCTAAGCATCTCGAAGATGTATTAATGATAAAACTTTGAAGTGTTCAACAAGGAAAAAAATGGCAATTCGTTTACACTTACTTACTCCATGGTGCAGAGTCCTTCTTGAGAAGCTAACTGGTTTGCAGCTAGTCAAGAAATTCCCCGCATTTCACGGAACCCGAAGGTTCATTACCGCACTTACAAGCGTCCGCCACC
>Ga0123354_10020592_pt1 | contig 10377 bp, 4 predicted proteins | sample TergutLab28metaG_2_FD_97872 | JGI IMG/M metagenome (GOLD analysis project Ga0123354, IMG submission 97872) | Labiotermes labralis P4 segment gut microbial communities from Petit-Saut dam, French Guiana - Lab288 P4 | ecosystem: Host-associated > Arthropoda: Insects > Digestive system > Gut ...
GGGGGGGGGGGGGGGGGGGGGGGGGGGGGGGGGGGGGAGTGCAGGGGAGGGTCAAGCAGATAACGTAAATAATCAGTCAGTTGTTTAGCTCGCCTGTTACGTGGCCGTCTGTGCAGGAATGCCAAGGAGCTGCGGACTACACTGCGCCATGCGGTTAAATACACGTAATGTCTTACGGCTTACTGCTTCAGTGAAACAGGTTTATAAACTGCGTGCATTTTAGAGCGAACGAGAAAATGCTGTTGAATGGCACAGCTGTTACGGAAGCTATTGACTTGGGTCTGTTTTGAAGTTATATCCCGGAACGTGCAGACAGGGGCCGACCGGAAGAAAGTCGCTTTTAATGTGGCTGATTGAAAGGTTACACTGACAGTGTCCGCTGGAATATGTGACACACTGGAACCCCAGTTCGCTAGCTAACAAGCAATATATTGACACTACTGTTCTCCCACCACAGAAATTTGTGCGAAAACCACATTACATAACAAAGACGCTAGATTGTTGACACATACAAAAGTGGGATAAACTGAAATAGCAGGACACTCATGGCACCACCACAAGTATCATCACCATCACCACGACTATCACCACCATTACTATCACTATCACAGTCACCACAATCACCATCATAATCACCACCATTACCATCAATATCACCATCACCACATTCACCATCACACCATCATAATCACCACAATCACCATCACACCATCATAATCACCACCATCACCGTCGTCGTCACAATCATCGTTATCATTACCTTCATGGTCCTTCTGATGACACGTCAGCTGACAACTGTGACAGATGGTCGATTTGCATTCCATTCAATAAACTTCCCAATTCTGCTAACATTACTGCATCTCACTTACTTTTGTAACGTCACAGTTCCTTCTGTTTCAGCCAATGACGTATCACACTGGCAGTTCCTTCTAAGTGATGCTACGTGCAGGAGGTTCGGAATGCAGGACCTGGCATTCAAACCCGGCACCTCAAATTCGGAACAACAGCAGGCTTACAACATCAACGTTGTTTGGAACAGCAGGCTTGGTATGTCAGCAGTGAACAGGATTTGTTTCGGTGCACAACACAACACAACACAACTGCCTGCCTATCAACAGGCATTGTTTGACTGACCTTATTTTAATCATTCGATTATTTAATTTCGTTTACGGAACAATGTGAACACGTTTTGTGCACTCTGAATGCAACAAAACACCTGTTTATTTGCTTTTACATTTGTTCTTCTTTGCACTCTCTAGACAGCTCTTCTACACATTTCCATTACATTATAACAAGAAATGCAAATTTTCTGTTCATATTTAGGTGCGCCTTTTTGTTCGGTGCTTTTCAATTTGCAACTCACCACCGCATAATGCAAGTGTTATTTAATCACCTGTACACAATATTGTTTGAATTACTTTCTTACCATTACTTCATACCATATTCAGAACCGTTCTTTGACTACAACAGACGGACACACACAGCCAACACGCTGTGCACTGCCTGCAAAATAAATTAGCTCCACTCCTTGCCGCTACCCGCTCAGACACAACGTCGCCCCAGTACGGTGTATTGCTCTTTGAAATGTAGAGCAGACAGAACGAGTGGATGGCGGCAGTGGGGTGACGGTGAGCGATGTGCAGCTGATTACAGGCGCCTGCCTTAGTTCTTTCAAACAAATTCGCGGTTGCTTGCTGTTTCAGCCAGAGCCACTGCCAGCGCTCTGGCTGAATATCCGAATTCTGGCTCCCAGAGGAACTGCACAGCTACTGGCATAAATATCAAACCCGGTGGATTCACTGGCATTTGATGAATATCGGGAGTGATGCATGTTTTTGCGCTACGGCCATAAATCTCAGGACCGACTCTTATATCAATCAGCAGAGCACATAAATATGCAAATATGTGAGAGTGCATTATGCTGTGGACTGCAGCATACCACTGCCCACTGCCGCTACTCTCCGCTAACTGTACAGTCTACTGCAAAATTTGACCTGTATACACAAACGTAGCTCTGCCGGTATTCCCATTGCGCTAATTATGAACAACAATACGGTAACTAAAAGAAGCCCTGAAGGTATCATAGTAACACTGCATGAAGGTACCGCAGTTCATAGTTCATATGGAACTTTCATATAGCAACAAAAATGATCTCTCCATCTGTGACGTAATTGACTGGTTCAAACATTGACATTGTTCATGTGGCTCTATTCAGTAGAAATAACAAAGAGCAAAACGCAAGCAGTTGCTCGCAAACTAAGAACATAATCGCACGCACGATCTTGCTAGCCCCATTCCTTTGTGTATGAGCGGCAACGTTGCAACTGAACAGTTTCTATGAAGTAATACGAAATTCTTAAAGACCGTATGTTTGTACCGTTGTGTATGTGTACCGTATGTGCATACTGTTATGTGTGTACTGTTATGTGTACCGTATGTGTGTGTACCGTATGTGCATACTGTTATGTGTGTACCGTTATGTGTACCGTATGCGTGTGTACCGTATGTGCATACTGTTATGTGTGTATCGTATGCGTGTGTACCGTATGTGCACATTGTTATGTGTGTGCCGTTATGTGTACCGTATGTGTGTGTACCGTATGTGCATACTGTTATGTGTGTACCGTTATATGTACCGTATGTGTGTGTACCGTATGTGCATACTGTTATGGGTACCGTATGTGTGTGTACCGTATGTGCACACTGTTATGTGTGTACCATTATGTGTACCGTATGTATGTGTACCTTATGTGCCTGTACCGTTATGTGCATGTATCGTTATGTGCCTTTACCGTTATGTGCCTGTACCGTTATGTGCCTGTACCGTTATGTGCCTGTACCGTTATGTGCATGTACCGTTACGTGCCTGTACCGTTACGTGCATGTACCGTTATGTGCCCATACCTTTATATGCCCGTACCGTTATGTGCCTGTACCGTTATATGCCTGTACCGTTATGTGCCTGTACCGTTATGTGCATGTGCCGTTATATGCCTGTACCGTTATGTGAATATACCGTTATGTGTCTGTATCGTTATGTGCATGTATCTTTATGTGCATGTACCGTTATATGCCTGTACCGTTATGTGAATATACCGCTATGTGTCTGTATCGTTATGTGCATGTATCTTTATGTGCCTGTACCGTTATGTGTGTACTATACATGTGACATATTTTAGTACCGACAATAATCCTTTTCATTTCTACTTCCCTCTACCGTGAATGTTGTTTGTTTTTCTCCAGCATGTGTAAAGCGCTGCAGGAAAGGCGTTGCAATGCAGCAGGCTGTGTAATGTGAGTGACACACAAGAAGGGACCAAATACAACGTGGGAAACTACACGAAACATGTCCACTTGAATGACAGTCTGAAGAAACACCAGACAGGTTCTGTGGGGGTGGGGTGGGGAGGGGGTTATTGATCCCTTAGAACATGCAACAATGTTTGGTTACATGTAACAGCGCAGGAACTTCGACAAAAGTAGGAAGATTAATGGATCAATCATACGGTTTGGTACTAACCTGGCGGCTAATTAATTACTAGTAATTTGTTTTGAAAATAATTGTGAATTGTGGAGAGGAAGTGATAGGGTAGCTGGTACCACGAGATCAAAAAACAATCTTCAAAACCAGAGAATATGACCCTCGGATGTCCCGAATAAAAGACAAAGGAATATCGCGGTATGATCTGTGTACAGTCTCACAGTAATTTCTTCCCACAAGGCAACAATAGCGTAATATTGCATGCACAGCGGCCAACCAAACAAACAGACCATAACTGAGTAACACACAAACAACACACCAATGAACCAACGGCTTTGTACCAGACTACACAAAAAATAGGAGCTCACAGACGTTCTGCAAAAGTTCGTCTTTCCTTCTTCACGGCAGATTTAATTTAGAACTCCATATTGACAACTGCAGATCCGATTGTCTCTCCTCTACTGATGAAATGCAGCACACAGAGTTCCGCCTACTTCCCAATTGTCTGTGCCTTTCTTCCTCAAATAAGGGCCTAAATCTTACTCTGTTGACAAGCGATACAATCCACAAGTACAGTCACATATTCTTATGTTTCAGCCCACAGCTGCCTCCCGATGAGCCTCATTCCAACCTCTACGTCAGGCCGTCGGTTACTCGTTGTTCCGTGCCCAAGTGACCTTCTAATGCCCACAACATGTCGAAACACACAGTGACGACAGGCTGCTTTGTAAACATAAGTCCATGGCATCTTTCCCAAAATTTGGAATATATTTTTAAGAACACCCGGTAGCCCATACGTCAATCTCACTTTGTTTGTCGCTTGTTCTGGCAAGCAAAGCGCAATTGTAGTTATTTTTCTAAATCAAGTGTCTAATGTCGCCTTCAGCAGTTGGCGTTTTCTTCTGCCGAAGACACTGCTGGCTCTACTGAACCTGACATCTCATCACCCAGTTCACAGTTCACAGTGACCCAGTCGCCATAACTTCCATCCAGTCAACAATTTCTCACTCCATGTCTCAAAGCTTAATGTAAATTCCATCCAATTTACTCTTACATATCAAGATCATCTGTATCTACCAAGTTTGCATATCAATATTTTGTAAGCATTTCTCACTTGCCGTTCTTCTGCTTTGCTCCCTCCCAATCCTATCTCAATCATTTACATGCGACGCTCTTAAAAATGTTACAGAAAGGGAATATATTGTGGATCAATAAAATGAAAAATTACAGTCGGATGCGAGTAAATAAAGAAATTCGCCGTTAAAAAAAAGTGACCTGCCAAACTGGCAGAAATGAAGCCAGCTCTGTTTCCGAAATATTTTCACAGCAAACTTGAGCGCTTGTTACAACTGTCCTTGTCTCTCGCCCTCCGCAACTTTCTCTGCTCCTACTGCGTCATAACTGGCACCTTACAACTTCGACATTACATCAATTTACAGTTTCACACTAAGTTTAACTTCGAAAAGTTGGAATTGAATATAGCTTCAGTGTAGCAGCCATAATAAAGAATAGTTCTTCGAAACTGACTTAATGCCATTACAAGAATGTAACAGAGCCATCACAGCAGCGACAGGACTCGGGGAATAATTTGTTACAGAAGGGAGGGAGGGGCGATGTTCTGGTTAATCGAAATAATGGGTAACTTCTTGAGGAAGAAAATGTATGATTTATGATGTAAAATGTCGTGTCTCGTTAACAAACTTTTCAAATCTATTTTGTTATGTTTTGAAAAGTGCCAAAGGACCCAAATGCACCAGAAGTCTGTAATATGATATGCCAATGTTGTTTTAATATTTAAAATTTCTTTATATGCAGGAAACAATTGACAGTCGGGATTGTCGAAATATGTGAGAGGCGATAACTGACGTTCAGCTGTTCTAAACATTAACCACACGACACACACCAAGAAGATTGCGTGAGGACGTCAGGCCACACGTTAGAGAAATACCGGCAGGGCAAAGGAAAAGTACCGAAAACCTCTCATCACAAACCTACAATTTCTGTACAATGCAATGTGACTGTGCGGACGTTTCGGTGGGACGGTTAGCACTCCTACTGCGTGTTATGGCAACACTCGGTTCGAACTGCCACAGCGAAAGAAAGTAGGTTTCCTCAGTCTGTCTAGAAAAGTGCTGCAGTAATAGTCTGAAACAGGTGAACAGTGCTCGCTGCCTCGTGCATCACTACCGTTTGGTGACACAAAGTGGCACTGCTGTCAAGTGAGACCACAGTGAAACTCAAAATTATCGGTCCAAGCACACATTATATATGATCCTCAAACTTTTCTCTCAGTCCCCGCAGAAACATTACTGGAAATATTGCAAATATTTTAAAATTTGACGCATTTTAACAGGAGAAATGCGTTATTGGGCATTCAGGCCTGTTCTGGATGTGACGTTGCGGTCCTCGAAAGGTCGGTAAACACAGACACAATGACGTAATATTCCAGAAGTACTCAATCCTAAACACCACCGCTGTGAGAGCCTCGAATATGGGAAATGCAAACTGTCGTTGCTAAATTTCACCATGGTCCTAGTGCAATTGCCTCAGAGGCCTGCAGGACTGTTTGAAGTCCAGGACATGTTAAGGTGGTGTTCCCAGTGCCACTAAATTACAGTTTGCTGTAAGAAGCTGAAGTCGTGCCGTCTGAACAAGTCTATAGATTAAGAACGTTCTTTGTTCAACTAATTTCTGTATTCCGGGAAATGGATTTTAATCAGAGGTGCTTCAAAAAAACTCGTAAACCCTCCACCCAACACACATGTGTCCACTGCATTCTTTCAGGTGTTAGGTCACGAGTTACAATTTCATTTGCAGTGGATAAATTTCTCTTCACCTTAGGTGTCTATTCTGTCAAAATGTACTCTTCTAGCTGACGTACCCAACACGTAACTGGGCACATTTACCTTACGGCCAAAAACAACCGTACAAATTAAACACATTATAAACACCTAAACTTCCTTGCGGACACAGCACAATAAGACAGACAGACAGACAGACTGCAATCCGCAGCCTCCTAAACGTAACAGCCACTGCAGTAACTAACACATCCGAAGACGTACGAGGGTCAGCATCTGCCGCACTCCTACGGGAAATACGTGTCAGATGAAGCATCCGACCAAAGATGGCAGTAACGAAAGAAGTTCATTTTCACAGAGACAGAGAACTTGCAGTTGTGATTCACACAGAGGAAACGTAATGTCAATGAATGTACACGACAGGGAAGCGACTGCCACAGAACGACGTCAACAATACTCTATACACTGCTCACAGGTGCGCTTTATGCAAGACGCCTGAAGGACTAAATGAGAGCGACAATGAAGCAGTTATTAATCCACATCAACAGCTGTCTTAACGACAGGTGCCATTGTTGTATGTTTAAGATACAAACATGTAGCAACTCACATTTTCCCACCTGAAGATCAATCCATTTTAAGCAATTTTCAGAGCGTCCAAACACGACACAGCTGTTGAAATTTCTTGAACAAAATTTGCCTCACAGGTGTAACAAAACATTTGTGCTTGTCACATAAGCTAGTGTAGGTGTGTTTAGAGCAGCACATGGAGGACACACAGCGACTGAGTTGGAAGACTGGAAATGCGCAGTGTTTGGAAGATCCTGGGTTCCATTCCCAATACGAAAGACGGACACAGCTACAATTCGAGAGGAACTGCTCTGTCCAGACAGGGAAAGTGTGCGACCCTCCGTCTACCTTGAAAAAGCCCAGTGCCTGGCAGCACTCAGGGCTGTCGCGTTATTTCTAAGTGAAGTCAGTACGTCTGGTACGGACTGATGGCATGGCTCTGATGACAGATTTCACCTGTTTGGAAGGAAGACAGACAGATGCGTGTCAAAAGGCATTTTATTCACAACACGAATGGTCTCTCAAACGTGACGAGGGACACTCCAGCATTTACCTGCCGTTATATCGAACCACAGACCGTCCGCTTCGTTGACGCCACGAAGTATCTGCCCCATTTACAGTAACGTGTTCTGCTCTGCCGTCTTAATCACAACAGGTACAGAGCACAGACGTACATAACATTTCGTATCACTTCAAAATCTCTAAGAAACTGTTATTAGTGACTACTGTTGAGCCCAAACAACGTCTCTGCATGCTACATTCCCTTCCCACTGTTACAATTTTTCGTAACCAAGAAACGAAAATGTGATATATTATTACAGAATATAAGTTTATTGTCATATATCCTACATCAGTACTTGATACTGCCCAGTTCCCTCAGACGTCTTGCACTTACTCAGAACTGAAGACGTGAGCGCCTTACAGATTTTTGTGGACATTTTTGTGATCAGTGCACCTGATTTAGACACAGCCAGCCAATTTCATATATTTTGTGGGAATAATTTTGTTGTTCTGTATTATGTCAATATCAGCGCTAAACTGTGGATATTGGTGGTATTGGTGGTATTGGTGGTATTGGTGGTATTGGTGGTATTGGTGGTATTGGTGGTATTGGTGGTATCAGGTAGCAAAATATGACATAAGTCAAGACACTGAGGTCAAGGTGGTCAATTGCAGAGGGTGGCTTTGTCTGGACTTTTGTCGTGGATGGAAAAAACATGCAATGGAAATGAAATATTGTTGGAAAAGCTTGTAAGAAACATCGCGTTCACGCAAATGTAAGTTAATAGTACAAAACTAATGTAACTGCGATATGCATTAGAACCGATTCCAAATCGATTCTTCAGCCGTGTCTCTGTTCCAGGGGCGCCGAACACGGTGCTATAGTTGCAGAGGAGTGGTTATGTAAAGCTGCTCAGCGAGAAATGATTTACTTATTCAATTAATCCTTTTTAATTGGATAGCTATTAATTTTTATTAGTTTTTAATTGGTTAGTTTAAGTAATTTTAATTAATTTTCCATATTCATCTATGGAGAGACTGAAGACAACCACACAAACTCTAAGCCACGATTCTGGTCACTCACCCAGATTCGCACCTGACACTCCCAGAAACAATGTGAACTGTCCGCTTAATGCTGTGTTTCTTTCTTCAGCCTAATACAGTAAATCCAATCAAGGAATAAACACACCTAAATCGGTTAGCTGCAAAAGGGAACATAACAAATGGTTGATAGACATACGCACTTCCTGTTCCATATAACTGATTCAATTAATCCAGGTCTCTGTTCTCTTTGAATCAGAAAGAGCCATATGTCTGGTAACAGGAACCATGTAAAGAGGCCTCAAGGGCGGACGGACGTTCGAAAGCAGGAAATTCCATTACAGAGCGAACAATCAAATATCATCCAATTATAAAACCCACCCCACTTCCCATTACATCTGTAAAAGCTGTGGGTATCATTTCTAACGTGATTAGATCTGTCCAATAAACCGCTCTCCAACAAATAATTAGGCACTAGACCAGTTCCACTTGTTTCTGCAAGTGGCAGAAGAATACTCTAACAGAATTAGTGCTATGTGACATTTGCTTGCGCAAGATACAGGGTGCTCTTTCTAAAATCAATGTCCAATGTTACGGTTTGCCTTTGTGTTTGTTATGTTAAAGCAGCAAGTCTGGGAAAACACCCAGGGTACAGGGAAGTGGCGGAATTCTAAGCAGACTCCACACTTTAAAACAACATAGGTAGAAATCTGAAACATTCCAGTTTTCTGTGATACTACGCCGTGTAGGCAAACATACAAATATCGAAATTTCTAAGGAGGTTCCCACCATCATCTTCAGGTTAGTGCAAGCAGATTATTGCCTTGAAGATGGAGGAAGCAAGCTGCTCAGAAACGCTGGTACCTATATACCAATGTGAACTGTGTCATGTCTCACTCAGTACACTCATATCGTTATCAGTACCGATATAAGCGCCTCAAATCTAGTACACTAAAACTTCCTTCTATACTCTCTCCATACCATCAACCATTCTCTCCTTACTCCCCTCCCTCCCACCCCCTTTCTTCCACCATTTTTATTCCATATCTTGCATTTAAGTTTTCACATATTCCTCTTTACTCCTTTCAAGCATCTTCCTTTTCTCCTGTTTTTGTGTATTCTTTTATTTAATATTTATTTCTTTTTAAAAGGTTTTTATTGTCTCCGTTCCTTTACTGAATTTATCCTCAAACGCTAATATTTCCACAAACTCACTATTTCCATTCTCACTCGTATTCATCGTCACAGCCGTCAGGAATCGCGTTAATTAACATGTATAAGACGGCTTAATAAATAGACAATAAACTTCCGGATGTCACAAAACAGACGAAGTGTCACTGTTGCTGCCGCTCAGGAATGACTTCACTCCATGCTACGCCATTTTGTGCTCAGACTGTCTCGTACAGTGGCAACGGTCGTGTTCCCTCGCCCAGAGACACGACATTCTTTATTTCGAATTACAGTCTGGCCCCTGTCACAGAACTGGCGTTCTTTACTGCTGAAATAAAAATGTCGTAATACAGCACGGACTGATGTGGAAATGAATTTAAAGTAGTGAAACCAGCAACGTGGGTTGGCACGAAATTAAACGTAATGCCAACAGCAAGACGTATGATTTATTTAACGCCTGTTTAAGGATTTGGTTGAGCGAAAGAGTCGGTAGGTAGAAGGTGACTAGGCAATGAAACGGCTGTTTACGTTCCGACCGACTGACAGACACACAACTCAAACAGAAACACTACACTAGCTCGCTTATAATTCATACTTTATTGTGCTTTCATAACAAGCAGATACGCGGACACTCACGAAGTTTATGCAGATGCTGAATGCCTCCAGACAACCTCTATCCGTATTACACCAGCTTTACTGCGTCACCCCGTATTTATCCTCAAATCTTACTTCCAATGGCTTCTTTCTGTTTTGTACGTACAGTGCAAAGTATGACGCATTTTGAAAACTTACAAATTCTCATATATATATATATATATA
>Ga0123354_10020595_pt1 | contig 10377 bp, 10 predicted proteins | sample TergutLab28metaG_2_FD_97872 | JGI IMG/M metagenome (GOLD analysis project Ga0123354, IMG submission 97872) | Labiotermes labralis P4 segment gut microbial communities from Petit-Saut dam, French Guiana - Lab288 P4 | ecosystem: Host-associated > Arthropoda: Insects > Digestive system > Gut ...
GCGCCGGGGATCGAACCCGGTACCTCTGTATCTGTAGCCAGAAACTCTGACCACTAGACCACAGAGGCTACTACTACTACTACTACTACTACTACTACTACTACTACTACTACTACTGCTGATACTAATACTGCAGTGCCATTTCTTTCACCTGCAGTAATTTTCCCCCTCAGCTCTACTACTACTGCTACTACTACTACTACTACTACTACTACTACTACTATTAATACTACTATTGCTGATACTAATACTGCAGTGCCATTTACTTCACCTGCAGTAATTCTCTACAACCGCAGTCTGACGGTTTGGAAATATCTCCGAAATTGAGTTTGTAACCAATTTGCCGAAAGCGGTATTATATTTTATACATCTGAAACTCGAAATTTGTGTAAACACCGAAAATCGTGTGGCTTCAGCGTCAAGAGATATATATGTTCTGGTCGGAGGAATGTAATGCAGCCCCATTTTCCCATAAAGCCTTGGAATTACCAATCCTGACACTGTCTAGGGCAGCCTTGTTCAACGCTTGTGTGATAGGACCATGTCGATAAAATTTGGTCCGAATGCCGACAGCATGAATTTCTACATACAGAATGAACACTACTAAGTACACCTACCATTATATGTATTCTTCTTCTTCTTCTTCTTCTTCTTCTTCTTCTTCCATTGGCACTACCGCCCACTTTGGGCTTTGGCCTGTCGAACAATGTCCTTCCATTTTTTCCTATCTACCACAAACTCTGTCCATCTTCTCACTCCCAGCACTTGAAGATCTATTTCTACTTCCTCTTTTCATCTTTTTCTGGGTCTTCTCCTTCTTCTCATCCCTTTCCTTCCAGGTTTTAGCATGGTTTGTAAGTTCCGTGTAACTAGGGTTATTTCTGTGTATCTAGTCTCCTTCCATCCTTCATCATTTAATATATCCAGATTTTTTCTTTGCTCGACTTTCGTAACAATAATTTTTTTTACTGGGTGGGGTTGTTAACCCCACACCAAACCCCCAACCTGGAGGACCAGTGTATCCCTTTTTTCTGGGTCATCACCTTTGACCTGTCTGGCGTAGGAGGCCCTACCAGTAGCATATGCTACCGCCAGCATAGCTTTCAGGATCACGTGACCGCGCAATCCCCACCACTACGTCAATTAGGAATATTTTTTTTTGGGGGGGGATATGTATAATTATTCCTGTGAATATTTGATACGTCGCGCACAATAAATGTAAACTTATAACAATGGGAAAAATTGTAAAAGAAATTGAAATTGACAGCCTCGGTTGGGGTGTCGATGTTTTTTGGTAAATTTTTACAAAACGAGTCTCAGTAATGTACTGTATGTCTCTTTCAACAAACGAACAGCTCATAAGTTTTCACGATTGCTTCGGCTTTCTATCTCGGCTTTACCAGGACAGGGTTAAAAATGTTATTCCTTCCTGCAGATTTCTCCACGGGGAACATAACATGGTGTCTCATTACAAAGTGCCCGCAAGCTGCGGGTTGCGCCCGTGTGCTAGGGAATCCTGTGTAACCAGCTGTACCTCCAATCATACAGTGATTACCCACGTAATTTTATGCACATAACATATGGATGATTATGAAATTAAATTTTTCCCTCTGCTTGATTGATCAGCAAACCATGACGATCTAGGAAGTGTGGATCTCTGGTTCCGAGGTAAATTGAGCTGACTGTTTGGTTTCACATTCTCATTCCTTGATACCACAGTAAAGAATCCACTGAATTAGATATAGAATTTCCACCCGAGCCGTGATAGAGTGATGGAAACAAAAGTTGTCGTGTGTGTCAAATATCCTAAACCGACCGACCGTCCATCTTCTAGCCCGACTGCATTATTGGGCTGACTTTGTTACGACGTCTCGACACAGTCAGTTCTGGTGCGTCGTTTCTGCAATATTTGGCTAATGTCGCCTTTTATGTGCTTTTGACTTAACGTGAATTAGTGTTCTTCAGCGGAAGGAAACTTGATAGCTTTGTCCAGAGATACCGAACCCCAGTAGCCTCTAGTAGCTGCTGCAACTGTCTGTGTTCTTGTAGAAAAGCAGTTTGCATGTGCTTGTTCCTTGCAATGCCTTGAGAACTTCATCATGGCCGAAGTTTGTCCTTGCATACGAGATTAGTGTCGTGGTGGAGTTATAAACAGTCATGAACAAGGGTGTCCAAGTTTAGAGTCTAGGTGAATATGTTGTATGAAATCTGAGTATATCATGGCAGAGAATGTGAAGACGGGCGTCGGGGTGCTCATACTTTCCTGGGACACTGATAGCCACGTACTAGTCTACACGTGTTTACAGCTTCCAAGATTACAGTCTGAACGCAGGGGAGTTACACAACCGAGCATCGTCGAAGCACGTGTAGAAGTGAACCACTTATTTTAGACGGTTTTCACAAACTTGCGAAAAGCGTCTATTGGCTTTGTCACAACTGTCTTCCTGTCAGTCCGCATGCAACATCTCGGCTCTCGCTGAAAGGATTCTCATGAAATTTGATATTTGAGTATTTTTCGAAAATGTGTCGAGGAGGTTGAAGTTTCATTAAAATCTGAAAGGAATGATGGGTACTTTATGTGAAAACCGATGTAGCTACATTTATGATATATAGTTAAATTATTCAAAATTCTATTGCGGAAGAAATGAAAAGCAGCCTGAGATCAGGAAATGCTTGCTATCATTTGGTGCAGAATCTTTTTTCTTCCAGGTTGCTATCCAAAAAATTAAAGATTAAGATATATAGAACTATACTTTTGCCTGTTGTTTTATATGGGTGTAAAACTTGGTCGCTGACATTGCGGGAGGAAAGGAAGCTGAGGGTGTTTGAGAACATGGTATTGAGGAGAATATTTGGACCTAGGAGGGATGAGGTAACCGGGGAATGGAGGAGATTGCACAACGAGGAGCTAAATGATCTGTCATCCTCACCCAATATTGTGCGGGTGATAAAATTGAGAAGAATGAGATGGGCTGGGCATGTGGCGCGTATGGGAGAGGAGAGGGGGTGTATAGGGTCTTGGTGGGGAAACCGGAGGGAAAAAGACCACTGTGGAGACCTAGGCGTAGATGGGTGGATAATATTAGGACGGATCTCCAGGAGGTTGGATGTGGGTATATGGACTGGATTGGGCTGGCCCAGGATAGGGACAGGTGGCAGACGCTTGTGAGTGCGGTAATGAACCTTCGGGTTCCGTGAAATGCGGGGAAGTTCTTGACTAGCTGCAAACCAGTTAGCTTCTCAAGAAGGACTCTGCACCATAGAGTAAGTAAAAATATTCTTAGCATGAGAAATATTTTACACAACAGTAATAGAGGAAATTAAGACAAACACTTTGTGTCCAATACTTTTTTCCTTCGAAAATCGTACCGTTTATGAGATAATGTGAAATTGTGTACGGCGAGACCAGCCAAAGATGACAATGTAGCACGGCGCATGCGCTTTGCATGCTGTATGACTAAGGCTACAGTCACATACTCAGAATACGCGTGTAATACTTATTACTTTGCTACAGGAACAGATGTTATGTGAACGCGCCTCAGTATTACTGCTCTGCTGACATTGCCTTTCTGGTTACTCGCGAAATTCGGTACGCGATAAAGAGTCTTGAAACTGGCGAATCTTTACCTAGAACAGGGTCCCTGCCGTAATTAAACCAATGGCGACAAGTGCTCTAGTAAACGTATCAGGTTCGTTGTGCGCATTGCAATATGCCACGGGTGCGTTCACACTAACCTTTATAAATTCACAGAACTAGAGGATGCATTGCCTGGTGACACTAAATGGATTTTAAAGTTGATACAGCGTCATTAAACAGCACGCTATTTATGAAAAAATTAGGTATGAAAATAACAGGAACACGAATTCAGTATCGTCAAACAAACAGAACTAACTGTTTACAGCTTCAAGTTTCAGGATGGAATAAAAAAATACGGATGGACGACGCTCCTTCAGAACACCAAATGTCAACTACAAAACTGCACGGAGTCACATCCAATACGACCATAAATTTTGATAGCATAGTTGTCTGGCAAATGTAGTGCCAACATTCTGCCTCCACATTCATTCAGTCCGCATGTGCGTCCAGTAGGTGCTTTTGTTTACGAGTGTGCTGTACAAAACAACTGTTGTTGGTAAGAAGAGTGAAACCGGAAACTTTAGTGCGAATGTTTTACTCTTCACATGAAGAGAGAGCAAGCAGTTTTCTCCGAAATTTTCATGTATATTTTTATGTATTTGGAATACAAATAACCTTTTGCGCAGTTGGTTGAGGCACTGCGCTACAAACCGGAAGGTCGCGGGCTCGATTCCCGATTGGTCCTTCGCATAGGACTCAGTCTCTAACACGAATGATTACCAGGAATATCTCTTGGGGGTAAAGGCGGCCGGTGCTTAGGGCCGACAACCTTGTCGCTTACGTGTCCGACTGTCTAGAAACTCTGGGAGCCTTGCCTTAACCTGCTGGACCTTCAGGATACTGTCCAGGCCTGTACGAACGTGGATAGCTCTACGTGTTTCTTTCTATAGTAAATCCAACAAGATGCACCAATGTCTCAAATTATTTCATTTTTGAAAAACACTGCTGACTGCTTGCTAGCAAGCAGACAGCAGTTCTGTTTGACAAATGTCTGATTGCTGTATGTACAATCTTGAAATCCTGATGATGGACGGAAAGACCGCCCGAAACAATAGTGGTTTTTTTTAAAAAATAAGATAAATTGAGACTTTGATGCATCTTGTTGGATTTACCATAGAAATATATTACAATGCATGGCCCTATGAACGTCAAAGCTCTACTCATATCTATTTATCACACTGGGCATTTTTTAATTTTAGAATATAGTCGGAAATCTTAAACTTTATAGGTGTGAAATGCTAAGGTCTGAGACAGGATGTTATATCGTGCCACATTGTGTTGAAGTTTGTAAAATTTTGTCTTTCCTGCTGCTTTATCCATTGCGATTCTTCGTTACAACGTAGTCTCTCTTTGTGTTATACACAACAGGTCTGTAATATCCGGAAAGCGTTTAAAGACGCACAGTGACAGAGAAACGTTCTGAGATGAACGCTTGTCTGATTAGATTAGCAGGCCTTTCAAAGTTCGGCAACTCCACAGTATTTTTCAAAGGGCAGCTAGTGGCACTGTCTTCGTCCATATAGACACGGTACAGAGGCCAACACTTTACTCAGAAGCTACTTTATACTCTAGAGGTATTTTTCTTCAAAGCGAGTTTGTTGTTAACTTTCAGGATTATACCCCTAATTTAGGGGTAATACCATCAGCGTGTTTGCCAGAGGCTACAATGGACTTCTCCTTGATGACCCGAGTCCCTCTCTGTTCTTCAGCTTCCTTACTCATCCCACAGAATGGTCCATTGGTCCTAATCCATCCTACCGCCTCTACTGCTTCTGAGAACTTATTCAACTCTTCTCACCGAACACGAAGTTTTCTCCCCTCCCACTAACTGAGATATCAACTCCCTAGGACTAAACAGACGGCACAGCAGGACTGGCTTAAGGCGTTTCTGTTACAGGGTTTGCCGAACTCTGGGAAATTCAAGTACACAGGGGGGCAAACGTGAGAAGCTGCTCATTCAACCACCGCGGAATCTGGCAGCTTCGGCTGCCCGGAATTCGTGTAAAGGTTTAATATGCAAATATGTATTTATTGTAATCGACCAATGGGGAGGGGGTCTGGATTCTATCAGTTTTCGCATTTACGTAAGCATATTTTTTTTTCTGCAAGAAGATCACACAACGCGGTTTTTCCCAACAAGCCGTGATCACGCAAACTACCGCCCACCTTGTGCATGCGACCATTGTGTCTCTTGTTTGCTATTTGTTTACAACGATAACCATTACTTCGGATTACCAATTCGTAAGCGATATGTACCGTGTACTGTAGTATTATATAATTATTCATGTCGTAAATTAATATGGATATCATTTCCAAGTGGCCGTGTGGTCTAAATCGTAGGTCAGCGGCTGCTTGTTTCCTGGGATTGGGGGTTCCTGTCCGGCCGGAGGCATTTACGTCTGTCTCCTGTGAGTGTTGTTTGTTGTCATGTGTAGATCTCTACGACGGGCCTATCACTTGTCCAGAGGTGTCCTACTGAGTGTAGAGTGTCTGAGTGTGCTCTCTAAACCTCAAATACAGGAGATCTAGGCCCACTGGTGTTGTCGAGCCATAAAAAATTAATATGGACACACCATGCTCATTAATTAAAGCAAAACATAAAGTTAAATGGAGTCTTCATAAGTTCCACGTTCCTGCAATAATCAGATAGCCTATATACAGGGTGTCTCAGGAGGAAAGTTCAATATTCTGGGAGGTCATATTATCGGTCATTCTAAGCAAAAATATTTATATGAACTTTTGTCCTATTCCGAACGGTTTCCGAGATAGAGCTATTTGAATGTACAACCGCAAAATTGTTGATAAGAAAGAGATATTACGTGTACGGTCTGTTTGTAATACCGGTATTTATTGTTCAAGTGACAGAGAGTTGGTACAGTTTATAATAAATGTTCGAAAATTCCACCGTCAACATCAGTGCACTTTGCAACTCGTGTGAAGACATGGCGTGTTGTTCGTCTGAGTGAGTCTTGACGTTCCTTTATGCAGGCGATAACATCCAATATGTTAACGAGCAGTTCGTCTCGTGTATCCACTTTTTTTTCTGTACACTTCACTCTTCATCAAACCCCATAAATAAAAATTTAACGGGGTTAAGTCTGGAGATCTTGGTGGCCAGTTAATGGTACTGCCACGACCGATCCACCTATTAGGGAAAGTGTCATTCATATGTTGCATCACATGTAGGGTATAATGAGAAGGGGCTCCGTCATGCTGAAAGTACATAGCAATCCGTGTAGCCAAAGGAACATCCTGTAGTTGTTTTGGTAATTCATTTTGCAGAAAGTCTAAGTAATTTTGTCCTGTTATACGATCGTCTAAAATTGATGTTGACGGTGGAATTTTCTAACATTATTATACCGTAAACTGTACCAACTCTCTGTCACTTGAACAATAAATACCGGTATTAGAAACAGTACGTACATGTAATATCTCTTTCTTATCAACAATTTTGCGGTTGTACATTCAAATAGTTCTATCTCGGAAACCGTTCGGAATAGGACACATGTTCATATAAACATTTTTGCTTAGAATAACCGATATTATGACCTCCCAGAATATTGACTTTCCTCTTGGGACATCCTGTATATATTTTTAAAACGACCAACAAGTACACTTGACTCTATGAATGTTGTATTATTAAGAGTAACAACAGAAATGTTTCGACCATTCAAGTGCCCATCTTCAGGTCGGCGAGAATAAGAATATAATTACAATTAATGGGTCGGAATCAATTCACAGTAAAAAAAAGTTGTACATAATGTATAGTGTTGCGAAATGGTGTATATATAAGATACGTGGGAGAAACCGTGGAGTAACGCGTGAATATTATGGCAGCTCGTCGTATGACGGGCACGTGGATAGTACGAAATAATACACAAATATACTGACGAGGCAAATAAATTTAAAGTTTTCGCAGCAACCAGATCTGGCAAATGCATCTTTGACGGCTAAGTGCGTTGACCTACACGCTGTGGGACATTCTTTGCCTCCACCATCATTATATGACATGACGACATTGGTCCCATCAAATTTGTCACTATATTGACAGTGTTAGAGTAAATACAGTATTTTATCATTGGAACACGGCGTTAATAGAAGAAATGAGAGAATTTCACAGTGAGAATATTCATGTGATTTAGCGTCTTCCATTCAATAAATATTATTATAAGCAACGAGGAGGGCGTAGGTGACAAGTGTAGCATGCAATACAGAACTGAGAAGAAGGCATAGGACATTTTTTACAGAAAGTCTGAGAGAGCGAATGTATGTGGAATGGAATACTTAGACCCAGAAGAGACCGTAATATTGAAATGGATCTTAAGTGAATCATGGTCTTCAAGGAACACCTACTGAGTCCAACAAAGAGTTTTCAGAAAAATGACGACAAATTTTGACTAACAAACGAACTTCCCTGTACTTTGTAAAACTGAAGTGCCAGTTGCGTCCTAAATAGTTTATGAATAGACTTACAAGATTTTCCAGGTCAAGGAGGTGACACATAGGGATTTTATACTTAAAAAAAACTTCTTTCACCCGAAGTTAACTTACTTGAATTTCCTTGTACGCCTACAAAATCACGTGTGGTGGTTTGGACCGGACATATCTGGGTTAAAATAAGGACCAGTGAGACATGTAAGTGACAGTGTGGATTGGACATATCTGGATTAGGATTAGTACCAGTGAGACATATGTGTGCAGTGTGGATTGGCCATATCTCGATTAGGATTAGGACCAGTGAGACACATGCGTGGGTGTGAATTGGACATATCTGGGTTAGGATTAGGACCAGTGATACATGTGTGACAGTGTGGATTGGGCATATCTGGATTAGGATTAGGATCAGTGACACATGTGTGACAGTGTTGATTGGACATATCTGGATTAGTATTAGGACCAGTGAGACATATGTGTGGCAGTTTGGATTGGACATATCTGTATTAGGATTAGGACCAGTGAGACATGTGTGGCAGTGTAGATTGGACATATCTGGATTAGGATTAGGACCAGTGAGACATGTGTGGCAGTATGGATTGGACATATCTGGATTAGGATTAGGACCAGTGAGACATTTTAGTTATTTGACGGTGAAACTTTGGGCTTTATAAAAGTCTGGTAGTTTGTTGAACAGCTTACCAACTGTTAGCTTTTGAAATATAATTCTGCATTAGTCACATGACATATAAAAGAAGTCGTCTATAACATGCACACAAGTGAACAATTAAAAATCGAAATATAGCTATCACGTTCATTATATATCCCGAATCTCAAACGGCTAAGAACCAACAAGTGGGCTGAAAATGTAACTCTTTCCAGCTTGTTTTCGAGAGTGGGCGTTTTAGTTACGGCAAACGCCGACTATACTGAAGGATCTTTTTTCGTGTTTTTCCCCCCTTTCTTCCAGTCAAATGCCAATATGTATGTAATATATCACGTATTCCACAACTATTTCATTTCAAATATCTTCCAGTTCATCACGTACTGATCGTCCTGCCATATGAGGCTATACGTGCAAGTACGTTCTTTCAAAGAGCAATGGACTAATTGTCCGCCTGCTACAAGGTGAATGAAAAATATTAAGAATTAGTAGAATTTGACTTCAGAGGGAAATACCAAAGTAATCAGATTGAAACCTGCCACATTACCACCTCTTCCGCCCCCCCAAGTCCCTCATAGAACGTCCTCGAAACGACCCTGATGTACACGGTGACAGGGACCTACGAAATATCAGGGCTGAATTAGTATATCTGTCGGGCAGACGGTCCCTTAGTCTGCTGCTTCTCCGTACCCTGAAGATGACGTACGTACACAGAAAGTTTCGTGGAATGTTGCTCGGAAACAGATAGCCACACGCACGACCCCATTCCTTGTTCAAAGTAACCAGTGGGGAGAAATCTGCAGGTTAGATAATAGACTTTATCACCAACTTTTAGACACTGACCGTAACTTTAGGACATAGTTCTAAGCCAGAGCTCCAGAACTAAAAGACCCCCGCATAATAACTTTCATCTCACCTCTACACTACAGTAAGTCCCACGGTATGTTCGTATTTTCAAACACAAATCACTACAGTAAGTCCCACGGTATGTTCGTATTTTCACATACAAATATCTTCGTAAAATTTTAAAATGAATAATGTCAAGGAATTTCCCGTCTATTATATTATGGCGGACGATTAACGTTTCCAACGATGGTAATTACTCAACCACACGTCCTGAATTATACTGAATATACATGCATTTTTCGCTAGATATACTGTGTGTCAGGGCTAGAGGTATACAAAAATACATGCCTATGTTTTAGTACCTAAAAGCTTTATGAAATTTATGTTTCCACCAGTGTACAGAGTAACTCAAAAAGATTTGTATGCACGTCCGTAAACTTCAATGTGGGCACCTGTTGTAGCTTGACAAATATCTAAATGATATTCAAGCTCTTGCCACGTGTTTAGCAGCATGTGAGGTTTTATAAGCTCAACTGCTTCAATGATACGTTGTCTCAAATCAGTCAGATCTCGAATTTTTCTCCTGTACACAACGTCCTTAATAAACCCCATTCAAAAAGTCTAATGGTGTCAAATCCGGAGATTTAGGGGGCTAGGCAGTAGGACCTTTAACTTATAACACCTCACATGCTGATAAACACGTGGCAAGAGCTTGAATATCGTTTAGATATCTGTCGAGCTACAACAGGTGCCCACATTGAAGTGTACTGACGTGCATAAAAATCTTTTTGAGTTA
>Ga0123354_10020596_pt1 | contig 10377 bp, 7 predicted proteins | sample TergutLab28metaG_2_FD_97872 | JGI IMG/M metagenome (GOLD analysis project Ga0123354, IMG submission 97872) | Labiotermes labralis P4 segment gut microbial communities from Petit-Saut dam, French Guiana - Lab288 P4 | ecosystem: Host-associated > Arthropoda: Insects > Digestive system > Gut ...
ATTTCTTCCCGAATAGAATTTTGGATTGTTAAAGTTGTTCCCAAATATTTAAACTCTTCTACCCTCTCGAAGGTACTATTATCAATCCTCACACTGTGATTTTGTCCTGCATTCTGATCTCGAGACCCTATTTCTGGAACTACAGAAACAAAAGAAACTTTTTTTGCACAGGAAATATCCGGTGCTAGGCGTTGAGAATAACCGCAGGTGAAGTAACAGCATTACGCGATTCAGATGGGACCGTGTCATATCTCAGACGGTTTCTACTGAGTCGTCACGCCGTAGACTGTACTTCAGTTTCAGGCTAGTCTACATTGGAATTTCAGTGGCCAAGTTGCACTGGGATAGAACTTTTCCTCAGCACCTGGTTTATACCCTCTAAGCAATATTCCCCCAGCGCTACATAATCACTCACTCACTCACTCATTCAGTCATTCATCCATTGTCGATGCTACTAAATCTTACAACTTGGAAGAGTCGTTAAAGTAAATACTCGAAAATTGAAGATGTAATTTAATTCTGAGTAGCAACATGCTGTATTAGGTAAACAGGTCATGTAGCGTCGAATGGGACACTGAATGGGAAAATACGTAAGGCAAGACGTAACGTAAGCGATTCAGGCATCCCTCAGGCGGCGACGCAATATATGTACTAAGAGAGTATAACTGAGAACTATGAACACAGCCCACTAAGCACCGAACAACAAAAACAGAGGCTAACGTTTTGATCGCAAAATTATGTCGTTTACATATATAACTTAATAACAAACCGAATACAGTAATCAGGGTTTCAAGTCGGATATTGTTAATTAATGGTCATCTTTTGGATTTTTACAAAAAATTTTCCTTTTTAGTTATTTTCTAATGTTTCATTCGAGGTAGTGTTTCCACTTGCAAGGCGACTGAATTACATTCATTAGGGTGATTAATAGAAATGTAGAAATTTATAGTCTAAAAACTTTATTACATAAAATATAATTAAGTAAAAGAACAACATGTTTCGGCCTTCATGAAGCCATCTTGAGGGCGTAACATCAAAGGGCCTTAATACACAATTGGCAATGCCTTGAAATCACGAGATATCGTTTACATTTCTTGCCAAACCTGTTAAATCCTACCGGTCACGTGATGCACCAACAGTTTAACATCCAACAACTGTACGCTCTGCCCACACTGTATTTATGTGTTTTGTATTTATCTGAGAACAGTGACTTGTCTCACTTACAGCATAAACTGATTGGTTTTTATAACCGAGATGAAAAGTGTTTACAGCGCGGTACGGACTGGGTCTTTAAATAAAGCGGTCTAGGTTCGTCTTTAAAGGGTTAATATAATAGAATGTAAAATGTAAAATACAAATGTAAGCATAAGATTAGAGACATGTAACATAGAAAATTGATTATGAGGGGCATTTTTTGTATTGAGCGGTCTTGTAGAATTTGCAAATGTTGTGATATTCTTTAAGGTCCATTTTATTCCGACGATGGCAAGCTTCAATCCTGGGGCTCCTTTTATGGTATATATGCTGCTGTTATATTCTTTTAATTAATTATAATTTGTGTAATAAATCTGTGTTAGAATATAAAATTATATATTTCTATTAATCACTGAAAACCAACGGGGAGGCCTTATCTGAAAATTCAGGACGGTGATTTAGCCTAGCATGACAATAATCCAGTCACGCTTAAAGTATTGACAGTGCCTATGTCCAGTAACTCAGAACAAACCAAATTCCCCACATGCTATAAATACCAAATAATCTTTCTTCAGGATTGCAGCCACGTCAGTGTTAATGAAATTTCCCGCTTTGTTTGGACACGAATATTAGTTACCAATAACGGAATTCATCCAAACTCAACAGAACGAGGTATTTATTCTCCAAAAAAAGGCTTCCTTACGTTTTTCCTCGATATTACCAGCCATGGTTTCGCAAATCACAACTTGTCTTCAGTTTTCAGGACAAGATTTCATACTAATACTTCATCTGTCTCGTATTACAAATTCAGCAATTCTCATCATTTCATTTATGTTGAAGGTTAAACAAACAGGCATGTTACATGTTAAGTTTTTCTTGTATTCTTAAGTAACATGATGTAAATTATCTCCATAAATCTTCAGAAAAGTCTCCCCTTACATCAACTACAACGGTTGCGCGGAAAGAGAAATTTTGAATAATTTTCAAAGAAAATGTATCAAATTTTATGTTTATGGTTCGTTCATCGCTGATCTATATTAATAATTGTCCAACGAGATGCAACACAAAGCAGTCTATTTATTATTCTGCTAGTACACTCTACATATTTCGGGTATCAACCACACCCATCATCAGGAGTACACAAAACTCTAACTACAGCCTCCGGTACTGTGCAGCTACCTCCCTCCAACGTGGTCAAGTTGGCCATGCTGGAGGGAGGCAGCTGCACAAAATATATGATCAGTACGGGAGGCTGTAGTTACAGTTTTGTGTGCTCCTGATGATGGGTGTGGTTGACACCCGAAACCTGTAGAGTGAAGCTTGGCTTGGAAAGAGGTACCTGCATAATAAATATGATCAGTATCGGAGGCTGCAGTTACAGTTTTGTGTGCTCCTGATAATGGGTGTGGTTGACACCCGAAACATGTAGAGTGAACTTGCAGAATTATAAATAGACTGCTTTGTGTTGCATGTCGTTGGACAATTATTAATATAAATTGTACCAAAGTTTCCATACCAAAATTTGTACCTTGAATGAAGTGTACTAATCGCGCTTGATTAATTTTGTCTGCTGTGAGAAATGGTTTAACATAGCAAATACGATTTAATGTAATATACAGCTCAGTTTTCCGCCACCAAATCCCTTCACGCGTTGATCCTGGAAATCTTACTGCAGGTATTTCTGCAGTGAAGTTGCTGCCTTAAACGTTCATTTCCGGAAAGATAGGAGAGACGACGCATTATCATTGTGCATGTTTCTCTGCTGTTCAAATCCTCGGGTTTTAAATGTAATTTAGTGTTACATAATTACACAACATGTTATATTTATACAGCGTTCTACGTTCGTTGTAACAGTTCAACTTTCTTCCTTCTTGAAAGTTTGTGGGAGGAATTTTTTTAACTTCATATTCATCTATACTCAAACAGTCTTTTGCTAATTAAAATGAACAAGGTTTTCCAATTTATACAAATTTAATACAATGACTGGTTCGGTATAAAAATTATTAATAAAAAAATCCGTTTATCCTTCATCAGCTTTTAAGACGTCTCCAATTTGGTTTGAAAAAAAAATACTGGTTAGCGAGCAATTTATAGAAAGTTTTAAAAATATATTTATAGGTCGTAGAGCTGAAAATATTTTGAAATTCTGCGCGTTATGGATTGGAAAAATTTTGAAATTTGGCGACCGTCGAATTTTTAAGCGAATCGAAGATTTTCAAGGAGAACCTCAAGAAAATTACAAGACCAAATCTCACTCAGTTCAGGTGGTTTCCGACCCGAGATTACATATCGATTTCTCTACTAGGAAATAGAAGGTTGTACCTTTCAAATGTGAAGTGCGGAATTTGGAATAAAGGAGCGGCCTAAACCACAGTTGACTTTGTTAAACAGAGTACAGGGATCCAGTAACGTCAGTGTCTCGAACATGAGACAATGACGTCACTAGAGCGTGCAAAATATTGCGGGTATCTGAAGCAAATGGGAGTCTTTAGGAAGACAGCATAGGAAATCCTATAAGGCACTGAGCATACTGCCGTGAATGGTTAAGTTACTATAAAGTGCGTGTGAACGTGCTAAATTGCTATTCTTTCATGGGAAAGAATTGCACTAAATTCTTCAAAAGGAGGTACGATTATAACCAAAATAAGCAATGATGTTTGAGAATTAAATCAATCTTAGACTTGTATTTCATCATAAATTTTAATTTTTGCTTAGCTATACATCAGGTCTAGAAAACAGAGATTAACGGCTGTGGGGACCCGTTGCGCTGATCACGTAACACCCCTCTATCCGCAAAAGTTGGCACTAACTTCGCCGACAGGCGGCGGCCGCTCTGTCGGTATAGTTCGCGTGCGGACTAATGCCACGGAGTTTATACATCAGTTCAGCTCTTCAATTCTACTCGCCGCAATTTACAATGTATGTAATAGCAGAATACGTCCAGATAGTTAATAATGTTGGTCAATGAAATGTGGGCCGGGTAGCTTAGTAGGTATAGCTACTGAGTACGGGCTGGACGGTACGGGATCGAATCCCGGTGGGTTCGAGATTTTCCGCCCGTCCAGACCGGCCCTGAGGACCATCCAGCCTTCTGTAAAATGGGCACCGGGTCTTTCCCGGGGGTAAAGTGCGGCCGGGGCGTGCTGCTGACCACTTACCCCCTTCTAGTGCCGCTATCATGGAAGAGTAGAGCTATACCTCTACTCACTTTCTGGGCCACACCGGGCCTGTAACGGGATCACTTTACATTTTGTCTGTAAGAAATACGGTAGAGGTCTCTGCGACGAGCTGATCACTCGTCCAGAGGAGTCCTACCGACAGTGGTACGTCGTTGTGTGTGATCCAGAAACCTCAAGAATGAGGAGGCCATGGCCTGCTGGAGAGCCACAAAGAAAAAAATCTGTAAGAAATATGGCAGTAACAAAAATAACCTCCACATATAAAACTGTAGATTCCTACCTTTGGGATTTCAGCAAGGTATTCAGACATTCTTAAAATGAAAACCATAATATTTGTTATCGAAAGGTCCCAGTGGCCGCGAAGTCTAAGGCATATGTTTGCGGCCGAACGTGTGCTGACGTTGTGGTTTCGAATTCCGCCGGGGACATAAGTGTTTGTCTGTTGTAAGTGTTATGTTTTTTTCAGGTAGAGGTCTCTTCGACAGGTTGACCAATCGTCCAGAGGAGTCATACCGACTGTTGTGCGTCATTGAATGTGATCTAGAAACTTCAAGAATGGGAAGCCCATGGCCTGTGTTGAGACGCAGGCTACAGGGAAAAAAAATTAATTGCTATTTGTGAATTTATTTATATGCCTGAACGGCAATAAAAATATTGATGGAAATCATAGGGGTAATTACATATTTTGTGAATAATTATGTTACCAAAAAAAAAGTATATTATATTATAATTACTAAAAAGTTAAAGTGACCTCGTTATGGGTTCGGTGTGACCCAGGGGGTGGGTAGAGTTATAGCTCTACTCTTCTATGACAGCGGCACTAGAAGGGGGTGAATGGTCAGCAGCACGCCCCGACCGCACTTTAAACCCGGGAAAAACCCGATACCCATTTTACAGGAGACTGGGTGGGCCACAGGGGCGATCTGAGAAGGTGGAAAAGCTCGTCCCAACCGGGACATTTTCTGAATCATTTATTATACTTTCAACCATATACATAGGAAATTAACATCACTTCTCTCTCGTGTTTTGGTAGTGCGTTTCCCATACCATGTCATTTAGCACTCACAATTACACTGCATCACTCCAACGGTGTATGGGTGGTTTCGCCCCACACCGTGAACCTTCCCGACAACGGTTTGCTCCTTCCTTGGTTTCTCGCCTAGAGCTCGGACTCTGTTTAGATAATCGATGGATATTTTCCTATCTCCTCCATCCGCGTGGCCGCCCCGTATGATTACCATCTCGCGCGGCGCAAGAAGTAAATATAGTCAAGCAGTGATAGGTGTCGTTGATGTTGCATTCGGTACATAACGAGAAGTGCTAGTAACGACAGTATCGCTTTGTGTGGCTGTGGCGGCCAGAATTGGAAATGGGGCCGTAGACACCAGCCGGCGGGAATGCGGCGCGTGTCCGTTCGAAGCATCTGGGCAATTCTTTCCCTTGTCCATAACCAGCTGGCCGTTCCTACGTTGCATACCGTCAGCCGGTGTACGAGGGTGTCTCGCCTTCCATAATGTCTGAAGCGTGATGGCGTGTAGGCGCTCATTAGTCGGCACTATATCATGTACCACGGTGTACCAAATGGATGCGATTTCCTCCAATATCTAGGCCGTATGTAGGTATTTTCAAACCTGCATCCATTGTGTGTCTGGATGTAGTTGCTTTATCCTCATTTTTCGGTATTCTCTGGTATTGTAGACACGCAGTTTGAAAGTCCGGAGCGTTTCGTCATGCTATGTGGGTCATGTCCAGCGCATATTCATATAGAAACTCTAATGTCATTGGAATCCGCCCAATGTGAGGAGGGGTTCGCCCTGCGTTCATGCAGGTTCCACTCCCGGAGCCATGTCGCTGTTGCCGAGCCCTTCTTCATGTTTTGTGTCCGCATTCGGCCGATCAGGAGAGATCGACAATTCGACTCGCTGTCAATTAATCCTCAGCCTCCTTGTCTCTTCGGCTTCTGTAGAGTCGATATTGATTCACGGAACGTTACTCCGTTCCATGTGTACAACGCGTTAGCAGTCGTCAATTGTCGGGTACACGTTGTGGGTGCCGGGAACACCTGGGCGGTATGCCATATTTTCGCTAGGAACGAATCCGTCGTTAGAGGCTTAAGTCCCGCTCGTATGTATCCCTTGCTTGGGCTCTCAACTTGCCTGTTACGTTCGCCCAGCTCCTGTTCATTGAGTGCTCGATGGTACTCACGAAGGTGACGCCTAGAATCTTTATTTCAGCGTGGTATGTTATGTTCAGCGTATCCGTGGATGTACTCCATCCTCCCACCGCCTCTGCCTTCGATTTTCTTCTGTTCAGGCGAGCTCCCGTGGTTTTTCGTAACATTGTATCGCGTCACTTATGACAGGTACGTCATCGGTGTCGTTACAAAGACGGTGATATCGTCAGCGTATGCCACCACCACTGTCTTTCTGGCTCGCTTCCCAACCCGGATACCCGGTAGTTTCTGGTCCAAGGTGTGGAACAACGGGTCCACACATGAGGCAAAAAGAATCATGTTCATGAGGCATTACTGTCCAACTGAGCTATGAATCGGGATTGGCCCAGGTACGTGCCCTTTAATTTGGATGAAGCATACGGCTTTGGTTTATCATAGTACTAAATTCGTCTTGGATCGTTGCCCAGTTCGCCTGTAGAACTCTAACCCAATACCGTCACTCTCTGGCGCTTTATTCCTCCCTCCTTTTCTCACGGCGATATGTACTTCCTCCAGTGAGATGGACTGTTCCAACGGATCTCTCCAAACCGTCGGTAACGCCCGCTTCCCTGCTTCGGCCATGTACGCGACACAATCTTCATCCACCGCGATTGGTTCATATTTACGTCGCAGGAATTTTGTAAATGCTAGTATGAAGCCTTTCGTTGTCTGCTGGGTGTTCCCACACTCGGACTGTATATTTCGAATCATTGAGGGTTACTATCGATTTCGCATTTGAAGAATGTGTAAGAACGCTGGTACCACGCTAACCGGTTCGGCTCGTCATTGTCTAGTATCACTCGCTGTAATTTTTCTCCGTTTAGGCTAGTTATCTTAGCTTTCGGGCGGTTGAGCATTATCATTTTCCCTTTGTGTGGGTAGGTTTTCCGCCGAACGACATAAATGCACTCGTAGAGGAAATTCTCCATTATCACGAAGTCGCGCCGACGTTCGGACCCTTCCTAAATACAGAAAAGACGAATCTGTTTTTTGTTTACCTTCCCTACCACATGGGCCAATCGGTGTAGAACTTCCTCTGCTGCCTCCAAACCACCCACTTCTGGCGCATCCTCTCCTTAAAACTCCAAGCTAAGAATGGAAGTGTTCATTTTCCAGAATCCCATGCCCCGTCGCACGATGGAAACATCAACGGAGAGTCGCATTACGACTGATACGTGGTCAGTGAAAGTTGCTGCAACATTCTCCACACCTATTTTCTTGTCACTAAGTTATTTCGTTCTGTATATCCCGTCCATCCTTGGTGCTCCCATCGGGGAGTAGTGCGTGAAAACAGTCTTTAAAGGGTCCGCACGCTACATGTTGTGTAGATTAAAACCACGTACTAGTCCGTCGAGCGCCTTATTATAGTTGAAGTGCTCAGCGCTGTCTCTCTATTTGAGTACACAGTTAAATTCTCTCCGACGATCATATGGATGGGGAGGCCCTCAGAAAGTAGGGGAGTTCATTTTTGTAGAGACGTTCTCTCGCCTGCCACTTGGATGTTCCTGACGGGACATAAACGTTGACCAAACATATGCCTCCATATTCTGCTGCTATTCCTCGTCCCGGCGGTAGCCTTTTGATGTTTGTGATCATTATCTCGTTTCTCGTCACCATGGCGGTGCCCCGCCCTGTCGAACCCTCATTGGTGTAGGTCTTCTAACTGCGCAGGGTGTCGATTTTAGAGTGTGCGACTTCCTGAAGAATAAGAATGTCTATCTCTTGTCGTCGGAGGAAGTCCTCTAACAATTCTACCCTTGTTTTGGATGCCAATCCATCTATGTTTAATATCGCAAACTTGAACACATCCATCTCACCTATTTGAGGCTGATCTCTTGTGTAGTTACTTACTTGGAGAACGAGTTTCTCGTCCTGCTACGTTTAAGCAAATGCGACCTTTCCACGATATCCTCTACTCTCATTTCTTTTGTTCTTTTGGGACTGCTGGATGGGGTCGCGGTCCTCAGCTCCTCGACTGGTTAAGTGCGATCCTCAACCACTCCCCCACTTCTGATATCCTGCTTCCCTTTCCCTCGTTCCTGTTCCTCTCGAGAATCTTTTGTGGTACTCATGTCTTCTTGTGGTTGCCAAAATAGGGGTTGGCACTCCACCGTTGCATTTGTATCTCCTAATATTTCCTCTCCGCAATCCATTGAGTCCTCTACGCCCATTTCCCCTCAATGCACGGTGCCTTCGCATCATTCCGGACGTCGCCCACGCCTACCGAACCCCATTCCGGTTGTTCGCTATGTTCCGTCGCTACACAAGTCGAATGCGTCTTGTCCTTTTGTATTGCTTCCCCATATTCTGCTTGGTGCTCGTCGCCTTAGCCCTTCTGTACACTCTGGTGGTCCGCCTTCTTCTTCTTCTTCACCCCTCAATTGATCTAGGCCTCCTAGTTTCACTTGCCGCATTGTCGGGCCATGATATTTTGAGCTCTTTGGTCTTTACAACCCCACTCTTCGCCTCTTGTGGCAAACCTGGTTGAAATGTCCCGTTTCACCGCAGCTATAGCAAGTCGTGGGCTGTCCTTCATATGATACTAACCCTCTATGTCCCGCTATCATTGTATGAGACAGAACATGCTTCATTAAGGTATTCTCTACGATTCTGACGCCGCTAAAAACCTTATAACGATAGGCCTCAGACCAAACTTCTCGCTGCATCTCCTTTCTCTCACCATATTGGGAGAAGGACAAACGTACTGCCTCATCTGGTGTTTCAGGGGGAAGGTTTCCTAAACTCACACGCCTCGTGCCCTTTCCAGCCATTTCGATCTTCACTTGAGTTATTGCCCCATTGCCGTGTTTGTATTCGGACTGGCCGGTAGTTGAATGGAGTAAGTCCTGCAGGTAAAGGAAATGGGTGAATTTGATGTACACTTGGCGGCACGTACCGTCTATCTGTACCTTGGTCACTACATTTTCCGGCACGTGCAGTTGTTCGAAAATCCAATCATGGATGTCAAGAGCTGAAATTCGGGGGCTTTTAGGGTCAAAGGAACAGACCACAGTGTTCTGTCCTTCACTTATAATTCCCTTGTTCCTACTCCGCTTCTCTGCACTCACACTTACAGTACGGTAAACCACACTACGCACTGTCACTTTCTTTTACACGATGCACGATAGCTGGCACTGCTTCACTGCTGAACCTTCACGCTCAACGACTGCAAGGAGACGGCCCGTAGCTCAGTCGCTATACAGACTGAACTACCCGCCCCACTCTCTCTCTCTCTTGTGACGCTTCGGCCAAACATGGGCCATGGCCTCCTCATTCTAGAGGTTTCTAGATTATACACAACAACGCATCACAGTCGGTAGGACTCCTCTGGACGCGTGATCAGCTCGTCCCAGAGACCTATAGCTGACAATACACAACATTCACAACGGACAGACACCCATGCCCCCGGTGGGATTCGAACCCACAATCTCAGCAGGCGACCGGCCTTAGACCTACGCCGTACACCGCGTGGCCACTGAGACCCTCACCCGACCCACATTATACAGGGTTATTCGAAATTATTGTCGGGGTTTTAACAACTTGTCGTACACAATGCACTTGAGATAGGAGTATATGTATTTTTTATTTAATAGATAAACACTGCAAGTTTTTGTTACATACCTTACAGGTGGTCTATATGTGCCGAACTGAATGTAAGAATCACATCCGCCATTGAAACCATCACCGCTGACATGCTACAAACAGTTTGGAACGAACTCAATTATCGTGTTGATGTTTGTAGAATCACAAAGGGTGCACATATAGAGCACCTGTATGGAATGTAACAAAACC
>Ga0123354_10020598_pt1 | contig 10376 bp, 4 predicted proteins | sample TergutLab28metaG_2_FD_97872 | JGI IMG/M metagenome (GOLD analysis project Ga0123354, IMG submission 97872) | Labiotermes labralis P4 segment gut microbial communities from Petit-Saut dam, French Guiana - Lab288 P4 | ecosystem: Host-associated > Arthropoda: Insects > Digestive system > Gut ...
AAAACTCCTGAAGATGGACAGAGGAACTGTCCGAAACATGTAGAGTTTTATTCCAAAAATAAATTTGAGAAATTAGTGCATCTAGTTGGTTTTATTGTAAGAATATATCGCGATACACGGCACTCTGAATGTCAAAAACCAACTTGATGCACAACTTATTCTTAGTATATTTCGTCAATCTCTACGTGTTTCGGGCGTATCTAGGCCCATCATCAGGAGGTACAACCGCATGTATACAACAATTGGTACTTATTATTCTTTTTAGATGACTGTCTGTTGTCCTGATGATGGACCTAGATACGCCCGAAACATGTAGAGGTTGACGAGGTGTACTAGGAGTAGGTTGTGCATCAAGTTGGTTTTTCTTTACACGATTATATCGCAATGCACTCTTAACAAACCTTAAAAAACCCGTGTGAGCTTGTAGGCTGGATTCAAGTGGCTCAAGATAGGGCCCAATGTGTGTCCCTTGTGAACATGGTGAGGGAACTTAGGACCGAATAAAAACGGGGAAATTTATTGGCTAGCTGAGCAAATGTTAAGTTCTGGAGATGTCGCTTCTCCATGGACCGTGTTGACTTTTAACGCGAATAATATTGCAGTGCAGATCGTTACGAGAGCGGACTGAGGCTCACAAAAAATCTGACCGTATTAGTGCTCTTGCAGGTGCTATCTGCAACAGATCTAGTAGGGCAGGACTAGCGGAACATTTAACTGCCTGGCACCAAGTGTACACCGATATTTACCATTAAAGGTGAGGCCAGATGTCCTCCTTGTTCCGTTACTGTCCGTCGGTCCTAACGAAATATCTGCAATGTCTGCTGGTGCACGTTTGGGTCGCGAGTGTTGCCTTTGGTATCTTGAGAGGTACTGATCACCTAGCGTTGTTAGAATGGTCAAATTGCTGAAGACAAGAACGGCGGGGCAAAATATTAGCCAGGAAAGAATAAAACGTATAATCTTATTATAATGTGATCATGATCATAGAGGGCGTGTGAGTTTGTGGAATGGATTGGATGCATCTGGCTTAGGACACTATCGCATTCCCTAGAACGACCCTTCTCCATGAGTTCAGCTGTCAACACTGACCTGTAAGACGAGTTTCATAATCTGATATTACATAGGCCCTATTTTAGGATGAAAATAATTGGTAACAAGCAGGTTTGACAACAAAATGCTGTGTTGTGCTTCTTGTAGCTGCATTTCTGTGAATGGCATTGCATTTATTTGTTGGAAGTGGTAATATTTTCTAAGAATAAGACTGTGTCTTATATCAATCTTAGGGCTTGGTAGACTATTGAATTATAAAATGAACTCCAGACGTTGGTAATTCCGTAGCAAAAAATGTAGCTACCGGTATACACCAATACCTCATTAGGTGCCAAATTTGTCACAGTGGCAATTGCTTATTCTCTGTGCCAGAGAACGATGAGCCTTTCGCATTGCTGTCGGCCGATGTTATATTTCAGAACTGTGTCATAACATCCCGTAATGTTTATCCAAACTGAATGGCAACAAAATATGCAGCGTACTTTTATTTACGGCCATGGATGTATTCTTTTCACTCAATAGTACAAGGCCAGTCGTTTGGCAACCGCCAGTTACAACAAAGAGAGTGAATACAGGCAGGAAAAAAAGTTCTGTTGACTTTGTTCTTTCGTTTAATTCCGCCTGTGTTCGGATATCTTCGTGTGCCAAAACTCGGTCACTTTCGATTGCAGTAGAGTAAGCGTTTTGCATCAGTCAATGACCGTGCGACCTACTAAAGCCTAGCTGGTGCTTATATACTCTGCATCACTGCCGCGCAGTCTCGCGCGCAACACGGATTTATGTACCACTGCGATTTTTTGGTACGTACTTCGGCTGATGAGACTCGTTCTGTAATTCCATCGCCGTGTTCTTCAAAACCACGCTTAGCAGAGCTCGAGGAACAAAAACTTTATTCTCCAGTTACGATTATTTATTTATTTTCGAGATTGCTGATGAAAATATTGTGGCTTTACAAGAGACAGTAACAAGCGTAAGGAGAAAACTGTGTAACGAGGGGGATTTCGTAACCTGTATCTTCTAAAATTACTATTTGAATTGTCATATAAAAGTAACTCAACATGGCGGGAGGGGGTAACACAGTTCACTTTGGTTGGGAAGGCTGTAAGCAAAAGAGCGTTTTCTGGACCTAACCAGGGATGAGACTGTAATATGAGGAGGGATCTTGAAGGAATAACATGTGAACTGGATTGAAATGGTTCAGGATTGGGTATAGTGGTGACCTTTTGTGAATGCGGAAATGAATATTCAGGTTCCATAAGATGCTTACAATTTTATTGACCAGCTGAACGAATGTCAGCTTCTCAAGGGTCCTACTCAGTGGAGCTTTCTCTTGTTGTTTATTTACACATATGTACCTAGGACAACAGGGTATTTTGTCATGTGTGTTGTATATGGGAGGTGCTCGGTGCAAATGTCAGTCCCGCCAGACATTTGTCCTTACAGTAGGCGTGCCTTCAAATAAGCAACTTCTCGTTCCTTCCACGTTGTTTCATATTGATCAGAATTATTCTGGAATTCGACTCTGTCCAACCTACGGACCAGGAACTGCGCTTAGAAGTTAAACTTGATAAGTAATATTTTAATAAACGTGAGCTTTATAGGAAAAAAAGCCTGTTTCGTTTTATTGTTAAAAAACCTGGGTGAAGAGCAGGTGTTCCAGCCAGTTATTACAATAGGGGCATCATTCTGAAGACTGCTGACGTATTTCCGAACAAGAACGTCTGTAACTCCGAGAATTTCGTTCTATTCATATTCATGCTTGATTCGTACAGAATCGTCTACTCGGCTGAAATGTGAAGCCGAGTGGCCTATTAGAAATCGGAAGGACAAAAATGAAAGTTCAGCTGTTGGTAGAAGCAACGACAAGCAAGTTATATTCTGACTGCTGATGTCATTAGCAATTGTTCGCTCACCTTGTCTCTTTAACATTTGTGACGCCTAGTTTTATTTTTATTTTGAGAAATAATCTTAGGCGGAAGGATAATATTAATACGGACACATAAGGAATAGCTTTTAGAAGTGCATAGTGGATTTAGTGACACAAGATACATTTATTTGGCGGGTAGTTTTTAACACGATCCACATGATCAGAAGCTGCCTATACGGCCAAGTTTTGTTCCATCTTACAAGTCTTGATCTGTCCCTCTTTTGCTTGGTCGACATATTTCTTCTACTAGCTGGAATGTATTCATATACTGAATTCGGACAACCTGTATTGCTCATGCGTAATAAAATATTGGGTATACTTGCATTTATAATGGAGAGTAATGGCATCTAAATGGTAATGAACCCTTAAATGATCGGCAAATAATTCTTTGATCAGCGGAGCTATTACTAGCCTTGAAAGAATTGTGTTGAAGATTTTCATTCTGGATATTTCTACTACGGACAATTTTTATGGACCAGAGTTTAATGGTTTTTAACAAATATTGATTTCTGTAGTATACTATAGTGGATCTCTAAATATTTTGGTAGGATATTTTTTACACTCATAGCTTTGAACATTGGTTTAATATTTCCTTGGACATTCCTTGGAAAGTGGGGTTAATACGACATATTTGTTCTTAGTGTAGTCTATTTACATATGCTCTTTGAACTGCATATAGTACATAGCGTCCAGTGGGTTGTAAAAATGACCGTTACGTGATGAAAAAGAATAGAATTTGGAATACGGTGTAAAATAAGGGAAACACATGGAAAGTGTTGGAATGCCCAGGATCACAGCCGAGGATAGAAACCGCTTTCTCCGGAATACAAGTGTGCACTGTCACCGCGACACCAAACTATAATGTGTGTAGGCCATGTTTTAAATACCGGTCATAAGCAGGATGCAAAAATGAACCTTGTCCCATTTTTTTAAATTTTGAAACCATTCTGCTGTCATATGCATATTTGTACTTTCCATGGTCCAGCCAGCAGTCTTTACGAAATCATCTGCAATAGCGTGTAAGGTACAAACAAGCTGTAAAGCTGTTAGAACCTGCTGCTTAGAATGATTCGGTGGAAACATCAGCTCGTTTGGTCGTTATCCTTTACGGAGATTGCAGTGGTAATTTTCGTGGCCAGATATCCGCTACCACGTGCACAAAGCCTGCCAAGCCTAAAACTAACACTGGATAAGTCAATCCATTTCATATCTTCCCTCGCTATTTCCCTACAAATATTTTCCCAGATACACAAACTGGACGCTAACCCTCTTTCCAACTAATATAATATAGAGTATGTGTTTGTTATTTAGCCCCTGTGCGTCTTGTTTTGTCTACTTTGATTAGCTTTGATGACGAATAAAAATGGCTAAGCTTGTCAATTTATGATTTTCTCCATTACCTTTTTGCTCGAGGTGTCCTCCCTCATTAGTTTTTGTCAGGAATGTCAATTACTGTTGGACCGAGAGACCAAGCTTCACACGGCAGCAGGAGGAAGAAACGATTTTATGGAGTGAAAATTTCGCTTTCTTAATGTTCTGCTTCTTCTTCTTCCTCTTTTCTTCGTCTGTTTCTTCACGTCCGTTGTGGACTAGTACTTCCTTTCTTCCATCTGCTTCCTCTTGTTTCTATTTTTTTGTCGACTTTTGTTTTCTTTTACATCTCTTCCCTATTCCCCAAACTCTTCTTCTTTTTCTCTACTGTCTTTCACCGGAGGTTGGGCTTTTCGGCATCTGAAAGAAGTATACATGACACCTGTGGCACTATAGTCTTGTAAAGTGATCCCGTTAAAGGCCCGGTGTGGCCCAGAGGGTGGGTAGAGGTATAGCTCTACTCTTCCATGACTAGAAGGGGGTGAGTGGTCAGCAGCACGCCCCGACCGCATTTTACCCCCGGGAAAGACCCGGTACCCATTTTACAGAAGTCTTGGTGGGCCCCATGGCCGATCTGGACGGGCGGAAATTCTCGTTCCCACCGGGATTCGATCCCGGACCGTCCAGCCCGTTGCTCAGTCGCTATACCAGCTGAGCTACCCGACCCACACTACTGTCTTATAAAGTGTAATAATCGTATTAGGTTTCTTGATAGGAGAAGGGAAAAGTACAAGATTCTGGATAACAGAGTACATGTTATGGGCTGTATTGATGTTAAGAATGCTATTGTTTTTTAATTTGGCGTCTTTTTGATAAACAGGTTCTTACCAAGGTTTCGAATGAAACTGCTCCCTCCATTTCTACTCCGAAGTTGGAGGCGTCAGATTCCTCAGAAACTTGGGCACTTTCCTACAAAATTACGTGACGTCACATCCTAGAACACGGCGTTGTGTGTAACTACTGCTGTCATATCTTGAATCTGTTTGTTATTTCATCACGAACATGAGTGTCATTTCAATTTGTTATTTATTCATGATTATCTGTGCTTTGCCGCTGTTTATGAGAGGATTTTAGCAGTTCCTATATTATAACTTCGTCTCTTTTAAAGAAATAATAGTCCTAATTTTAACAGTAAAAACAAGTTCGTTTGAAATTAATTTGAAAGTAAAAGGGATAATAATTCTTTGGGACCTAGGAGTAGATGGGAGGATAATATAAAAATATATCTAAAAGAAACGGAATGTGGGTGTGTGAACTGGACTTACGTGCCTTAAAATAGGAGTCGGTGAATTTCTGTTGTGAACACGGGAAATGAATCTTCGAGTTCCGTGTAAGATGTAGGGAATATCTTGAATGGCTGTGAGGCTGTCAGATTCTCAGAAATTATTGTTATTGGAGTTGGTTAAATGAATGCAGCAACAGCTCAAAGTCTGTGATATCAACTAATAGTGAAACAGTGCACAGTCCATGACATCAGCTAATATAGAAACAGTGCACAGTCAGTGACATCAAATAATATAGAAACAGTGCACAGTCCATGACGTCAACTAATATAGAAACAGTGCACAGTCAGTGACATCAAATAATATAGAAAGAGTGCACAGTCCGTGACATCAACTAATATAGAAACAGTGCACAGTCAGTGACATCAACTAATATAGAAACAGTGCACAGTCAGTGACATCAAATTATATAAAGACAGTGCTCAGTTCGTGACATCAACTAATATAGAAACAGTGCAAGTCAGTGACATCAAATAACATAGATACAGAGTACAATCTGTGACGTCAACGAATACAGAAACAGTGCATAGTCCGTGACGTCAGCTATTAAATACCATGAAATACCTAACGGTGAAAATAAATTTAAAACCTCATAACCACTATTTATCGGTCATTATCATACAGCCTACTTTGGTATCTAAGAATTATGGTGAAAGTTTCTGTATTTCTTCGGCATTTGTTACTGTCAAACGAAACGTTATCGTTTCGGCTAATGTTTAAAAACCATTGACTGGTTTGTTGAAATGACATGTCATTGCAGATTACATGATTCGGCTGAGAAAAAACGTTTTGCGCTTAGTATGTTCCATATCCGTGCATTAAAGGAATATTTAAACTCATATAACAAAACCAATAAATGCACTATATAAAATGTATTTTATCACATATTATTAATCACCAAAATGTTTCGATCGCTTTTACTATCGTCATCAGTGTTGCTTTACAAGAACACTAAGAATACAACAAACTGCCAAATTATGTCAGTTGAACAACTCAACTTTATATCGAATACCTCAAATTCTCAGTATGATAAAAAAAATTAGTGTTTGTACTGTTAAAATCAGATAAAATGTAGTCTCTAACAACAAATAAAACAGTCGTATTGTTGTATGTAGTTAAAATATAACCTGCCTACTCCATAGAAGTGTGTATCATAGTAGGGTTGTCTGTTATCGGAAGTATGTTTGAGAGACTTCACGGTGTTCTGGATGAGTTCCCTTTATTTCCGTCTTAAGGCGATTGTTTGTAACTATACTGAATTTTTTATTGAAGATTGGTGGCCAAGATTGAATCGAACTGATCTTTCGAATGCTAGTTCAGTACTGTAGCAGTCAGAACTAAATTACTATAAGAGGGCCGCAAGAGAATTCAGAAGCAGAACATGGATTGGTGCTGTTTGTGAACAGGTTACGGAGGGGAATGTGAGCCGAAGAGAAGTGTATCGAGGAATATCATTTTTATACTCTTTGCAAAATAGGTTAGTATCATATATCAAGCGGAGTTGAATGGGTTTGGTATGTAGTACGAGTGGAAAACTGATAAAATATTAACAGTGAATGTTGTCTTTGTTCATGCCATGAAAGCCTATGGGCAGCTCCACTTCTTAACCTTCGTTCTAGGTGGAAGTCAGTGGTGATCTTTACGCCATGGCCACTTTATCTACGGGGTAGAGTCACCGGCGTCCGCTGGATAGGAGGCTGGGTGCACCCTAGAACCGATCTGGACACTTTGAAGTACAGCTGAATCTTTTGCACCTTCCGGGAACCGAGCCACGAAACGCTGGTTTTTCAGTCCTGCACCTAGTCACTACATTGGCTGAGCTATCACAGTCTCCAGTGATAAAATCGTGCAAAATTAAATGAAAGTGAATCGAGGAGAACACGTCGGAGATCTGGGCAAAGTTTGGAGGATACTACCAACATGGGCCTCGGTTTTTTTAACTTAATGATGACTGGATTGGTTTGGTTTAGAACAGGAAAGTATGGGCGGCAATGGAGCTTTGATTTTCATAAATGTTTGGAAAATTAGAAACATGTAATGATTATCTGCTTCGTAAGAGAGTGTTCTTCCGATATTCTATGGCTCCTGGTTGTTAGACTCGATGTGTGACAGTGATGGAAGGAAGCAAGGAGAAACTATCGGTATCTGCGACTGTGTCAAGGAGAACATGGAGTAGCGAGTGGGTAGGACGTTAAGTGCAGCCCCCAGTAATGGGAATGTCTGAATGAGTGGAGACGTCTTTCATGGCATTATACCGGTGGGCAGTATCGTGTACCATATGTACTCGTATTTCGAAAGTGAAGTTCTGCTGTTCCTTCTTTGCCTTTCACGTTAAACTCCGCCTTGTTCCTTTTCAGAATTAATTTTGGAGTTATGAATTCAAAGCCTCCAGACTGGCTCTGTCGCCGGCCCGGCGTCCTGTTCAGTAGGAATTGAAGAACCTCCTTCCCCAGAAGTAACACAATCGCGTGAGTCTGAGAACTCACCTCCATCTAGTGCCGAGGTTAAGAATGAGCGAGCTGCTCCCTCTGTGTGTCTTCGTGCTATACACAGGGATAAATTTGCCTTTACTTTCAGACATAGGTAGGACTCAGTGGATGAGGACTGCCCGTTGAAAGACAGTAATTGCAATGGACAACATTACACTCAAGAAAACGGGCGTATATCCACGTCCCGGGCAGAAACGTAAACCAGAATCCGAGCGGTTCTTGATTAAACGTGTATTAAATCACACAGCGACGTTGTTGAATAAGTAAATTATTTTTGTTGTCAAGTAGAGAGAGACAGCGTCTCTTTACATTCTACTTATATATCCAAATTTGGAAACAATTGGGAACTCTTCTTGAGTGGTGAGGCTGGGAGAGTTATGTACTGTTATGTGCTGATAAGTCCTTAGCCCGACAAGGAAGGAAACAAGCTAATATTTCTGTCAGAATGACCTGAATTTCCTTAGGCGCCTTGCCTTGCAGAAAAATAACTTGATGACAGCTCGCGTCTCGATGGTGTTGAAATCGGACGCGTCCCTGATATGCTTCCGAGCTTGTTTCCTTCCTGGTCGGTCTAAGAACTTATCAGCACCCCGGTAGTGCAGTAACTAGTCCACCGGCTGGAAGACCAGGATTCCGTTCTCGGTATGGGCTGAATTATCTTTCATCGCACCAACCAGACGGAATGTATGGGGCCCATCCAACTTTTCGAGACGGCGCATGATTGGGAAGGGATTTGGGGGGGGGGGGCTGTTCTCCGGCCTTTGCAACAGTCGGGACATGAGACTGTCCACTTACCACAATCTAGTGCGGAGGTTAAGAATGAGTGGACCTATACCTCTACTTCAAGCATGTCTTCCCGACATGGCCGTTCTTTAAGTTCAGGGAAAATTACACATTTTACTTTTTAGTGGCATTTTTTCCCACAACCAAATTAATATTGTCGGCTAAGTTTTTTTTTTTTTATTTTTATTATTGACTGACATGTTATTGCATCTCCAGAAGTGACTCATATTTCTGAACAGCCAGTAGTACAACGGGGTTATGTCAGGTGAAAATGATGTCTGCAGGATACAAGAAGCATTACATATTTAGTTTTGAAATTTACCTCAATAATTAATAAATCAAATGCCTATATAGTTTGAACATGTATTGTAATTGAATCCAAGTGTATGTGTCACGACCTGCGCAGAGTGACGAGTGGGAGATTCTGTGTGTTTGAAACAGGAAATTCATATTTCAAACCTTCCGGAATTAATGTTTGGCTCTACCTTTGCACTATATGTACATTTAGCCTTGTATGCTGTCACGTTTCTACACCCACATCCACACCCCCGGCACCCTCTGTCTCTCTCTCTCTCTCTCTCTCTCACACACACACACACACAAACACGAACAAAAATTCGAAAACATTAATTACGTTGAGAGATCCGGCTGTATGCGCTTCCTTCGCCATCAGAAAGGCAACAAACTCCATGGAGCAGAGAAGTGTTTAATAGCTGATGGTCGCTCAGCTGGTAAAGACGTTCTCCGCCTTTTACGCAAATCACGCTGTCATTACCGTGTTCCCTAGCGCCCGTAACTGGACTTTGTAAGCCACGCCCTGTCACTTTGTCTTTTGTGATAACGTTGTTGTCGCTATCGGGATATTACAGTTTCAGTCCTGATGGCTTTATCTGACTTCTGCAATCCGTAAATATTGCTGTTACGATCCTGCATTTCGCTTAGCAAATATTCGTTTTTATGACTAGATTGCCAGTTGCACAGCAAACACGCCTTAGTTTTATAAACGAAATTTACTGATTAATACTGTTTAGGGAGATTATTATTCTTTATTGTGGGAATGATAATGTATGCAACATGTTTCGGCCATATTTTGACCATCTTCAGGCATAATATACATTATCTAAAACCAAGGTGGGCTTGCCTTGAAAATACAATCACCTACTTACCCTGTGTGACATCCCAAAAGAAAGAAGACACGTCAGTAATATCTGAGAATCAACCAATGAATGTATTTGAACGTTGGTACTGCTCGAGTTTTTCATGTCTTCTAATTTGTTATTTGTGTAATTTTCTTTACTCTCTGTTGACAGTTTAACGAGTGAAATTGAAACACTATATTATCCAACAGATGCACAAATATATAATTCGTAGATACAATTAGAATTATTATAAAATATTTAAAATCGCTCCAACATGTTTCGGATCACAAGGGATCCATCATCAGGGAGCTCTATACAGTTCTTGGATAAAATT
>Ga0123354_10020599_pt1 | contig 10376 bp, 2 predicted proteins | sample TergutLab28metaG_2_FD_97872 | JGI IMG/M metagenome (GOLD analysis project Ga0123354, IMG submission 97872) | Labiotermes labralis P4 segment gut microbial communities from Petit-Saut dam, French Guiana - Lab288 P4 | ecosystem: Host-associated > Arthropoda: Insects > Digestive system > Gut ...
CACATGTGCTCGAAACATGTAGAGGCATGAAATAAAACTTATTGTGAAACAAATTTTGTGCATCAAGTTGGTTAAATACTGAGATAAATATACTGCGATGCACGGTCAGCAAAACGTCAAAATCTGTAGATATGTGTTAGATATATATTCTTCGGGGATGTAAAGCCTTGAAGATAAGTTTGTTGTAACTCTGGTGTCCATCTACTACACGTCATTCTACTTCACATCTCAGAAGGCCATAAGAGCAGAACGAGAATTACCACGTAACGTTATAAATCACATTAAACCAACAAATACGCTAAATCTAGGGATGACCCCTAACAGCCGACATTACAATAACTCTTGTCGGTGCAACATCGATTTTCCACTCGACAGTGTGTTACGTTTTACACAAAGTCCATTGTTGAACTCCAATCGACGCTTTTTTTTATAACGTTGATGTTGTTTTCCCTAAGTTCATGCTGCTCTTTTAACAGAGAAGATTAGAAGTTTTCTGGAAAATTAATGTGGACAGAACTACTGAAATTCACAGAAATATTTGACTGCGAAGGATCAAAACTCTGACATGTTCGGCCCTTAAAGGGACATCATGAAAAATTACAACATTCGCAACGAGACGTGTACATAAATACAACATTTCATACATAAAATATACATTGCTTAGGTTATTTCACAGTCGCAGTGGACTGCTTTGTTTAATTCAATTTGTAAAATTTTATTATAAATACAAGGTAAAGTGCAACACTACAGGACTACATTTTAGATTTATTCCAGAAGTGCTTTCTTATTTGTAACTACAAATCAAAAGTTGTGTGACATGTGGGATTTTCACTATAGAAATAAGCAGCAGGGTATCGTGGCACAATATTTTAGTTACTGCGTTTACGCTGGTTAGATGTAGCCATCATGAATCACAATTTTCTAAACATTGGATATGTCAAATCTTAGCTGCATGTAATTCCCTGGGAACAAGGCCGAAGCGTGAGGCTGTCCCAGCACGCTATACCGAAATACTGTCTCAGTGCCACCAACACTTTTATTAGGGATATTTGGCTTTTACACTTTTGTTTCCCCAAAACAGCGACAGACAAAATAGAAATTGGAGTGAAGTTAATATGGGTTGTGAATGTAACAGCCGTTGGTTACGTAGAAGCAGAAGCACAATTGTTAGCCTGCCAGTAGGAAGAGAAAATGTTTCTCTTTTCTATATATCGTATATTCCATACTTCTAGAAATTATGCCACAGAAAAATCGAGTGAACCATATCCTTCGGAACTGTGTATATTTTTTTTTATCCACAGAATATAACAGAGGTATAGACAATTCACGCTACGTAAGATTGATTAAAATCAGTAACTGTAACGAAGTCCCTTATACGATATGGAACAGGAAATCATTAAGTTCTACGTTTTCAGGAATGCAATTTGTTAAGTAATGCATATATTTTAAGAATGTCATTCCAGTACCTTACATAAGTGCATAAAATGGGCAACTTAATTAAAAATTATCAGTAAAAGATGGAATTTCTTTTCAATATCCAAAACATTTCACTGTTCGCTTAGATCCACAAATATTCATAAATTGGTCCTTATGCTACATTTTTAAAACACGATCCTGTTCTTTTCATAATATCCACTTCTATTACTTCTAAGTATGTTCACCTTTACCTCACAAGATCAGAAAAATATCCTACACATTTCATGTATTCGTAATTCAAGCAGAGCCCTAAGGATTACTGAATATTTTACTCCTATTTCTATCCTGGTAAAATATAGTCCGTCCTGTTATCGATACTCAGAACCGACGATACAAAATTTTGTTTTTCTCTTCATGTACATTATCATGAAACTCATTCTGTCTCTTTGACATACGTTTGCACCATTTTGTCCTAATATCCCTGCTTCTTTTCTTCCACTATATTCCTATTTATGATAGTCATATACATTTCAGACATTCTCATGCCCCAGGCAGTAGAATATGGTCATTTGATGGAGACAACAAAGCAGTCGATGTATTCATACCGACGGTATAGAGATAAAGACAATATGCATTGATGGACTCGAAGCCGGTTTTCAGTTCACAATATTTACGCACTTAATTTGACATTTGGTAGGCAGTAACTGTGATAATGCGAAGAGGAACGAAAGGAGAAGATTTATTTTTCCCCCTTATTTCGATTTTAAATTGATATTATTATACATTATTTATGTAGTAAGAATATACACATTTTTTTTCCAGGAAAGCTCTTAGGGAGAGTTTTGTTTAAGTGCGTCATTGAACGTCTCTGTAAATTGCTCAAATTATATATGTTTGGTGATACGAAAGAACCACTGTGCGGCACTGGTGGGATGTTAGTGAGGAGGTACATACACAGTATTGTAGAATAACCTGTCCCAGTGCCACTCCGTTGCTCGAAGTCTCACATGGAATGGATGGGGATTTAATCCGGGCGTGTGCGGTGAAAAGCCGACGACAAACCGCCTGAATCATGGCAGGGCTCATTAACGTTTTAAAGCTCAGTGATAAACATGTGCACCGCCTGCCTAATATTAAGAAACTCAGCACTTTGCCACACATTGTATTTGTGTTTATTCTTGCGAAATGATTTCACCTTGAATATCGAATTTTCCCTTAGTAGCGCTCTTTCAATTGGGCACAGAGTTTATTCTCTTTTGTCTAAGAACTGAAGTTTTATGCATTACTGATATGAAGGCCAGCATTCCAAACTCGCATAATGCAATCCATTTCGTATCTTTCGTGTTTATTTTTTATTTTTCTGGGGGTGAGGGTGCTCGTGTTTATGTATCTTGGAACTGAGACTTCTAATGGATCCACTGTACACCTGCTGGTTGATAGATAAACGAATATAGAGCTTTGGTGGAATGATTATTGACAAGGCGAAAGAGAAACTCATAAATAAATCGACCCTGGTGTCGCTGTGTGAGAAACGAAGCAGGGAAACTGGGGCTGAAACCGATCCTTCGAGGTGATTAACCACCTGAGCCGTGGCACAGTCCCTCTTCCCTTTTGTAATGGAACACAGAAGATAAAAATATTGCCACCTTCCCAAATTATGTTTAAGCAGGTAAGCATTGACACTTGACTAAATGTCTGCAAGGATATTTTATTAACAAAACATAATGGGAGGTTGTGAATATAATTTCGTCTGGTTCAGGAATGGAACAAGCCTCGGATTGTTATGCAAACGGTAATGAAATCATAAGATGTAAGAATTCAAGCTACCTTCGCCTTTTAATTGAGGCCTTCGCTCTTTTGCGATATTAGGCAAGTTGTTTTGGTAGTTGTGTGCCACGTGACCGCACGCACTATCAGTCCCACATGCAAGGGTCAAGCAAACCGTACCCCATACGATGGAACCGATGTGCCGTTCCAAAACTTCGGTAAACAACCGCCAACATACGATGAGCAACGTCACAAAAGAGCGAAGGACCCAGCTCCTAAGAAGCTCGTACGTTGATGACAAAGTCTTGTAATAAGCAAAACGACATCGTCCATCAAGGTCACTAGAATGGCAAAATTAGTACAGCGTATTATTTAACAAGACTGCAAGAGGTGAACTCTCTGATGTAATGTACATACTTTGCCAAGACATTCTTTACTTTACTTTATTAATATCGTGTGCGTGTAAAGTACACGCTTTGGAATAATGTAAATTACGTTCATAATAGAAGTAGGTCTATAGCCTTCCTGCGTGGATTTTTATGAAATTCAGAAATGTTCAACAGCATTATTTTGAGATCTCGTGAACCGAATTTCATATAACTCGAAAAATAAATATCGAATGTACGAATAGAAATACTTTTATGTCCATAAATATGGCTTTCACTGTACCGATTTTCACGAAACTGGTGATCTCCTGTACGGAATTTTTGTGAAAATTTAACGAAAAATGTGGACAATGCAGGCAAAATATTATTTACATCCTTAAGTAAAGTGTGACTTTCATTGTGCCCATTTTCACGAAACCCAAAACTGCTCATTGGAATTATAAGGAAATCTCTTATATAGAACTTCAACAAAGATCGTCAAGAAATATGAAAATTACTGTAGAGAATCATTTACGCTTCAAATTTTAATGCGTCTTTTTCATTTATTTTGTGCACATTGATGGTCTGTTATTGATTATTTTTATTTAAAAAAACGTGCACACGGTTTAAATAAATACCTTAAAAATTGCATTAAATTTTCTGATTTTATAAAATGCTGGGAATTTTCTGACCGATTGAAAAAATTCTGGCACATTAAGAAGGATACTACTGAATGGAATCTGGCAGCATCTTGTTTCGTATTTTTATCTAAACTTAGTTTTTCCCTCATGCTCGAACCAACAGAATTTAGTGATAAAGTTATTTATTCTACTTGGGTGTTATTTTTAGCATATCATTGCTTATTATGCCTAGGAAATAACACGTTTCAACTACGAGCACTATCGTTTGGGTATGACTGCATGTCATTGAATACTGCATTGATCCTGAAGATGGATGCAGAAAGCTCCTTCGAAGCTTCTGTTACTATGTGTATTTACCAATCGACATAGCGCCATATCTTTGAAGGCTCTAACCTTTATGAGCACAGCTGTGAAAACCTTAAATTTAGTATAGTTCCACTAGCAACTATTTATTCTCAGATTTTTTGTGTTACACTCTTTGTTGACAAAAAGTACTAATTAATTGTTTTTGTTTAGTTTTCGACGTTTAAATCATCACTCCAAAGTTACGGCACCGTAGGCTTCGATAAATTTCTACACAGAACTGTGTTGTGTCATTGAATAACCTTGAGGTAAAAATTATAGTCCATTCGCTGTAAAGGGAAGAGATGTGATCAGGAATGCTGACATGTCACGAAGCATTCGTGGCTGAGTAATTTTTAAGGTATGCAGTAATTCTAACCAAACCCCGAAGCTTGTAGGCGTGGCTAATGGATTTAGGAGTTTTGTAGTTTTCTCTGACCTTCAGCTCAATACATTATTCTTAGTATAGTGCAGTGACATTCAAACTCTGTTCCGCGGAGCACAGAGGTTCCGCAGGCGAGGTCCAGTGTTTCCGCCAGCACATTTCGGTTATAATGAGTTTCCTGAATTAAATTTTGATAGCTTGTAATTTCATGGTAATTGCACTTTTTGTATTGGCTGGAAGACCTGAGGAAAAGGGACTACTTTGAAGAACTAGATGTAAATGATAGGATAATATTAAAATGGATCTTCTAGAAGCGGTTTTTGTAGGAATGGGCTCAATTGATCAGGTTCGAAATAAGGACGGGTGGTGGGTAGTTTTGAATACGGTGATGAACTTTCGGCTTCCATAAAATGCGGGGTATTTTTTGACTAGCTGAGAACCTGTTAGCTTCTCAGAAAGCACTCTGCTTCCTGCAGTTAATTGCATTATAAAACCTCATTCTTTAATAAATGTCTTAATATTTTCTTTTTTAAGTATAAACTGTGTACATTTTTTATTTTTATTTTTGCCACCCAAAAGTGCACTCTTACGCTATAGGTTTTCCGCGACAATTTAGATATTTTGACTAGAGTTATACAGATATCATAGAGTCTGAAGACCAATGGTATAGTTGACTTTTATTCCGGAGTTACAGGTTCACCTCTCGACACTAAGACCAACCAAACTGAATGAAGTATTTGCGGCTTTCCTGGGTCTGCTTATGCCGGGATAGTGTTCTTCCATAGTAATTCCAGTTAATTATTCAGTTGCTATCTTAAAAGCCAATTCTATACCACGTACACTATAAGAAAGAGATGGGGAATGCTGGATTAATCCATATATTTATTGTTTTTAACGACATCGATAAATCTCAGAGTGTATTGTAGAATGATGATACGATGATATAGTAATGATCTGAAGTGTATTTGGAAAGAAGTGGTATCATACTGGCGTCGTCCTGGATGATTTTAGAAATTTACAAATACCTAATTCAGGTTAGCTGATAGCCGTGTCGATATTTGACCTGGGAACTCGCGAATAATAATTCATTCGACCCCGTCTTTCGGTGAAGTGGGCCTACCAGTTGAAAAGTCACTTCATTAAAAGTGGCACGGAACTTATAGTAAGAGTTCCTGTTAGTTTGTGACAGGCGGTTAATCTGTTTTCCGTTCTCTTAGTCTCACACGAGAGGCAAGAGGTCAGCAAATGAGTGGCTATAGGCCGAACTACTTCGGTCGTTTTCCATTAGGGACAGAGATGGTTCGCTTCGCCGTGACACTGAGAGCGGCTCTGTGGCTCACAAGGTTGCCGGCTTCTCTTACTCTGGATCTCAACTGAATGCATTTTGAAACGAATCATTAACTTCTAAACAGTGCCAAATTTAGGATGGCTGAAAGTTTGCCTGCCTTCCTAATTACGCCTTTATGTCTCGGTCCTAAACCGCGTGGACTCTTTTATTACCGCTTCCATTTTTCTCTGTGACTCATGATTTTCAGGGTAGAAATGTTTTGTTTCTTTAATGTAAATCCAGTGATTTTATACGAGAAAAAATGTCTTCATCCCGCACAATTCATGCATCATTTTAGGATGTACTAAAACTCATATTTGCTTGTGTACGTAGTTGCCATGTTTTATTGCTTGCTATAAAACGTGGCAACTACCATTTTACCGCACTGTTACAAGGCAGAGTAAGCTAAAGTGGTGGAGTTGAATTAGAAGTAAGGAGTAAACGTGGTGAGACTCTTGTTCCGGGAAATTTTATCAAATTTCAGATTATGCTCTAATTTTTGTAGGTATCTCCTGTAGCCGTTACTGAGAAAACATATCACAAAAATAAAGGCAAGACTTTACTGAATAATCGCAGTGTGGATTGTATGAGTACAGCTTACGCTTGTGTTGCCTTCTTTCAGTTTAAAAATTGCAAGAGAGAAAACTTTATTCCCGTGGATCTGAAAGCTAAGCCTACTGGCTACATATTTGCTGCAGGTGCTAGTGAAAGCGTAGACGCGTTAGTGCCTCCTTAATGTGCATATACATATATATAATGAAAAATATAATAAAATATAACAAAATATAATATATGATTAAAAATACTGAAATTTAAAAATACTGAGCCCTGTCAGAGGTCATATAAGTCAGTACAACGAAATTCAAATTTTACTTTCTATATAACATATAATGTAACATTCATGGCATTGTGACCGTCCGAATGGTCTCTGTCTATTGTCTAATTAGCACAGCGTTTTAAATAAAAGGCATTTGATAAACTGTACAGTTTAAAAACGTCGTTAAATAAAAAACTCCCAATGAACACAGCGATGATATTTTCTTATTTGATTTGTTTTAATGACATATCTCTACTAGCAATTGAAATAAGAGGACTTCGAATGAGATGCCTAAGGATGTGATTATTTATTTATTTATTTTCTGTTTATTTGTGACTGTGTGTTTGGCTTAATGACGTCAGGAGCTGAAACTGCATGGTGTCGAATGGTTAGTATAAAGTGGATTGAAAATTGTGTGGAAGGAAGCGGTCCTGACATCATTAGAGGTATTGTAAGATTAGCTGCGATTTACTGAAAAAAATCATGAAATTTCTGTCAGTCCTGTGTTTGAAACCGGGACATCTAAAACACGAAGGACGGTTGCTAATCACTCTGCTGCAACTTTTCCTACTAGTCATGTTGCAAACCCTATATAAATTGCTGTTGATTCTAGAACCCCTTTTAAGCTGCTATTTAAGATGCTTTAGTCCCTTGTAAACTAGTAATTATAATGCTGGAACCCCGTGTGATTTTCTATTGATGATCTGGGAACCCCGTGTGAGCTGGCTTTTATGATCCTGGAACACCACGTAAGCTGCTATCGATGGTACGTATTATAAATCCATGTAAACTGTTACTGACGATCATGGAACCACGTAAAAGCTGTCATTGACTATCATGAAACCCCGTCTGAGCTACGATCGATGATTGTATAAACCCATATTAGCTGCTGTGATGACTTCAAAAGACCGGCGAACTGAAACTTTAGCGCCTTGATGTAACCGTTTAAAATCCAAAGGTAATTTTAAGTACTGACTGACTTAACACTCTAAAACTCTATTTTCTGCCCCTACTCAGTGTTTATGTGTTTAAGTTAATTTCCTATAAAAGCCATTATTTCCCTGACCAGCATTAGTCGGCTGGTCTGAGAATAGCGATGGGCCTTTTCCCTTGTGAGGTACAAATTGAGTATTTATGTGTAGTTTAAACCAGCTTTAATCCCTGGGGACTGACTGAATGAAACAAAATAAGCTCGCTACTCTGGTAAAGCTACGTCAATGGAATAACGGGTTCGCCTGTACCACGCCGTTTAGACTGCAAGCTGAACAACCGTGTCGGAGAAGTTGCCGTGTTAGAAAGGCAAACATAGTTGATCGAAATATCGGCGTCTTGACGTATTGACGTATCCTCACAACCGTCCTCGAAGCAACCTCTTTGTTCTTAACACTTGAATCTTAGTGCAAATAGTGTTTAAAAACTGAAATCTCTACTCCACAGAAAGTGCACTGCGTTTTTCGCTATGCTCGTCAAATGGTTAATCCTGTTCAGGAAAACAATTGCAGAAATACATGGTGTGGAGAAAATGAGGAGTTTTTGGATATAAATTCTTACAATAGAACGAGGAATTCACATGGGTCATGCCTAGGACCAGGCGGATACTCGCCCATTACTCACCCCGGAGGCTGGGGTTCAATCCTACGCCAGTAACTGAGACTTTTTTCTAGTGCTTCTATTTCCCCTATCAATATCACCCCACCAATACTCCATGTTTAGTCATTTGTACACCACTGACGCTGTGTAACCTCAGCAATTGACAGCGTCGTTAATTAACGCGCGCGCACACACACACACACACACACACACACGAAGCATTCTTCATGGTTGAAAGAGAGCAATTAAATAACTTAAGAGAAAACAAAGAAAGAGACAAGATTCTCTGCCGAAAGATTGCGAGACTTTAACATCTAATTTGGTGGTTACCAACATGTTAAACAACTGTATTTTAAAGAGAGTCAAATAACCCAAGAATCAATCAGTAAGGGTCTGATGCGCTACACGTAAGGTAAAGAGCCCCTACAGATGTGAATCCAGAACTGGTTTAGGCGTGGTGGACAAAGAGAAAAGTTATGTTCCTGTGTGATGTCTAACCATTATCATCAGCTCTTAACCAGTCGCTTTACCTGCTGCTAAATATAGGATATGGTCAGGTATCACCGTAACGAATGGTGACGGAGTACTACCGCCTTCTTCTTGCTCTCTTACACAAATGTATTGGCTGGTCCCTGAAATGCACAACACATTGTAAAATGCCACATGATGTCCTATGTGCAAAATATTAAGTGTGTTTAAAGGCGTGTGTTATAATATTGATGTAGTGTGACATATTACACTAATGTTGCAGATGTGAACTGTTGGTACGTTTCAGTTTGTGTGAAGTTCGGAAATTATCCAAGTCTTATAAGTACATATGCAGTGATTATCGTTACGTTCAGTGAAGGCCTGTAGTTGCCTTCACTGAAGTCTCTTTCATATTAACTATATAAAATCCAGTGTTTTTTTTGCGCCACCAGATTTAGCAATGGAAGTATTACATTTGGCTTAATGAGATTATTTCTGCGTTGTATGTGGTTCTAGGAAAAAACAAAGATTATTTCCCTCTACGGAATGTGTTTACTTCGTGGTACTAACTAGGTCTTTAAGTACAATTCACGTCAGGTTTTAGGCGCGTTTGCAGAATGCGAAAAGCGACTATTATCTTCGTTTCGTCTGTCCATCTATCCTCATGCAACAACTCGACTCCCACTAGAAGAATTTTCGTGGTATTTGAGTATTTTTCGAATATCCGTCGATAAAATCCAAATCTGACCAGAATAACAGGTACTTTACGTGAACTAATATACGTTGATGATAGTACCTCACTCGATTCTTCTTAGAATGAGAACTGCTTCAGACAAATTTGTAGAGAAAATCGAAACACGCATTTTATGTTACATAACTTCTTTCCAAAAATTACGTCGTTTATATCATACGAAAAAATATGGTAGAGCCTGACAGGCCACAAATAACGAATATAACAGGAAGCATGCGCATTGATTGCTGGATAACTAAGGCTACAGACAAACACACATTACGAAATACTTATTGTTCTTCCGCGGCAACAATGATTACGCGAACGCGCCCCATTGTTACGCTATACGTACGTTGCCTGTCTTTTTCTGTGTTGGGTGTGTACGAACACAACAGCAACACCAACATCACTATGACCTCCATGACCACCATGGCCACCACCACCATCATCAGATTCAACAACCATGAAGACAACGACGACGATATAGATAACGACGACAACAACAACAACAACAACAACAACAACAAC
>Ga0123354_10020600_pt1 | contig 10376 bp, 6 predicted proteins | sample TergutLab28metaG_2_FD_97872 | JGI IMG/M metagenome (GOLD analysis project Ga0123354, IMG submission 97872) | Labiotermes labralis P4 segment gut microbial communities from Petit-Saut dam, French Guiana - Lab288 P4 | ecosystem: Host-associated > Arthropoda: Insects > Digestive system > Gut ...
ACGCGCTGATCACTCGTCCAGAGAAGTCCTACCGACTGTGATGCGTCGTTGTGTGTGATCTAGAAACCTCAAGAATGAGGAGGCCATGGCCCGCGTTGGGCCGCAGCGCCACAGGAAAAGTAGTAGTAGTAGTAGTAGTAGTAGTAGTAGTAGTAGTAGTAGTAGTAGTAGTAGTGACGGTTCTAGTGGCCGTGCGGTCTAAGGCGTAGGTCTGCGGCCGCTCGCCTGCTGAGATCGTGGGGTTCGAATCCCACCGGGGCATGAATGCTTGTCTGTTGTGAGTGTTGTGTGTGTTGTCAGGTAGAGGTCTCTGCGACGCACTGATCACTCGCCCAGAGGAGTCCTACCGACTGTGACGCGTCGTTGTGTGTGATCTAGAAACCTCAAGAAAGAGGAGGCCATGGCCCGCGTTGGGCCGCAGCGCCACAGGAAAAAAACTTTTGAGTGTAGTTTGTGTTAAATGAGTCATGCCAGTAGCATTTACAAGAGCTTTCTCCCTCGCCATAAAACTGCTCAAAACAGTAGCACCAATACCGCTACGTTCCGACAACACGTCACATTCGGAGCTCATGTAAATGCTGCTGATGTTTCCCGTGTACAACCATTGCCAAATATTTATAGCTTGCAGCAGTGTATGTTAATTGTATATAATTAAATTATGCTGTTAAGGAATTAAATGAAAATCAGCGTTGAATTGATTGATATATTTGGTTTGGGGGGTGATGACACCGAGCAAGGATTGGGAATGCACTTCACGTAGTGCGTTGAGGGTAACGGCCTGGAGTGCTTGAGTAAAACTGTTTGAAATGAAAGCTAGTGGAGAGCACAGAGCTTTTGTTCTCGATAAAATTAATATTTTGACAAATGGACCTTCACGCTGCGGTCGTCTTAATTTCTTGGTACGCACTGTGCATGGAACAACGGCAATGCCTGTCTCGGGATTCAAATCCGACCTCCTGTACTGAAGGCGGCAGATTTCAAGCGCCGTCATTTGATATCGTCTGTTGCTGCATATTGTCCGTGTCGTGCACGATATATGGGATTTGGTCTGAAATTGTTGTGGCGTTCTTCAAAGCCGGATGAAGGAGCAACTAGTGCTGTCTGAAGGCACTTCTGGCCGTGCTGAACTTAGTACCACAATATAATAAATCAAACAGTCTTAAAACTGGTCGCTGTGTTTTCCGGCCAATTCTGGTCATTGTTGGATTTTTGTGACGATTCAAATCTTCTGGGATGTGACACTCGTCATTTGTAACGCATTTACCGACGTTTCGAAGAGTTGCAGTGCCTTCATATCCAGTGTCAAGCAGTGCAGTAACTTCCTGACACTGAACATGAGGCACCACTATCCCTCGAAACGTCCAGAAATGTTTACCCAACGACATTTCGTAACATGTCAGAAGAATGAATCTTCAACAACACCGCTGTGAGAACCTAAATTCTCACAACGTGCCGTGTGTTTAATTCAACTTTCAGGTGGATGAAAATGTTTTTACACCGTTGTGTCTTTTGACATGGTACGTTCGTGTCGTTGGACATCGTACTGTTGCGACGATTGACATGGTACCGTTGTGTCCTTTGACATGGTACCGTTTTGTCGTTGGACATGGTACTGTTGTGTCTATTGACACGGTACCGTTGTGTCGTTGGACGTGGTACCCTTGTGTCTTTTGACATGGTACTATTGTGTCGATTGACATGGTACCATTGTGTCGCGTGACATGGTACCGTTTTCTCACATCTTTTCAAAATGTCTGGTTTCTTTTGTACAACTGTGATGTGGTGGCTCTATTCGTCAGCTAATCTGTCTTCTAATCCTGTGCTCAGTTCAGCCTCACCACATCCTCGCAAAATATTTCCGGTATTATACTCTTTATGTTTAATATATTTTCTGTGTTTTTATGCGCAACATTTATTGCGTATTAAACACGCATACTGTATGAAACAATGCGTCGTACTGAGTGATTTGCAGTTGCTCTTGTTAAGGGTTCCACCAGAGCAGGTGCATTTCCCGATTCCTGTCACCTGAAGTCGGAAGCAGAGCGGGTTTACCAAACGTTACGTTCCAATTGTATGTTAGACGGTGGATACAGTCCACCATGACAGCGGTTGTGTGTGTGTGTGTGTTTTACAGTCCAAGTTATGGTAAAATAAGCAAATCTTGAACCTTAAGCAAGTGAATTTCCTACTGCACTTCTTTTTGTTACTTTCATATGTAGAATATTTATTTGTGCGAATCTAGTGTTATGAATCATACTGGTAAGAAATATTCCCAGAATGCGGAAGGGTTTCTTCGCGAGGTGCGTCTCTTTGCTCATTACATCACCTCAATAGACCTATCAGTATCTGCGACTCGGCCGTGCACTGTCGTTAAGGCGTTCTAATAACCATGCCTTTCTTGTGATCTGGCTGTCAACAACGGCACGGAAATTTATGTGAATAAAATCGATAATCAGTATCGACTATATAAACTACTAGCAAAAGAACGCACCCCAGATTTTGATGTGCGCGGCATCTGTTTACGTCACATGGCCAAGTTGAATGAACTTGTCGCCAATATTCGTGTGTTTGTTATGCTTATGTAATTTTAACCGTGCGCCTTTCAGTTGTTACATTCCGTGTACGGTTGTCGTACGTAGTACCGGCAGATTATTATTATTGTTTTTGTTTTCTTTGCTTTAAATAAGCGGTCAAAGTAATAGGTTAACTACGACGCACATGAAGATCACGCCTGCTTGGAACTACACCAGAGCGCATGGCTGGTGTCTGTGGCGCCATCTTGTGAATTTGATAGTCGCCCTTGAGGTTAGAAGACAGGGAGTTTGGTTAAGTGGTGCCTGCAGTGTGTTAATTATTTCAAAGAACGCAGAAGCTTGGTTGTGGCTGTATGGCTGAAATAAGACGTTGTGTTTGAAGAGATATCGCTAGGTGACTGCGTAGTGAGTTGGCAGTATGTGACCAAGCTGTAGTGACTTGTGCTGTAAGATATCCTGCATTGGCGATGTTGAAGACCAATCGTGGGAAGTAACTGAGGTTGGTCAGGTGCATAGCCAGTATGAAGCAGGTGTGCTAACACTAGGCAACGGCATTCGGTAAGTGCACTGATAATGATGTCAATTCAGTTTCGTTCGTGTTTGCAAACCTGCTGACCCTACATCTTATTAGTAAATTTGAGCGTCAGTACTAACAAGATTATAACACAAATATCAAATAACACCATACAGGTTATGTTATGTTATTTATGTTATGTTATGTTATGTTATGTTATTTATCCTATGCTAGAGAACTGAAGGAAAACAAGATCCAGTAATGAACATGATGCAACTAAGAACAGCAAATAAAAAAATTGGTTTAGAGTATTAACTTGTTTTATAAATATATAACATTTGCATACTAATACTACTGCTACTACTACTACTAATAATAATAATTACTGAAACTGAAATTTAATTTATAAGGCGAGAAGTGCCTGCCCAAGCAGCCACCACCCTGCACCCCCAACCCCACCACCACAACACCAACAACGACCTATGACGTATTTACAATAACAAACTGGATCTTACTGTTGAGTTGTTTTGCTCCTTGTATTGTGTTTTGGAGATCCTGGGATCCATTCTCTTCCTGGAGACTGTATATAGTGACTGAGATTGTTTGGGGTGTTTCTGAACTTCCATGCCCATCTCACCTAAATGGAAACTAAAATATGATCATGACAAATTCTAAATCGTTTGCAATTCATTATTCATTCATCTTTTTTTTGTCATATGACGCCGTGCGATTTGGTGTGTTCAGTTATGTACATGTGGATTGATGGACACCTGAGTTATTAATAGTACAGAAGGTTGTGAATCACATTGATAACTCTGGTCAACTAAGATTTTGTCCCATGAGGGAAAATGTCTGTTTGTGATGTATTTTTAGACGCGGAATTCAAATATGTTCCCAGAATTTCTGTATCGCCCACACCTTTCGCTCCAGGTTAAAGGGCTGGAATCTTCTGCGTCAGGACACTAAGGTGTGTTTTCACCGTGGGCACCATGAAGAATACGAGGATTTCTTCCAGGAAGGTGGTGTCGTGTTTTGCAATGATGTTTGTTCCGTTATGAAAGTTCTTGGCCATGAACATAACCCAGATCAGTGGCGATTAATCATTGGTTCGTCAAAAGTGAGGTTGAACGTGGTTCAACTCCACAACGGAAATAGATTCCCCCCCTTTCCTTTGGCTCATGCAGCCAACACGAAGGAAAATTATAAAATTATGAAAGTTTGAAGCTAGTGTTGGGAAAGATTAAGTATGACGAATTTAAGTGGAAGTTATGTGATGATCTCAAGGTTGTGGCACTGTTACTCGGAATGCAACTCGGTTATACAAAATACTGCTGTTTCATGTGCGAGTGGAACAGCCGGGACAAGGAGAGTCACTATGTAAATAAACTGTGGCCTAAAAGAACATCACTGACGCCAGGGGAGAAAAATGTCGTCAATCCTGCTCTCGTTCTTCCGGAGAAAATGTATGTGCCCCATTTGCACATAAAGCTGGGCCTCTTGGAATACTTTGTGAAAGGTATGGGTAAAACCGGTCGTGGGTTCGTATATGTGAGGAATAAGTTCCCAAATGTGAGTGACGCAAAAATCGAGGAGGTTATATTTATAGGACCCCAGATCAGGGAACTGATGCAAGACAAACAGTTCGATGAAGACCTGAATGAGACTGAAAGAAATGCATGGTTGTCTTTTAAGAGGATTTGCAAGGATTTCTTAGGAAGTCACAAAGCAGCCAACTATCAGGATGTTGTGCAGGACCTGTTGACTTCGTACAAAGCTATGGGATGCAGTATGAGTCTGAAAATCCACTTTATGGAGTCACACTCCTATTTTTTGGCAGAAAATCTCGGCGAAGTCAGTGACGAACACGGTGAAAGATTTCACCAAGACATTATGACTAAGGAAAAGCGGTACCAAGGCAAGTGGACCTCAAGTATGTTGGCATACTATTGTTGGACACCGAAGATGGATGTACCTGACGCCAAATAACGGAGAATGTCATACGCCTCTACATTTTGTACGAAGGTTTCTGCCCTTTTTCATGAGCACGTAAAGTACTATTTTGCACATTTAAATTACTCTGTATCTTTGAAATCCTGCCTGGTAGAAAAATTCTGTATACATGTCTGAATTCAGCATAAAACTTACTGCTAAGTTCATCTATTGAAGTTCGTGGGACAAAAAAAAAAAGTTAAATTTTGTTGACCAGTGTTATTAATAGAACACCATCTCTGTACACTGTATTATTGTAATGAACTTTCGAATGTGTGTTTACGGTGCTATTTCCAACACGTCCTCAGCCATCTTCAGGGAAACAACTCCAATGTAACATGGGAAATTAGTGTTTGTTTTACATTTGTTTCGTACGTCTGAACAATCTGATATTCAGTAAGTTCTCATCGCGTTACTTAAGAATAGTGCCGTCAGGGAAATGGTGGAACTATCGACGCGACTGAAGGAATTGCTTGTGTAGCGTGCTTATGTCCATTCGAGATAGACAAAGATTAGGGGTGTCTGGTAGTGTTAGTGTCAGAGCGAAGTGTCTCGTGTCTCATATACACAGTGAAATGTGCCGGCTGATCTACCCACTTTGGTCACTCGCCGCCCGCCATGTTGAAAGATCGGTGACGGCACTGTTCTCCAGTAGATCCGTTCTTATAACTGACATTCATTTGTTTCACGAGTTTGCTGTTTTCTTGGATGTGAAACCGTGTGGTCTGGTGTACAGCTTTAAGAACGTATTTGAGAAAAATGTGGCAGGGAGTTGAGTTCATCGTTACACAGAAGGCTGTGAATCACGTTCGTTTCATTCACTTGTTTCACTGCTAGCGGACAGTTGCCTGACTGTGGACGCTGGAGGCAGTCTGATTGTTGCGTTGTCATCTGTAGCCGTCGAACGACTAAACAGGGACACGTGTGCGTGCGTGTCGGTGAGAGGGGGTGGGGGCTGGGTTCAGTTCCTGTGTCTTTGGGCAATGTTAGCTTCTGTGGTGTGGCTTGCATGTAAATTTTAAAGATACGATCCTTTTGCCAAAACGGAGCGTATCTGACGTTATAAGTAAACACAGTTTTACTGTTACATTGTTGTTGTATTAGTTTCCTGTTTACTAAAAAATTAACTAAATACAACTATTTGTTGTCACACATTCTGTTGTAAAATGTAAACAGTGCAGTGGGTGACGTCAAACAGGTATAAGTGTATTTCGTTGGGTTTTTAATAGTAAATATATTTTTAGTTTATATAATGATACAATACAAAATTGTACATGCGAATTCGTTTAAGCATGACTCTTCAATCCGTTGGAAATTTTAACTGATTGTGAGTCACTATTTTAATTGTTTCGTTTGTTTGCTTGTGAGATATTGCACGAGAAGATACACAGATACATAGCTACACAGATACATAGCTACATAGATACATAGCTACATAGATACATAGCTACATAGATACATAGCTACATAGATACATAGCTACATAGATACGCAGAAACATAGTCCCAGGATATAACGAAGAAATTTTAATCTAACATCTGAAAAATTGATCAACCAACTGTTGACTGTCAGTAACGAAGTGTGGATGTTGTATATATATATATATATATATATATATATATATATATATACACACAGTATATATATGTATGTATGTGTGTGTGTGGGTGTGTGTATGTGTGTGTCTGCACTTCATTACCCTGAGCAGGCATGTTGGCTCTAACGCTCTAGCTCCGTGTTTCCCAACATTTTTGCCACGGAGGAACCACTAAAGTAATTTTCCATACCCCAAGGTACCTCTAGCGGAGAAAAGGTTTACAAGGCAGAAAAGATCGGAAGCGGGGAGCGGTAAAGGTTGATAGCGAAGAGCGGTAAAGTTTGATAGTAGGTAGCGGTGTAGGCTGATAGCGGGGAGCGATGAAGGTTGTTAGCGGGGAGCGGTATAGGTTGACAGCTAGAAGCGGTGAATGTTGATAGCGGGGAGCGGTAAAGTTTGATAGTAGATAGCGGTGTAAGCTGATAACGGGGAGCGGTAAAGGGGGTTAGCGGGGAGCGGTATAGGTTGACAGCTAGAAGCGGTGAAGGTTGATAGCGGGGAGCGGTAAAGTTTGATAGTAGGTAGCGGTGTAGGCTGATAGCGGGGAGCGATGAAGGTTGTTAGCGGGGAGCGGTATAGGTTGACAGCTAGAAGCGATGAAGGTTGATAGCGGGGAGCCGTGAAGGTTGAGAGCGGGGAGCGGTAAATTTTGATCGCGGGGAGAACAATTGAATTACTGCGAAATTATTGTCTAGAAAATATGTTTGTAAAGAGATGGTTTATATGTTTGTATATATGGCATGTATATGTGTATATGACATGTCTATGTATATATGACATGTCTTTGTATATGCAGTAGAGCTTACATTGTAAGAATACAGGTATGCGTCACATAACGACGTTTCGGTCAACAACGTACCGCATATACGACGGTCGACCCATAAGATTATAATATAATATTATAATATAATATTATAATACTTACCATTGTGTTACAATTGCCTACAGTATTCAGTACAGCAACATGGTTTACAGGTTGTAGCCTAGGATCAGTAGGCTATGGCATATAGCCTAGGCGTGCAGTAGGCTATGCTTTACTATCTAGGTTTGTGGAAGTACACGTTCGCACAACGACGAAATCGCCTAACGACGCATTTCTCAGAACGTATCCCCGTCGGTAAGCGACGCATGACTGTACAGTGTTCCGGTTTGAAACGAACACAGCTAAATGTAACCTAAATACAAACTGACCGAAACAAAACAAAAAGCGAACTGGAAGCTCACGGGGATTACTCTAGTACTGCCACTTACCGGGGGAAAATATCCCCGTGATATTTAGATGGATATTTGGAAGTTCTCGCAACGTTTTGTAACATTTTAATTGCTTATTTACTCCACGATTCTTCGAAGCACCCGTAACAATGTTTTACGGAACCCTGGTTGGGAAAATGCTCTAGACTTTTGTTTGGGATGCAAGTATAAATGCTTCGAATCTTGATGAAGTTATCGTGTACCTTGAGATGTTTAGTGACACGCGTTAGTGTCCTCAGACAAATGCTGAGGTAGGAACTTGAAATCGGTCACGACCAATTCCTTAAACGTCTTAACAAATGACCATTCTCAGTCCATGACAATTATCCTAGATCGTGCGACATTACATGCCAGTACTGCATACAAGTAAATTGCGTTGTTATATCTGGTGTTCGGTAGGAAGAGCCTGAGTTAAAATAGCTGCAAAGAGCGTGTGTAGGTTCCGTTTTAATATAATTCTTTATAACTCGTGTCTTGCAAGTGCTTAATTAATCCTTATCGAAATGTCAGTAGGTAGAGCCTCTTACAATGGTCGTCACCAACGCCATCCTTTTAGCCAGACCGGTCAGCCCCAGGAATCAAACGCGGTCCCTCACCGTTACGGCGCTTTTTGCCCTGCAGTAAAGCAAAAGCTGTTCCAAACAAGACCAGTACAAGGTATGGGGGAGATTCGGAGGGGTGAAACAGGGTAATAAACGTCAGCCAGAGGGATGAATCGCCGGCTCGCATCTTGACAAGTATGAAATTGATGTGAAATATTTACTGCACAATGTAGCAGCCTCTATTGACAATTCATTACACACGGTACCCCTGACACTGCAGACGGCTCAGCCAGCACAAAAGCCCTCGAGTGCCCCACATCTTTTACACGTCTGTAGCATCAAGTCGCAGAGAGGCTTTAAGCATTTTAAAATTGTTTGTGACGACACAGCGTTGGGCTCTTGAGCTTCCGAATTTAATTCTTTGAGAAATGTTTATTTCTGGGAACAGCGGTAGCTCAGTCTGTATAGTGACTGTGTCCTCGGCTGAAAAAGGGTTCAATTCCCGACGGGGCAGAAAATTTCGTCTTCGTAACCGATTCGAGACGGCTGTGGAGTCCACCCAGAATCCTGTGCAGTCGTACCGGTAGTAAAGCGGCCGAAGCGTGAAGCTGGCCATCCACCTCACTCTGGTGCTGAGGTTTTGATTGGATGCAGTGACACCTCCCTGCCAAATTCGTCTGAATGGTGAGGTGTTTAGCGCTAAGAGACTATCATGAATTGTATAAACACTCAGTCCGTACCGCGCAGTAAACGATCTCCGCCTACGTTGTAAAAACCAGTCAATTAATGCTGTATAGTGAAATGATCGCTGTTTGTTCTCAGATCCACACAAACACACTGTGTGGGCAGAACGGAGAATGTCTGAATGTTAGCTGGAGCGACATATGTCGACAAATTTTTCGCAAAATTCGCAGTATAAAATTTCATGAAAGTCTGTCCGGTGGGAGCCGATGTGCTCCGTGACGTACGTATGGACGGAAGGACAGACAGACATATCGCAGCTAATAATCGTTTTTCTGTAATTGTTTTGTAAATGCGCCGCACAATGATAACAGTCCGCTATGCCGAATGCACTGCTTACATAATCCTAGTGTTTTTTTGCAACAAAGCAACAGCCATTTAATGTTGTGTCATCTCATCACCTTTCATCGCATCTCATCTCATCTCAATCTCATCTCATCTCATCTCAATCTCATCGCATCTCATCTCATCTCAATCTCATCGCATATCATCTCATCTCATTTCATCGCATCTCATCTCATCTCATTTCATCGCATCTCATCTCATCTCCTTTTATCGCATCTCATCTCATTTCATCTCATCTCATTTCATCTCATCTCATTTCATCTCATCTCAATCTCATCGCATCTCATCTCATCTCATCTTATCTAATTTAATCGCATTTCATCTCATCTCATCTCGTTCGCTTCCCGAATGATTTCGATAAATGTCCGTTTAAAGACCTTGAATCGAGTTCAGTGACATGTTCTGAAGACTTGTGTGTTAAATGGGGTTGTTTCTTAACTTTGTTTGTGTGTGTGTGTGTGTGTGTGTGTGTGTGCGCGCGCGCGCGTGTATGCTGTGCATGTGTGTGTGCGCGCGTGCGTGTGTATGGAACACCTTTATTGGTTTTAATGTTTAAAATTTTAATTTACAGGGTGAGCATAAAGTCTTTCCCTGATTAAAAACATTTATTACAAGAAAACTACTGTACGTGGAAGACAAATTTTTTTTTTCGAAATGTAACTCAAGAAGTTTCTTTACAACACATTAGTACACTTCAACACGTGCTCCTAACATGTGCTCCTTTTGTTGCACAGGGAACGTCTAATCGATAATCAATTTCTCTCCACGTGTTCTCCAACATGTCTTCAGTTATTGTAGCAAAAGCGTCTGTTATCCTTGCCTTCAAATTTGTAATATCTGGAACTGGTGTCGAAAACACTTTG
>Ga0123354_10020601_pt1 | contig 10376 bp, 7 predicted proteins | sample TergutLab28metaG_2_FD_97872 | JGI IMG/M metagenome (GOLD analysis project Ga0123354, IMG submission 97872) | Labiotermes labralis P4 segment gut microbial communities from Petit-Saut dam, French Guiana - Lab288 P4 | ecosystem: Host-associated > Arthropoda: Insects > Digestive system > Gut ...
ACGTCGTGCCAGTAAGGTACCCCAACAATACGTCGTGCCAGTAAGGTACCCCAACAATACGTCGTGCCAGTAAGGTACCCCAACAATACGTCGTGCCAGTAAGGTACCCCAACAATACGTCGTACCAGTAAGGTATCCTAACAATACGTCGTGCCAGTAAGGTACCCCAACAATACGTCGTGCCAGTAAGGTATCCTAACAATAACACAGTCCATTGTGCAGTACAACGTCCATTCATCCGCACTGGAGCGAACTGTTGGAGAGAACAGCCATTACAGAGTTTGAGCCGTGGGAGAAGGGGGGGGGGGGGCTTTGGGATCGCAGTCGAATGCTAAAATGGTCCGCTCTGATGTTCTGAATTGGATTCGAGTGCTTTTATAATGACGGTACAGCAATTAATTTCTTATCAGCTGCTAAAGTTAGATCAACTAAGAACTTATGAAAACACAAACATTCTTTAGCACAATACAGCTGCTGATGGTTCTCCCCAGCCAGAACAACAGTCCTCTGCACCTCTTCCTGCCGCTTACGATTCTTTAATTATGCCTGATCGAAATTTGCTGTTGTCCAGGCCTTCATTTTACTGTCGTGCCTTAGAGCAATTACCTTTTCCATGCTACTCTTTGTTATCTATACTTCATATCATCTCTCTCAAAATACAAGCTTTGGGCCAATTATGGCCTATAGTTACAATTATTCCAAAAAGGGAATTCGTGCTGCCACCAACCTGCTATCAGCTAATTATGGTCTCACGTTCACTGGCCCAGGTGATTCTTTTACTGATTCTACAAAAACAGCTGGTCTGGAGGTAGCAGCCCTAGGGATGAGAAACGCGACGAGTGGTTAGAGAAAGCTGCATGCCGAAAATGTGCAAAATTGCCGTAAGGTCTCGGACCTTCCGGTACGTTCGCCGAAATTCGGAACCTTGTTTGCTATTTCAAGTAAAAAATTTGTCTGTTTCCTCTTCAGCTGGAGACAGTGTACTGCAGCTACAGGGTGTTCACTGCAGCTGTAGTCGAGTGCACACCGGACGTCTGACACAACCCTGAGGTGTTCTGCTTGTTCGAGGGTTACAACCTGTGGTTCTTCCGAAACCGTATAATTGCGTGCACTGCCCTCCACTGTGCGAAGCTTTTGCGTTACAAGGACAAATGGAATTAGGTCGGTTTTGAAGATTTTTACGGGCTCTCAAAATTCAAGCTAACAAATTTTGAGGTTCTGCATGCAGTGGACGACTACAGTGGATCGAGTCTGCGACACACATTTTGCGAAACACAACAGGGAATCACTTTCTGCCGTATCAACCTCAATTCTGACTGCAGTAAGAAATCGCGAAATCTCAGTTATCGCTGCATGGGATTTTCGTTCTGTTACAACCTTTTTGTACGTGTCCTGGAATTTTGAGACTGTCTTAACTGAAGTTTCATTACAGAAAATGGCGCTTAATATTATGAATTGACGTCACAGTCTTGAGTAATAAATTTCAATTGCAAAAGATACAGATTTCGTTTCTTCCACTCTTCGTCACGAATTGTATTGATGTGTTGAGGTTCGGATGGTAGTGAATACAGATGATTTATGACAACGTGGAGTCTGGTAGGTACCGTTGTTTCAACAAACCTGTTGCCTCCGTCATCAGTGTAGAGAGCAAAGATAGAGGCAGCAAGTCGGTCCAAAACGTCGTCCCCACAACAGAACAAGCATTCCCCAACAATGACTGTTACAGGTTCATTGTCATCGTGTTCCCGATGAAGTCCCGATCCCTCTGCACCATCAGCAACTGCAGGAGGGCCATAGTGCTGGTGTGGTTGGTGTCCGTACTTCTGTCGTCACCTGTAATCTTCACGAAGGTGAGTGCGGCACAGTGTCTGTGCAGTGACACCAGTAGTAGACGCATTTCACAGTCAGCCGATGGTGGTAACAAATTGGGCCCATCTGCTGAATTCTGAATGAAAGGGCCAGTCTCTCTCCTACAGGTGCAAGATAGCCTACAAGATGGAAGCACCTCGACTCCCGTTTGCATTCGCTCGCCAACTGCCAATTTCCGTACGTGTCAGCAATCAAGGACGAAGGTCTACAACCAAAGTAATGTGGCACCGTGTTTGCTAACCGTTAGCGGAAGTTCACTGCGTTTTGAATCTTGTGTAGATATATTCCTAGCGTTAGAAACAAGAGGCTTACCTTGGCTAAAAAACATTATGTGCCTGGAACGCAATCCGAGTCATTTCAATGCCACGTCCACCAGGTATGATTTAAAATTGCCCTGTATACTTGCTCTCTCTCTCTCTCTCTTCAAAAACCCTTTCGGATTTTCCATCCAAAATTCTGCACGCATTTCAGATTTTCCACATTCAATCTATGTCCATATTGCTACCAACCTGAACATATAAGAAGATTCTGGACCAGGAATTTGATTGTTGCGTAATTTTCTCAAATCTCTCATCTGTTGTGCTTAGTTAAACTCGCGTTGGTGCTGACACGTGTGACTGTGCAGTGTGACGCAACGCAGCAGCTGAAGTACCTGTTGTAAATATCCACCCTCCTTCACGCACGCCTGCAGCAGGTCAGCACGGATATCAACACGTTACAAAAACGGTGTTTGAAGTTAGTTCTGATGTGCTGGTTTCCAATCTGGATGCAAGGATTTTGCATCACGTCAAAATTGTGGACGAAATAATTTCAAATGTATTACATATTGTGAGTTTTTAGGTTTTCGTAGCAGTGCGGGTGAGGGATACTGCGCCGCGTCGCTGGGCGACTGGTGACCGACATTTCGAGACGCGCTGTGGCCACATCTCCGAAGGCTGGCTGACAAAGCACTGACTGACGCGCCGAAGTCTGTCAGAAGATCGGAGATCTGAAGTTGTAATTTTATTGCCCATATTTTAGAATGTATTATTTTATTACTAAATTACATTTTCTGGTTGAAATGACGCAATTTTTTCAAAGCGGAATATTCAAGTCGTTTACACAAATAAAAATATAGGACAAAGAATAGCGGTGGATTTTACACCTTTGTGGCCTAAAATTTCGTCGTTAGCTCACACAATTTCATCAGTAGCTCACACATCATCATTAGCCCACACATAACATCAGCCCACGGAATTTCATTACCGGCTCTCACAATTTTACCATTGGCTCGCGCATCTAAGTCAGTAGCTCTTTATTGTTGTTGTGGTGCTGATGGTTGAGGTGGTGGATTTGGTGGTTGTAGTTGTGGTGTTGGTGGTGGTGGTGGTGGTGGTGGTGGTAGAGGTGTTACATCCTCCGGCAATCAGAATGTTTCACGATTCTCAGGACTGCATATGAAATCTTCATGTCATTATCACATTATTGCCTCCCTAAATGGACTCCATTTTCTAGCAATGTTATCGTTTGCAGTTCTACTAAATGCAGGCTTACTGGCAAATTCATGGCATGTTTTTCAAGGTTTTTTCCCAGTCACCTCTTGTGTGTATAAGGGCAGGGATCGTTTTTGTTCTAATATTCACATTCTTTTCATCTCCATGTATTTCAGCAGTTTCTTTCCTTCGTTCTCTAAAACATTTGTTCTATTGGTGTGGCTGTGTCGTCCGAAACTATTGTTGGTATGTTCAAGCTTGGACTCTGTCTGATTTATTTACCTGCTGGTGCTGTTACTGTTATCACACCACCACCACCACCATCACCATCACCACCATCTCTAGCAGCAGCAGCAGCAATGGTTCCCCCTACAGTGCACGGCCTGCTCTCAGGATGCTATTTTTGTATGTTTTAGTGATAACTGTAACCAGTCCTGCAGATTCTGCTGCCAAACAAACTGGCTCTATAGCCAGGCATCTGCACATCTTGTCTGTCAGTATACCTATCAGAACATTAAGATCGGGCACTCTGCTGCAAGGTATTGAAATGGTAGAGAAGCCTGTGTTTTGTTTCACTTCCCACCAGTTAGATGAGGAGAATTTGGGCTAGTGGTGATTCGGAAATGAATACCTTCGCTGTAGGACCGATGCCAACTCCCGAACTGGTCAGATGTTGTTCGCTGTTCGAGAGCAGCTTCCACACTAGCGATCACGGTCAAGGCACGACGGCTGGAGCTGCTAGCTACCTCGTAGAAGACCAAAACCCTACAAATTAAGGCCACAAACAGGCTTACTGAGTAATGCCGCAGTAATGCCACAGTACGGACTGCAGTGTGAGTGCCAGAGGCACATCGCCTTGTGTGAACGTGTGAACAGGCTGAACAGAACGGTCGTTCTGATTTGGTGTGCTGCCTTGACGATTTTAATATGGCAGGGACAGGAGATTCGTTAATCTCAAAAAGAGTCCAAACCTGCTCTGGGGCTCACCCAGCTCCCTATTCAATGCGTACCGGGGTTTTGTCCGTGAGATAAAGCGGTCGGAGCGTGAATTTGACCATTCACCTGCATCTAATGTCGAGGTTACAAATGAGTGCAGCTGCAAATCTACTGTCGCCGTATGCCTTCCCGGTGTGAAGAGGGACATTTTGTCCTTTATTGTTGTCAACACTTCATCCTTATGCTTTATGGTAATTTTCTTTTACGCAATGAATTACATGTAAAAAATGTGTGTATAGTCTATTCTAATTCCAGGGCGCCGTTCAGCAGAATAACGCCACGAGCACCCGCAGGCTACTTGATCACCACCGGCGCCTTTAACCAGTGACATTGTTGGGCCGCGTGCACTTTGGACACCCAAGTGAAATTTTGTTTCATGGCGTATGAGAAAGGAAACTATAATTAATTTTCGGACGCTGATTTCATTTTGACACCACACACGTGCCAGTACAGTTTGTCAAAATAAGCACTTAGAAGTCCACAGAGAAATAAAAGTCAAAGAACGTCCCACGGAACACAGCAGTACCCATCTGTATGCTAACAAACGAAGAGTTACATTATGCAGCAGCCCAGAATTTACACAAACATGGCTGGACTTTAGCGGCACTGGCATCTGGCCCGGCGATACTGCGTGACAAATATAGAAAAACGTTAAAAAAGATTGTAGCCTCTTTCAGAAAAATATTCCTATGTTTTATGGGGGAGGCGGAGCTGAAACGTAACACGAAAAAGAAACTCAGAAAGGTCTGTTCCTCGTTCTGAGGCCCGGAACATTTACAGTTGATGGCAAATCAGTTTTTTTTGAAAGTTGTGTCAGTAACGCACAGCATAGAGTAATATTCGTTTCTAATACCACCTACATTGGTTTTATTTGCATCGGTCTTGTGGGATGTTATACCATGTCGGTAGGTACGTACCTACGCAGTCCACTGCATGTTGGGAAGTATCGCAGCGCCTGCCCCCTTATTCAGTTGCTGGCAGTCCAAGAAGCGTGGCTTCAAGGCAAGGTGTAGGTACAGTCAATAAGGTTGAAAAAATGGAGATATGGTGGCGAAACCCCCCCCCCCCATAGCCCCTATCCCTCGCCACGCACACTGTCTTTTTGCTATCTTTGGGTTTGCTGTCCCTTGACTAGTGTTATGAACATAATGAATGGTCTTACCTCCATTTATTTACAATGTAGCAAACAATATAATTTTTCTACATAAATTCACGCGTAAGACGCTTCCGATTTCAGATATTTTAAAATAGGAAAGCATGTGTCTTCAAATGAAGGAAATACGGTACTTGGTTTGACGTATTTCAGTGCGAATGTTTTCAGACGTTGAGTAGCAGTTCTGCCGACAGAACTTACTAATTAATATTTTCTTATATCCATGGTGTCCGTGATGTCACATAGCGTCCTGCATTCCCAACCTCACAACATTCCCAACCTCACAACATTCCCAACCTCACAACATTCCCACCCACTGCGCCACTAACGTTATGACACTGTCTCACCCGCCAAAACTTCTTCAAAGTAGTTCTGGAACAAAAGAAAATTATTTCAATAGAGAAAAGAGGACAAGAAACGAAATTAAACGTGAATTGTGGGAGTTAAATTCTTTTATGGTAATCACTTTTAAATTTTTTAAATTATGCGAGAAAATGCTGATTGCATTATTTCTGTATTCCAAGACAAAAAGTTAGCTCTAATTCCTCCAAACAAATTTGGCAAAAACCTTTACGGCAAACGCGAATGCTGCATACGGAATGTTCAGTGCGTGACCAGCCAGCGAATTGTGGCACGTTGCTTTAAACCTGCACATATTGCATTGCACAAACGTGAAGCAGTCAGACGTCACGAAATGTCATCGTATTTGTTGACACAAAAAGCAACATATTTTATTCCAGGAGGCAAAGTGGTATATCTTGCATTTCAGAGAAACAGTTTTTAAGGTACGATTTATTTACCTTTCAAATCTTCTTTCATCTCAGTTCTTACATCAGTAGTCGAAATGTGCATAGCGACTGGTCCACACATCAGCAGTTGAATCACTTGCCAGTGTGTATCTTATGGCGTTCAACTGACAAATACTTGGCTCTTACCAACACCGCATCGAGCGATATGCAGCAAATGTCCGATAATTCCAAGACAGTTTCTGTCATCAGAGACCGTTTCATCGCTGGATCTAATTGTCAGAGAAGATTTAAAGGAGAATTGTTCGGTGGGCCTACGTGTCCCATAGCACTTCACAATATGTGATTCTCTGAACTGCAATGATGTTGGGTAGAAATCCGTGCCTAATGTTACACAGTTCTTCAAAAAAGCAACAGGGTTTAAAGAGGCACACACAGCACCCAGGTGTTCAGAGGTATTCGTACATGTTCAGAATAATTTCTAGGTGTTTAGAACAGTGCGTTAATACATGCGAGTTGCACAGCGGCTGAGTCCAATTTGGGTTCTTCTTGTGCCCTCTTCTGAAGCTGCAGGCAGCATGATCCTCTCTACCAAACTCTACGGTAAAACAAACTCAAAGATCGCAACGTGAGTCAAAAACATCAAGTTGCATTCATTGACTACACTTAAATTGTTACTTTTCCGTCAATTTGTTGTCACCACTAGAGGACAAAGCAGTCAAGAAACTAAGTCAGACCTTCTTTCTGTGCCGTCGCGCTTCAGGCAAGCTTCTGTCACAATGAAAGTGTCTCTGGTGGTCGCTCACGTGTCGCGTCAAAATCTGTCAATACAAAGAAAGATGGCATGACATTTGGCTATGACAGAAGTACTTCAAACATTTTATACGCGGAGAGAGAGAGAAAGAGAGAGAGGAACACATGAGGTGCTCTGAAAATTACTTACGTATCAGGGTGCTGTGTTGTAACATTTAAGCAACTTATGGATTGTTTGTTACTCTGTTTTGTCCCTGCAGAAGACCTACACCATTGTGTACGGCAACAATGTGACCAACGTCACTCTCCACTATTGCGACGAGACCAAGCAGAGCGGTAGCTTCGCGATCTACCAGTTCGTGGTGCTGTTTGCGGTCCCCGGCACACTGATGGTAGTGTGTTACACGTATGTGATCCGAGAGCTGTGGCGAAGCACCAGGAACATGCAGGCACTTACAAACAGCGTGAGGTGAGACTGTAATGTGTGTGCCAGGGGCTAGAGAAGCGTTTTGCGTTTCAGGTCTGTGCTGATACCCATGGCATCAGCACAGACCCGTGGGGTTACCGTAGTGTTGCAGCATCAACTGAGGTCCGTTAGGCTTCTGTATTATAGCGAAATGTGTTATTTCATAGGACAAAATTCTACAGTTTGATGTCCGTAAAGGAACACGCTGCATCACAGCGCCGCGTGACGACTTAGTAATGTGACGTCGTATGAGACTGTGAGGTCACGTAGAGCCACCGTGGCGGCTGTGCGAAATTCTGATGTGGCAGCGCCGTCAATGAAATCTGTTTTAAATGTGCGTGACGTGACTCGTTAGAACGTGACGATTAGAATCTCGAGCTATCTGACGTCCTGCAGTCCTTCGGACTTTTGACAGCACGTGGCGTTCCATAGACTTTAAGAATCTCAAATCTCAAATATGTAAGAAATATTTTGATAAAATTTGAATCAGGTATGTCGTCGCTAGGCAAATGTGTACGTGCATATGTTATGGCAGTCACCATTGAATCATTTGAAAAATATATAATATAGTTTTATTCCAAGTAGCTGAAGTATCCAATAAATGTTTCGTCTACCAACCCGCTGGCGCCCCAAAAAGCACTGCGTCCATATTGAGCACTATAAAATAGCTTGCCGTTCGAATGTATTGTTGTCTGCTTCACATGGCAAATTTTCCCATTGGACTGTCGCTGTGGTTCAGAAACAAGCATTGTGATCTTAAAACCCATTTCAATGCAATTGAAACCAATTCTTCACTGGTGTTTCTCAAAACGTCGGTTAACTCGCCAGTAAAGCATCTGACGCGCCTGCCAGCTCAACAAATATTTATTCAATTTTTCTAAACTTCTCCATGGATGAGAAGGAATTTTTTTCTCTGGTCAAATCCCAGCGCCTGCTTGACGAAGTTGGATGGGGAGGCATGGACTGGATTACTCTGGCTCTGGAGAGATACAAGTGGCGGGCGTTCGTGAATACGGTAATGGACCTTCGGGTGCCGTAAGAAGCGGGGAATTTCTTGACTGGCTGAGGAGCTGACCGCAGTTTATTGCAACAACCAAATGCACTGTATTAACGAATATACTTCAATAATAAAGACTTACCGCCGACACGTGTCATGTGCTGCCTGAAGATTGCACACACGTCGTAGACAAGTCTTGATTATTTATGTGCAGTCATTAATACTGTGCTTTTGATTGGTCCAATAGACTGAATATATTCGTGTTTTTTGGTTTCCATACAAAGTTTCTGCTGCTAGTTTTGTCCAATTTTAACTAAAAACAAAGTGTGCAAACAAAATTATTGGTTACTATCAACCAGTTTCGTGAAAACACTTCTAACGGCTTCATAGCACAGGCAGACAGACAGACAGACGGAAGGACTGAGCGACTTTAATTGGTGCTCGGAGTTGCGTAAGGGCCAGACAATTAAACACAGTGCCAGCAGTCTGAATGCTGCTAACTGTATAGTAAGTCTAGTATATTATTATTATTATTATTATTAGTAGTAGTAGTAGTAGTAGTAGTAGTAGTAGCAATAGTACGTTATTTAACGGCGCAGCCAATTGATAATATTATATAGCATCAATGATAGATGAATGTGTTTGGAGCATTGGTGGAATGTTAATGACAGTGGAAAACGGAAGTACGTGACGTAAAACCTGTCCCAGTGCCACTTTATCTTCACACATCTCTTAAAGAAAACTAATTTCAACCTGGTAACATTTTAACTTACGGCTGTATTTACAACTTCAAATCCAATTAGTCATTACAATATGGAGGGTAACATGCTTACTTATATACGTAACATTTCTACAGCATGAAGAATTTAAAGCTACACAACGATGGTGGTGAAGTGACTTCAGGTGAGTTGCTTATCAGCAATGGAGCCACAACATGCAGAGCTATGCACGTGGATGGAGCCAAAAGGAAGTACAGCAAAGGAGAAGACGCGAGAAAAGCGAGGAAACAGGTTTGTTGGTTTATTTATGTCAAACTAAGAACAATGGCTTGCTTTATGGGTTCCTGCCATGCCAGTTGGTCTATGAACACAATCTTCTCATAAATTCTAAGTTTATGACGTGATATGATGCAACATATTTGTTAACTGCAATTGGGTAGCCACCCGGTGGTAGTAGTACAGTACACATTTACACACACACACACACACACACACACAATACACAGAAGACACAAAACAAACAATACATAGAACAACACAAACATTTTGGAAGAGTACGGGACGTGGCCTGTCTTTGCGGGTTTTACCCTGGCATTTGCCTTACAACTGAGGAAAAAGCACGGAAAACCTCAGTCAGGGTAGGTTATCATACTATCTCGAAGAATACCTGCGATAGTGTGAACACAGTAGTATATACGTAATTCGAAAGGTCACCGTTCCAACCAACCCTCCGTGCGCAAATCGTCACGAATGGTCACACTTCTCGCCACAGAACAGCCAACTTGACGGTCCCCTTCCAACGAACGTCGCAGTACTCCCTAGACAACGATCTCTAGTGCCCGATGTACTGGCATCGACCTCGCCCGTTAAATTTGAACTGTGCTGCTTTCATGCAGTTGTAAAGCTTGAAACTCCGTGCCACAGAATAAGTGTTCTGATATCATTTGCGCAGAAAGAAATCGCCAAACATGATAAACCGTAGGCAATGCGCAATGATTTGGTTGAAACTTGGCTAAGGTCTCTCACCTACACAGAAATTAAATGAGTCACACTATCGTATCTCAAGACATCATACTTTGACTGCTTCCAGTACAAAAATCTGGCAACAAATGTGGCTCTGCCCTAACAAGCAGGTTGTAATATCTGTTGAACGTCTGACATGAGGTTGGGATGATTAGGGATCTGGGAAATTTATTGTGGGTACA
>Ga0123354_10020602_pt1 | contig 10376 bp, 4 predicted proteins | sample TergutLab28metaG_2_FD_97872 | JGI IMG/M metagenome (GOLD analysis project Ga0123354, IMG submission 97872) | Labiotermes labralis P4 segment gut microbial communities from Petit-Saut dam, French Guiana - Lab288 P4 | ecosystem: Host-associated > Arthropoda: Insects > Digestive system > Gut ...
ATATGAAATGAAATTTCTTGTACCAAATTACAGCTGCCTCCAGAACCCCTGACTAGGGGGCTACCGCCCCCAGATTCCCTTTCTCTCTGTCCTCTGTCCTCAACTGAATTTGTTGAACCCCCCCCCCCCGAACAAAATTCCTGGGTACGCCACTGATGAAACATTCTCCTTCTTTTGGAATTTATCTCGTCTAAATTTAAAAGAGAAGATATTTCGGAAGCAGGCTCTGCTCCCATCTTCAGTGAGTGTGAGAGGTTTGTTGTTTCGTACACTGTTGAGGGAATCTGTAGAGTGCCTTACTTGATACCAGCGGTGTGTAAAATACGAGCCGAAATTGTGTAGCAGACTTGATAGCTTCGAACCTAACCCACAAAATACATAATCCGTCGCTAGCTAGGTCAATAATGCGAGAAACCTTTTAGAAAGTCCAAAGAAACCAGACATAAGCAGTGAGAAATTTTTGGAGTGATTCACTTTCCATTTTCCTATATGTTTGTCCCCTAAAACACGGAATTCTCGTAATTTGTGGTCACATATAACGTCAGAAGCATAACTTTTTAGGAGGGGGTAGGTACGTCAAAACGCAACGGTCTTTCTATCTGTTTTATTATGCTTACGACATGTTTCGGCCACTGTGGGCCATCCTCAGTCACAAAACGTATAATGAGGAAAAACTACACAGTGTAAGATCATTAGTTGTGGTACATATTCTGAACTTTCAAAGTTTTGTGACCTGAGGATGGCCCACATTGGCCGAAACAAGCCGTCAGCCTAATAAAACAGATACAAATACAGTTGTGTTTTGACGTACCAACCCCCTCCTAATTTGCACAAAACACAAGGGGATGATGCATCTAAAGAGCATAACTTTTGTTTAGAATTAAAAATTCCGGTTGAGAGTTGCGGTTTGGCATTTGGAATCTGACGCCTTGCTGTCTCGAAGAAACTCACCAACACTTCCGAGAAACTTTCTATTTTCCTTGAAGACAGAGAACCCGTATCCCTAAAAAAACTGGTAAAATTTTACCAGACTACATTTTTCACATCCCATAAATAAGAGTCTTGAAAATTCGAAATGCTCTAGTCAAAAATTCTATTTTTTGATAGGTGATAAAACTAGCCATTCAGTCAGTGATGATAATAATTCTAAACGCTGGAAGAAAACTCAGCATTGTGACTACTGAAAAGTGTGCTGTACTGGCCGTGCAACACGGAAAATAAAAAAAAGAAGTTTATATTCCTCGAGAAAAATGAGAAAAGATTATATACATTCCCAGACTTCATACAAGCACTCTTTAACATATGGGCTTCAGCCCATATGTGAAGCAAACATTAAGTCTCACTCACCTAACCTAATGGAACTTAACATTAAATAAGCAAATGTGCACTAAGCTACGTCAACGTAACATAATCTAATATAAATATTGTGTTTTTCATTAATATTACTCCTTGTATTACAGTTTGGCTTACAAATAGCATATTTTGCCCAATCTTATTATTGTAAGACTAGTCGTTTATTTTTAGTTGTATAACTTCATCTATCTGTTGCACATGTGCTAAGTATTAACGCTCTTCTTAAATGAGTCCACAAATTCTATAGAATACAAACGATATATGTACAAAATACATGGGAAATTATCGAATAACTCACAAATTTCAATCGTTTAATGTTTCAGGCTAAAATGAGTTCATGGTATTACAGCGATTGATTTTCATATTTTGCCTGTAACGAGGAACACCAGTGACCTCAAGTATTTTACATTTCTTAGTACGCATACTTATCAAGGGCCCACAAACACAGAAGAGGTATTTATTTTCGCCTTTGGCTGGTTAGCACGTAGGCCTACTTTAGGCTGCTGTGGAACGTGACATTACGCACACAAAATGTCTCAGAATATGCATCTCTGCCATCTATACGTTAGATGTATTATGAATGAAATATATTGCACAGTTCTCCGAGCAGATGTCGATACTGTTGGTTAGTTTACAATTTTGTCCGCTTGGTTGTGTTGTGATTTTGCTCCAATGTCGCCAACTTACATTGGGTGAAAATGAGGTTCCATAAGTTGTAATATCAAAAAAAACTCCGTCTGCAGCCGTGGTAACCTTGTATGACGTTTCTGTATCCGATCTGCGTAAGTCGAAGCGAGTCGAGGTGAGCGAACAGAGTGGAAAAGTCGGTGTTTGTGAGTCGGAAGGCAGTATATTTCGCAAGTGTTCGAACGATCGGAGTATGTACCATGGAAGACAACACCTCGGGAAAGCGAGTGTTAACGAGACAACTTGTAAGACAGTCATTTTACTTACTTTTACTATTATTACCATTGTTGTAATTCTTCTCATGGTTTTCGCGGATATATTTGCAGTCGCCATCATGGGCATTGTGTATGTCACGAACTCACGATATGTACGAAGAACTTTATATTGAATCGCAACAATGGTAGTTGTCAATTTTAACTGCTCTGTGAGTTTAGTATCTTCAATATCGTAAGTTATTTGTGCCAGAATAACAGCATATTCCGGCGCGGTCACTAAATGTAGGGTCCAATTCCTTCGAACGAAGTGGGTCAGGATTCGCTAAATTGCAGGTGTTGGAATGTAAACAGTAGCAGGTGTGTAACCTCATCAGCTGATTTACATTGTTGGTGCATATGTTTGGATCCTTTGTGTAGGATATTACCGCACTTTAAGTAGCTGAATTCTTTTCATTCACACTTCTGTTGTCACGTGTTTACTTACCTCATTCTGTGAATATTTCAGAGGTTGACCAGTGTTCAAATTTTTTACCTTCAGTACCATATTTCCTTCTTACAGTACCTTTCATGTAGTAATTGCTGTTATCGATGCTTAACAATTGTGAGTTTAGGACTAAGTTTTGTAAGTTTTAATTGTCAAAATCTTACTTATTGTGGTACATAGTTTTTATTTTATCTGATACAATGCCCTGTGAGCCCAGTGTGTGAAGATAGCACGATGCAGTCCCTCGCCCCGTAATTGTGGTCAAAGTTGTGACATACTATTTTCACTTGAAAAAATTAATGCTTCACCATCATGTACAGCAGGGTGTAAACAATTTAGCTTCATCAGGATGCAGTGATGTAAATACGTTGCAATTGTTCGTTACAGTTTCATAACAGTAGCAACGTACAATTAATGGCAAGGAATGTTGGATTGTTTTGCATTGTTTTGTTTTTGCAAAATCTAGTCTGTAAAAGAAATCTAATTTTGCATTTACAGAGGGTTTTAAGATGGCTAGACACCCAAATTACACACCGTCTTGGTCAAGCCGTTGTGGAATCATGTGTAATTTTCAATATTTCTACTCCACACCATATAGTTATGTAGGATGACAGAGGTTACAGCATTTTTTGTTTCTTTCTGTGAATGCAATGATTAGAAAGAATTTTGTAAACTTGTCCTTTTACGGTATATGGATAAGATTTCGTTCTGCCACAGCATTCCAACCCACCAACGTGTTAGTATAGCCTTGTTCAAGAGAAGAAAAGTTTTCAAAACTCCTTCTCGTTATGTGTAAAATAATTTCACTTGTGACTGTACCGTGGCACTTTCGGAGCGGTCAGAATACGCAGCGGTAGTTGGTCAAAATGGCGTCGACAGGTAGGAAGTGTGATGTTGGGCGCTCTGAAACTCAGCGGGAATATATTATTCGTCCGGTATGTAACCCATTTTAGAATATTGATAGTAATTGTTTCCGTTGTTTGCAAGTGCGTATTGAAAAGTTTTAAGTGTAAGATTACCTGTAAAGATCTTTCACCGTTTAATTGTAACGTGAATGTCTTCTGAAGGGACGCCATCAGAAAACAGCGCGTATGTCGTATACCAGAAGGCGCGAAGCTTCCACTGACGTATATTCATATACACAAGACGTTGTCTTTGCTGTGTTGTTATTTCCACGCAATGAATAATACGAAAAATACTCGGTACTTCGGGTTAGTGTATCATTTGAAGTACCGATTTTGCTCCGCGCTTGCTTGTGGCCTTGTTATTGATTATATTCGTGCGCAGAACGGGCATTCAGTGTTAATGCGGGGTAAGGTTTAGAACCACCCCGTGGTTCAACCCGGGCAACAAGTTTGGGAAAGGATTCGTACTTAATGCAGCAGTTACTTGAAATATGCAATTTGCATGAAACAATTATATTCTGCATACAGTTTTACCAAAGCATGTTACATATCATGAATTTACGTTGTGATTTCGGGACGTTAAAGGAACATATATATTTTTTTTTCGGTTTATGTCATCCTCAGCAGTGTAGATTATCGTCACTGTAAACAATCATACAGTGCATGACGATTATGAGTTACGTGTTGGACTGCGGTATGTGTAATAACATGACCAAGTGTAATCTGAGGGTTATTTTCCCATTATTCTAAATTGTAAGAAGCGCGGTTCTTTTTTTTCCCTGCAAAATATCTAACTTTGGCAGGAGAAAATATCCGAAGTACAGTGTGAGAGTCAGGACATGTGTGATTCCACTTGCCTTTTGAAGTATGTAACTTGTCTGGGGTCAGTGGATTTATACATTTGATTGGGCATTAAATTTAATTTAAATGTCTTCATCTTTCCTGCCATCACCATAGAAACACCTTCCTTCATGTGTTAATTGTTTCGTCAAAATACGTGATTTTGTAAAGTTTGCCCATTAGCATCCTCTAATATGACCTGGAAGTAAAGTTCATTATTCTTTCTCACACAGAGCATACCGAATTTGCTCTGTACCTCTGTATTGTATTTTTTATGTGAAGTTGGCCATACTTGCACCTATACATGGAGTAAGTGGAATACCATGGTACAAATATTCATTGAAATTGTGATGTTACATGTTTTCCCTCTAGGGCTATAATAAATGGACAAGTTGAAGGGTTGTCTTTGGATATCATAGCTAGAGACACAGTGTATTAGTTTGCGAACAGTGTTAACCCAATCATTTTGGGGCCATTTCTAGTTAAAGTGTAACAAATTTGTCTTCAAAATATGATATGTAGAGGGACACAGTGTGCACATCGGATTCATTGGAGAAAAGATTCGATGTTCAGACTGACAGATGGCAGTAGAAGAAGAGAAAAACAGCTTACAAGATGGAGAGATGAAATATATGGAAACGTGACAGATGAACTGGCATGCCATCTTAACTGTCACACAAAACAATGCACGGCCATGGAAAACCAGAAGTAGCAAAATGAAATTGACTTAGGGATAGCAAGACCCACTGCTTCGTGCTACGAAGGTCCAGTAGGATCCTAGTGAGCTGAAGGAACTGCTGCTACCGGAGTGAGAGTGAGAAGAATGTAACAATTTCCAGCTCCAGAATTGAAATTGATGTTTCAGATACAGCAGTTACTAATAAAGAATGTCTTACTGTTCTGTTATCCCACTTCACAGTATATAATAATTCTATAATTTGTTGAATCAAAGATTTAGAATTTTTGGCATGTTATATTTTGCTAATATTAATCTCGCCCTATGTGTCTTTGTGGCATACTTTGTGTTACAACACAGAGAATTCTTTGTTCCTGCATTTTCCTTAATTACTCCTTGGAGGAGTGTCCTTCTTAAGAAGCTAATATTTCTCAGCTAGTTAAGAAATTTCTTTGGAACCTGAAGGTTCATTACCATGTTCACAAGTGCCTGCCACCTGTCCCTTTCCTGAGCCAGCTCAATCCAGTCCATACCCCCATTTCCTGAAGATCCAGCTTAATATAATCCATCTATGCTTTGGTCTTCCAAGAGTTCTCTTTCTCTCTGGTTTCACCACCAGAATCATGTGTACACCTCTCTTCTACCCCATACTTGCTACATGACCCGCCCATCTCATTATTCTCGACTTAATCACTTGAAGAGTATTGGGTGAGGAGTAGAGGTCTTTAAGCTCCTCATTATGTAGTTTTCTCCACTCCCTTGTTACCACGTCCCTCTTAGGCCCAATTATTCTCCTCAACACCCTCAGCCTTCATTCCTTCCTTAGTGTGAGGGACCAAGTTCCACACCCATAATCTTTGTATTTTTGGATAGCAAACTGGAAAACAAAAGATTCTGCACCAAATGATAGCAAGCATTACCCAACTTCAGTCTGCTCTTAATTTCTTCCTGAATAGAATTTTGATTTTTTAAGGTTCCCAAATATTTGAACTCTGTCCAGCATTTAGCAGTATGGTAAATATGCAGTTTTTATTTATTATACTAATTTATTCCAAAGACTTGGCAAATTAACTGCCTGTAGCAGTGTTTCTCAAAAGGGGCTCTGCAAAAAATTATGGAGCAAATACATACAATTTTTTATACCATGAAAAATTGCAAATATTCCATGAAATATGAGAATATTTGTCTAGCAGATGGGCACAACTGAAGTACTCTCTGCATTCTCTTTGTTTTCTAGCCTGTAAATATTAATAGGCAGGGGTTCCTCAGGATAAACAGTTGTTTTAGGGGCTTGTATATGGAAATAATGGTGGGAGACTGAGCTGTAGGAACTCATCATACACAGGGACATTAGTACAGTAGTCTCAAAGTTTGCGAACGTTTGCGTTTGGAATTTTGACCTTTCATGATAACTGTTCTTACTGCTATTTTTTTGACCTTGCATGACTTGCTACAGCAGATTAGGATGACAATACCTGACTGTTGATTTAGGTTTCCCCACTCCTACTGTTGTGCAGGTCATTTTCAGATCAGTCAACTTAGGTTTGATAGCTCTTGGACTTTGTGGAATGAGATTCTCGTTCAAACAGGTCAATGTATTTTAGGCTTGCAAAAGGTGTTTACATTTTATTAAAAGTAAATTTTTATTCTCCTGTTGCTTTTTCATGTTTGATGCTCCAATTTAAGTATGAACTGTTGTATCCATCGAAGAAACTACTCTGATCGGACGTATCTCAAATGTTGTCCGGTGAGGGCATGGGTCCGACTTCATTTCTTGGAAGTAGTGACGGAGTGTGATGGCTATGCAGTGTAATTTTCATAGGCTTCAATTGATAGCCTTTACTAATAATCAGTAGTTACACGCAAGGAAGAGGAGAGTAATTAGGCAACACTGCTGTCGCCGGACTCGCCAGATGATCTTGGGACGTCTTGCCCCTGAGACTGCTTGATCGAGAGTCTGCGTAATGTAGCATAAGGTTTCAAGTAGAGTACAAAGGATTCACTGTCAACTGATGGGTCCCACGAGGATCACTGGTCACCTTCAGTGCTTAACCATGTACCATAGGCCACTCTGATTTCGCGGCAGGCGTGTGTGCGTACAGAATTCTTAGAACTATTCCCTTGACCTGCTTAACATAAACTCTAGAGCTGCAATTAACATATGGCAATACACATCAATAAAATGATTATGACAAAACAGTAAAACAATGCAGGAGGGTGTAACTATGCAACAGAACATTGAAACTACTGTATTGCACTTTATGACAGGTTTATTATTCATTACATTTAAAGACTGTATCACGGTGTTGTCCTTTTGCTTGGTGACACATGTCACAGCTTACAGACATGTTTATTGTGTACTGAAATTCCACCGAGTTGTGTAAGTTACGTGAGCTGACAGGAAGTAACAGTTGTAAGTTACAGTGTGAGTATTTAAAATAACTTTAGATCAGCTGCATCACTTTGCCGCACGTACCAAAACATGAAACAGTAGGAGAGTATTGTTTTGTGGTCTTCAGTGAACATGATAATGACCTTCCTTCAGACACAAGATGGGAGATTTCTACAGGAATTTTTGACTGCTTCTCATGGAGGCCCCAACTTCATGATATACTACAGTACTTAAGACAAATACACACACCATCTTGCTATAAGACATGCTGCTAGTGGAAACCACAGTATTTCTCATTTAGTATAAGCACAGCATTGTACATTTTGTATGGGATGCGTAAAGCGGTTGTAAGTATGCAAGTTAGCTTTTGTAGGCTTCAAGTTTGTCACATATTTTGGCAGTATCTGTTGCTATATCTGATAAGTGGGAAGGGTTTGTATGCTTTCTCATCTAAGTGTTCCAGACTTGTGGCCAGCAGAGTTTGCCAGTATTTAGATACAGTGCTTTAATTAATGACCCTGGTAAAATTTCTCAAAGTTTTGTATTGTGAGGTATGGGCATTGGTATCATTGTAGGATTGATTGATTGATTAACATTGGGTTCGAGCCCTTGCAGTCCTGATGCACCTAGGCCTTGTAGATGGGCCCTTTGTGCCCCATAATCTGATATCAAATCAGGAGAGCCCTGTTCCTTTACTAAAGTTCCAGATGGCCCCCAGACTTAAAATCTTAATGTCCTCTGGGTCCAAGAAAGGAACCCAGATACACTTTTTCTTTTCTCTCAAAAATCCCAGCAAATGAACCACCTCCACAGGGCCCCTATGGAGAGAAATGCCTGTTTACTGGGCATTTGCATATCTCTCAAAAACCTCATAAAAAATGCTCTAAATAGGAAGGCTGTAAAAAAGCAGTGCCCCTCCCTGTTCCCCAAAAGCGGGGCCCCTGTGGAAGCAGATGCCCATTTCCGAGCCTTGCTTAACATATCTTTCGGGGTCCCCAGTGAAGGAGCCCTCCCTCAAGGTCCTGTTCATGGAACCCCTCACAGAGAGATGCCCCATTCCCAGAGCCCTCATTCATTCGTCTTTCAAAGTCCCGGTATATGGACCCCCCTCCAGATTCCAGGTTCCCCTCCATTTTAAAGGGTCCCCTATGGAGAGAGATGCCTGTATATGGAGCCTTTCTTAACATATCTTCCAGGGTCCCCAGTGCATGAGCCCCCCCCCCAGGCCCTCTCCACAGAGCCTCTTCAGAGAGAGATGCTCCATCCCTAGAGCTCCTTTCATCTGTCTCTCAAAGTTCCCGGTAGACAGACCCCCCCTCGGTCCCACAACGGGACCCCTTCAGAGAAAGACACCCATCTCATCCGTCTCTCAAAAGTCCCCAATAAATGAGCCCCCTTCCAAATTCCCCACTATCAGTGTAGGAAGTTGAAATGTAAATAGTATTGTGTAAATTTTATAATTTAAGGACTGCCTGTACTTGGATGTTGTTATATGTTAGAGGTAAATAACAAAGGAGCATCATAGTTTTTGTTGAAAATATTTGTCTTTTAAATAAAGAGCAAATTGTTATTACCTTGAGAGGAAAAGTTCATATAATTACATTGAAATTTGCTCCTTACATTGCCTTGTTTTTTGTAATTTTATTGTGTGCCTAAACATAGTTGCTATCTTGAAAAAGTTGTACATTCTTCTTGGTTTAACATTCAGGCTTGAATTTCTACCAATGTTTTTATGATATGTTCCCATACTCATATGTAGGCAATTCCCAGGAATATCAGATACAGCAAAATTCCTTTCGTCCAGTGTCAGCTAATTCAGAAATCCTCATATAATCAGGCACTTGGGGATAGTAGTTCCAAGGTGGGAAGTTTTGCTTTGTGCAAGATAAAAGCTTCATCACTTAAACAACAGGCATATCTCAGGGGCATGGTAAAAAAGGCCTCCAAGTATGTCTGCACATCACTTGTTCTGGTAGCTCCTGACCCTTTGTCACCTACTGCATCAACTTTTCAGATATGAAGCTTCCAGGAAACACAGAAGAGGACCGTCATTGCCTGAACCAGCAGATGAAGGAGATATCCAGATTGAATAATCCAACTGATTAGTTCTGTAGGCAGAGTACGGAAACAGTAATAAAAATTACCTGTTATAACTTAACATCAATTTAGGTGCAGTCTTTGGAATATTCGATAAATTGAACACCTGCCTGGTCCTGTGTTTGGTGGATTGATGGACTTTTGCTGTATATGTTAGGATGTTGAGGAAGACACGTCAAAGGGAGAGCTTGAGTTTTCATGAAAAGTTAGTTGTCCGTCTACATGCCATGAAGGCATATGAGATAGTGGGCTCGAACTTATTCTTAACCTCAGCACAGGATGGAGGTGAGTGGTGTGGGATGGGCCTCAGAGCCATTCCAGATGTTCTACAGAAGTGTTACCTTATCCCTGCTGGGATTCAACCCCTGGATCATCCAGGCTGTATACTGGCTACACTATTCTGGTTCCCTAATTGTGTAAACTGTTAATATAGTAAGGCATGTAAATTCTGCTGATTTGTAAGTTGATAAAGCCATCCAGTCTTGTTTGTTGGTTCACACAGCTTTGTTTTGCTTATTCATTGAAGAAGTGTAATAGCTCTTGTACGTCGGTGGGGACCGCGGTAGCATAGTGGTTAAAGTGCTGTGCTACAAATCGGAAGGTTGCTGGTTCGATCCCAGTTGGTGTCAGTGGATTTTTCATTGACATAAAATCCTTCCGATCGCACTATGGCCCTGGGGTCGACTCAGCCTCTAACAGAAATGAGTACCAGGAGTATTTCCTGGGG
>Ga0123354_10020603_pt1 | contig 10376 bp, 11 predicted proteins | sample TergutLab28metaG_2_FD_97872 | JGI IMG/M metagenome (GOLD analysis project Ga0123354, IMG submission 97872) | Labiotermes labralis P4 segment gut microbial communities from Petit-Saut dam, French Guiana - Lab288 P4 | ecosystem: Host-associated > Arthropoda: Insects > Digestive system > Gut ...
ACACTCCTTATGAGTATTGAATGTGATTACTGCCCTATGCAGCCCAGAATTATCACCCTTTGTTATATCACAATTATAATGAGACGTGCTGCCTACTTGTTCCCCCTTGGATTGCTACACACGTACACAGTGTCACTGACGCTGGAAGACTGCTGTGAGTCGTAGTGCCCACACTACTCGCAAGACGTGAACTTCAGACAAAGAAAGGACACTATGACGTCATATACCCGCGTTAATCTTGCTCCCAAAGATGCTGTGTAACACTTACACACAAATTAAAATAACAAACAAAAAAATAGCAAATTAGTTATTATAAAATTTGCCCTTAGCGTAACAGCGGTGTTGCATAAAGAACTGAACTTCTTACCTTAAACTGAGCGACTGTGGGCTTTTTTGCCACCATGCATTCGGTTCATTTCGTAGATGAATTTTCTCTTTATTTCTTTCTTGTCTGCTGTTTCTTCTCTTACGTCTAAAAGGAGGGAATTACAGAAGGCTAAAGACGACTGCATGATGAGGAGCTTTATGGTGTATGCCTATCCGCCTCACCAATTATTAGAGTTGTCAAATGAGTGAGGATAATACTGCCAGGGCATGTGGCACTTATCGGGGAGGGGAGAAAATGCATACAGGATTTTGGTGGGGAAACCCAAAAGAAAGAGGCAACTTGAAACCCTCAAGAACAAGCTGGGAGGGTGTTTACTGAATTAATCTAGCTCATGTATAGGGCGGTTGGCTGGCTTTTTTAAACACAATCGTGAAGACTCGGATGTCATAAAATGTAGGGAATACGGTGAGTAGCTGAGGAGCTGCTAACTTCTCAAGGACTTTGTTCTATGCAATTAGTTACGTGGGTGTTTACTTTTATTTGTTTTTCATTTCTCTTTGTCCAATTCATTTATTTGTTTATTTTTAACATATTTTCTTCCCTGTATCATTATTCCTTTCGTGTCATCCTTCATCTGTTCCCTTTTTAATACTTCCTTTGTTGTGTTTGTTCACTTATTTGGTGTGTATTATTTTCTTTCCCGCATTGTTCCGCTTTATTCTTCCCAATGACACAATGTGAAATTGAGTGTTGCGTTTACCTTTTACCGATAACTAATACATTAAGGTTTGTGAAGCGTATTAAAGTACAGCTTGTCACTTTGCCTTAATTTGTTGCGCGAAGTGTCCCGGTATTCCTCCACCTCTTAACCTCATATTTGCAGTTGTGTTTCATGACTTGTAGTTCTGATAAATTGGAAGCAAGCGACGAGCTACATAAAGCTGGTATATGCAACAGTAAACAATGGGGAGATGCACTATATAGAGAAGAGGATTGGGCGAGATGAGGAATTTATCATTTTGCTGGGTGTCAAAATGCACAGTATAGCTGCATGTTGCTTGTTTTTCTGTGCTTATAGTTTCGCCAAGTTTCCATGTTAAGTTACACAGACCCATAGACTGTAGTCTTAATTTGAGTTCTCATTTATGATACGCGCAATTTAATGCAGAATGCATCTCGAAGCAACACCCTGCAATACGGTACGATGTATTATCCGATTATTGAACGTCCAGAATTTTCACTAGTCCCATTTTACTTTTTGGCAAGTTGCTCAGTTTTGTCCGCACCAACTAGTTCTATGAAATTGTGACAGCCCCTTTGAACGAAGTGCTCCAGCCGTGTAACGAAACTGTCGTGTGGGCACACTGCGTTTGATTCCCTGTAAACGAATTTTGTAAATTTACGTTGTCATCGGGTGGCATTGCCTCGCCAGACCCCCTGCACTCATCAGTGTGTGTATGTGGGTTCAAATGTCAAACCTCAGCTTGGATTTTAAGCAAAATTATATAATTTTATTATTATTATTATTATTATTATTACGTACTTACTTACTTAATTACTTACTTTACTTTATTTTCCTTACAATTGACTTTTTCGCCCAGTGGCAGTAGTCCTTTCACTAGTACAGACAAAACATTAAGAATGAAATATACATACACGAAACAATACAAAAACACTGTACAAACAATACAAAACACAGTAAATACAAGTCTGTTATTCAATAGAATTTTTGAAATGTTTAAAATGTAATAAATATTATACTTAGTGCTGGCACGATATAACACTGTAATTCATTATTTGCACGGTGTACATAACATGAGCGCAAAATAAGGATGTTGTGTTCCTAAGAATTGAGACTCTGCAGCGGTGACTGTGAGCAGCGGTGATTCCTGGGCTGCGGTACCGTACAGTTTGGCAGATATCAACTTATGGAAGGATCCTTATGCCTCCAGCTTGAGGGAGATAACATCGGAATCTCTGAGTATGAAGTTTGGCATGTGGGTAGACTATCAGTGTACCTAAAAATTGTTTACTAAGCATCGTTTATGTGCCAAACATTACGAAGTATTTCGAAGGGGTGGAATTTTGAGGTTGTTTATAACTGACGAATTTAACGTACACAGTTTGCACGTGACCATGTAATTAATAAATTCTTCATACAATTATAATAACAGACTTCAATAATATTGACGTTCTGTAACAAACCTGCAATTGTGAACAACACAATGTGTGTCCTTAGGTAATTTAAAGGTGTGACAAAGAGAGAATACTCCCTGATTCAGGGTTCCTAAAGCGCCTCGGTATTATATTGCCCGTACGTTTTTATTTCACAGTTCAGTGATGTAGTGACCCTAAAGTAGAGCTTCTTCATAAATGGGGCCCTGGGAACATTTTAATAAGTAATTGCGCGCACAGAACAAAGAAGAGACAGGAAACTGTGTGAGAAGCACTGAATCTTCATCAGCACTAGCTGAATTGTTTTGCCGACTAACTGGAAGTTGTATCATGTTCGTGAGATCCATTGCTTGCGGAAGTGGGTCGCGGTCATAGTGTTATCTAGCGATAAAAGCATCTTACAGAAGGATTACGTTTGTGTCTGAAGCCCTTGGTACGCCTGACCCGCGAAATTCTGTCTTGCGGCCTTCTTAGTGGCCTTCTAGAGAATACGACTTCGTCCCTCTTCCACGTGACACATAAATTACTGATTTTATTAGACTCGGCAGAAAATTTCACATCTCTTGTGTGTGCCATTTTCAGGAATATTATCTGGTTGCAAAATATAACAGTGTTCACTCATTTGAGGGTCTGCCCGAATTTCTTCTTGCTAGGTTTCAGATAGTTCTTAAAAGTTACAAGGACAAGTAGTAACGCAATTTACATTCACTTTCTGGCATATTGAGCCTTGTAAGCCTAGCGATCACTGCAGTGAAAATGCTGTGAACTGGACATCCGAGGAACCTGTCCATTCCCGGCAAGTGCAGTAGATTGTCCTCTCCTTCAAACGTCCATACAGGCTCTGGGTCGCAACCAGCTTCCTAACCACTGACCCTATCCAGCGATGAGAATAAGCATGTGTGGAGCTGTACCTCCAATCCTTCAAGTGCCTTTATGACATATGGAAAGATGAAGACATATGTAGGCCAAATGCGTAAGCAGATGAAGATTCAGGTTTGCTGTAACGTGACGCTGTGAGCAGAGACATAGATGGGGAAGGCTAGTAGTGCGGCCACCCCACGCAGCGGAGTCGAAGGGGTGGCAAATTGGGCGGGAAAATGAACGTCTTAAAAAATTATTTTATGCGCTCAGCAAATTTTGAATTACTGAGCCGAATTTAATAATTAATCGCAATTTGTTTAAAGTTCGAAATTTTTTATTGCAGTTCGAACCGACGAACGCACACAGTTTCACTAACATCACAGTAATGTTACAGCCCGCCAACTCATGCATGTTTCGGGCCGGACTGGCCCATCATCAGGGGGCACAAAATTGTGCAAAACAGTTGCTTAATGCATGTATCCGAGATGCTGGAAACTCCACAACGTGTGATTTTATTGTGAATTAATAACACTGTGTACATTCGTTGGTTCGGATTGTAATAATTGAATTATAATGCGCGGAATGGAGAATGCGAAATTCGTAATTTCTGTTAGGGTTGGCCATTGGGCGCCAAGAAACCTAGATACGCCACTGGCTGTGATAACCTGAAATCCTTAACGTGAATGGGTCTTTTGTGTCTTTTCCTTCCTCTGAGATTGGGGCACAGGCCACAAGGACAAGTTAGAAAATTGTGTCGGAGAAATATACGAGCTTGACAGTACGCAGTTGGCAAGGTCACACATGCCGAATGAGATTCTTACTGTTGTTTGTGTCTTTGATTTGTAAGGTTTTAGCCTGTACGTAATATGAGCCATTGTTTGGTTGCTTTTGCCTTAAAAATAGAACAACACAGTACTCTGCGTGCCCATAAAGAGGTGACACAAGGATATGGTGCCAATTTGTTCTGTTTCTCAAAGTCCCAGTTATGTGTGGATTTATAGGTGCGCCTCGCCGTGACTGGCATAGCAGAGATCATAACTTTTCCTCATACACAAAATTCTGTGTCTGTTGGCGCAGGATCAAGATCTTCACATAGCTTGGAATTCGTATTATTGTTGGCCTTGCTGTTATATTCTAAGCAGTTGGTCTGCATGTGCCTGATTAACATCCACTGAATACCTTTTTGTACCTTTTCACACAAAGCACATAAAATGAAACTACGCAAGTGGTGAAATGAGTCTTCCAAGTAACCTGGTTGAATCTTCAACAAAAGAATTGTAACGAAGTGGGTATTCGTGATCATGGAACGTCATCACATACAACGCTCTCATTTTGTCCGTGAAGGGGAGGTGTATGCGTAATTGTCTCTATTTAACGCAGTAAATGAGTAATTCAGTGGACACGATTGTCCCTGTTTTTGTTCACGAAATGGCTACTTCTGTGAGCACAGTTGTGCATGTTTTGGCTCACGAAATTGCTATTTCTGCAGGCACTGATTTTATTTCAACTCACGAAATAGCTATTTCTGGGGGTACAAATATACTTGTGTTAGCTAACAAAAAGCTACTTTTGTGGGCACGGTTGTCTATGTGTTAATTCACAGACTGGCTGCTTCTGTGGGCACAGACCTGCTTGATTTAGCTCAAGAACTGTTGATTTCTGAGGACACACCTGTCGCAATTTCTACTAATGATCTGTGTGTTTCAGAGGGCACATTTGTCCCAAGTTTAGCTTGTTTGTTAGATATCTCTATCTTCCAAGCAGCTTGTGTTCTGCTCAGGAACTTTTGGTGTCAGTGGCAGGAGAGGCATTTTCAAGTGTGTTTATTTACCGACACTGTCCGTTGCTAAAAGTATGTATTGTTGGAGCACAAGCATGTCAGGAGAACCAGTCATTGAGCGTAACGCACGTGTGGCTGTTGTTCGTTTGTTTTAGGCACCGAGCAAGCTGCCTCTGAAGTGACGCTGCTGCTGCTGTAGGGTGTCACCAGAGCTGCCAGCCAGCCTGATGAAGCTTTCGTGGTTTCCCATGCATCTCCAGTTGAATATCTTGATGACGTAACTGTACATAACAGAAGACGGTTTATGATTGATAGACTACGCGTTTGTTATTATGTCACAGAGGACGTTGTTGCTGTATGTCTGACAGCTGGCGTTGTCATCTGGCCTCGGCATGTGCGTACTTTCGTCTACCTGTTCCCCGGCCTTTTCAACCAGTGTGTTCGTAGTCGACGACAGCATCCTACTGAATTCCTGAAAATCACCTGAAGTAAATTTGAAACCAATCAGCTGTACGGCGAATTTCTCCTGCGGATTAAAACCCAGTTTTGATTGAAACCAGATTCAGTGAACTGTCTATAATAATAACCGAACAAGGTACTACGTCACCAGTGTGTGCGACATGTCAAGATGTGGCCGATCCCGTCACGAGCTCGTTAACCTTCTGCCCTCAGTGGTGTTCTTCGTGAGTTTTCTCAGTACATACAGACGAATTTCAGAGTAATACCTTGAAGTAAGCAATGGCTGCCCCTTTCTGATTTTCCGTACATATCCTCTCATGTAATCCAGCGTGAAACAATTTCTGTGGCTGATAAGGCGTTGTTAAATAACTATTTAGTTTCTGCATATTTGCGACGACATCCTCCTGTCACCCACTCATGCTTCTTCGTTAGCGTGCCTTGCCATTCAGCAGTGGACCTAGAGCGTATCTATCATCTTCACAGGTACATCAGAGTCGATAAATTGCTGCAGAGCTCAGTCACTATGAAACTGGCACCTGTTAGTGTTACGAAGCGTTGGTTTTTTTAACTCTTTGTTTAACGACGCTTTTCAGCTGAGTAGACTGTAGGGAGTGGATCGAGAGGATGAGTATGATTTTCTTGGACATAACGTCATGCAGTTTAAGTATATGGTACCGACGTTTCAGAAGAACCTGCTGCCTCTATCTTCAAGTTTTATGCCAACGAAGGCTTCAGGTCTTTCCGAAACGCTGGTGTGTCAAAATGCACAGTGTCACGCCCCATTATGCTGTAATTCAAACTCACTGCCGTGAGAACCTTGTATATTACGAACAGAGGGGTATTTGTGGGTGGTGGGCTTGGAAGGCGGTGGATTGAGCTGTTGTACAGTCAGAAGGTTTGTCTGGAGCGACTGAGGGGAAAGCTGTGAAGAACCTCAGACAGACAACTACGCTTGAATGATGGGAAAATAGTCGAAATCTCGACTTCGAGAGTACGGAGCAGGAGTGCCAACCAGTCAGCCTCAGTTTCTGGTACGACGTATTGGATCACCCTGTGGTAATTTGAAAATTCCTTGAAATGCGGAAGCCTGTGACTGACTGCAGGAGGAGGCGCGAACTTGCCTACACGGTGACATTACTATGTCATTAGCTGCCGCATTGCGTTAATAGATCTTCCACGGCCGCCTTCTTCGTGTGAGTTTATTGACAGTTTAGTTTCTGAGAAATTTGTAAAAGAGTGAAACCTGTCTAAGACGGAATCTTGATTACACGGAAACCTACCTTAGCGAGAATGTGTTTGACCCCTAGAATGTGTAATAGAGCTGACACGCTGACGGAAAATCTGCTTTTCTTGCTGTGCTTTGTTGAAATTTTTTGAGCAGAAAATTCCTGTCGTGAATAGGAAAGAAATAATCCGGACCGTTGACAAGAACATGAAGACCTACAGAATATTGTAACATATTACTAGGAGAGGGAGATTAGGGAGAAATTCCGTAAATTTGCTGTGCTAGCACAGGCTGACGTAGGTGGCAGTGGCGGGCTAACTTTATCAACAAAGTGACTAGGCTGGATGACCTAGGAATCGCGGTTCGATTCCAGGCAGAGGAAATAGATTTCTTCTTGTCCAAAGTGCCCAGACCGACGGTGGGGGCCACCCATCATCCTTCTCATGTGTTCTGAAGACAACTTCCACGGGAGTAAAGCGGCATAGGAGTGAAGTTTACCACTCATATCCATCCAGTGCCGAGGGTAAGAACGAATGGAGCTATACCTCTGTTCCCCCATACGACTACATGGCGTGCGCTGAAATAACTTTTCAGTTTACCTATATAGGTACAATGACAGTTTGGTGTGTGATTTTCAGGCGCGTTTGCAAAATTGCGGAAAGCGACTATTAACCTTGTCATGTCTTGTCTGTCCGTCCGCAAGGAACAACTCAGCTCCCACGGGACGGATTTTCATAAAATTTCATATTTGAGTATTTTTCGGAAGTCTGTAGACAAATTTAAAGTTTCATTAGAACCTAACAAGGATAACGGGTACTTCACATGAAGACCGATATACATATTTGATCATATCTCGCACGATTTTTCTTAGAATGCGAAATGAGAAGTTGTAGGGAGAATCAAAAGACACGTTTTATGTCCAGTAACTTTTTTCCTCCGAAAATCGTGCCGTTTATGAGATAATGTGGACAGATATTGTAGAGCCGGACAGGCCACCGATTACAGTGTGGCGCATGCTTATTGTCTTGCTGGATAACTAAGGCTACAGACACACATTCAGAATATGTAATACTTTTTTTCCACTGCAACAATGGTTGTACGAATGCGCTCAGTGTTACGTTATACGTACATTGCCTCTCTCTTTGTTTATCAAAAATTATATGCACTGTACATTATCATCCTACTCAGAAGTAGGTATTTGTATGGTAACCTGCCTGGAAGGTATTCGTTGTAAACATAGTTTATTCTAGCTGTGTAATATTTTTGTGCCGTGTTGTGTACATGTGTATGCCAGTCTGTTGTACAGTACCGTGTCTAGTGGTTGAAAAATTCATCACGTAGACCGTAATTAACAAATGCGCACTTTGTGTCAGTTTGACTTCTCCATTGGCCTTGATAATTGTTCGTGGCAGATTGTGTTGCATCAGGTATTCCTCGTGTCAAAAAAAAAAAATAGATCGTAGCGGACGTTTGCGATGAGAGGTGCACACTGGTCATCAGGCACCACGTATACCTGTGGGCTCTTAATTTCAAAATTAATTCTGAACAGGAGCGGGCCGGAACAGGGCTAATCCGCGTACGTGTGAGAAGTGAGGAAATGCAAACCGTTATGCTTCTCATTTTGCTTCTGGATTCATCAACATTTGTAATAAAGCACCGTGACCACACGCACGAGGTGACGTCACCACTTCTGATCGTCTTTTATCATTCTTCTTCTTCTTTCACTGGCATTACAACCCCCTATGGGTTTTAGCCTTCTCAGTGAATCTCTTCCATTCTGATCTTTCCTTACATTGCTTTCTCCACCCTTTTATTCCTATTATTTGCGTATCTTCTTCAATATCTATGATCCATCTCTTCCTTGGTCTTCCTCTAATTCTCGTACTTATAGGTTTCCACTCTAAAATTTTCTTATGTGTTCTGTTGTCATCCATCCGCATCACGTGACCCAGCCAGGCTATTCCTCTACTTTTTGTAAATCTCACTATATCTGCTTTTTCAATTAATTCGTTCAGTTCGTATTCATCTTTTATCATACTTATGAAAATTTGAACCTCAAAACGTCAAACATCGGTACTGATTTATCGTTACATCCACAGCACTAGCAGTTTATTGCCTCATATGTCGTCATGAGCACCAATTCGCGCTCTCAACCTAATTTGCGTGTGATGAAAGAAGAACACTTTACGTCACCTTAGTTTCACGTTGGGTTTTGTCTTTCCCAAGTGACGTTGTGGTCAAATATAGTTCACTAATCGCACTGCCCACGAATTTACATATTTCATAATTTTTCGATTAAAGAATTTGCATTCCTACATCACCTGAACAGTTTCTGTACTGCAGTTTAACAAATGTAATGTAACAGGCTTACAGAACAATATATGGCAACTTTATTGCATAGCAATAAAACAAATGTCGTGTTTGTAAGTACCGGCATTCTTTTTAATTCAACCCCCCGCCCGTTTCGATACATGTGTACACATGTACGGCTATCGGGCGATTTCTTACGAATTTTGCTGCCCTCCAGAGGGTTTAATTTGGCCAACCCTGCTTTGAACAAAGCCTGTCTCATGAATTTAGTGGTAGTCATTAACAGTTCTTGTTAAATGGCAGTCCTGAAGACGAGAGGGGTAAGTGCGGCAACTTTAATGATACTGCAGTTTGCACAGGACAGGTATAGGTTCATTGCAGTTTATTTATGCGCATCGAGCAAGACCACCCAAACGTGTTAATTTATTACTGGCCCAAAGTAGGTGCTGACGAAGTGTGCGGAGTAGCTCGTGGAATATTTCACCACGTGTGGGCTTTCCATACTGCATTTGTAGGTCCTTGTACAGAGCCTCTGGTTGCTACTCTGTTGAGCCAAGCGCCGACGCCTTGCTTGATGAATGTGACCCCATCTGGTGCTGACCTATTTCACAAGGTCCCGAAGAGTAAACAACATAAGCTAACAGAACGTCTCTTGATACACACTGTTGAGCAGTTCAGTTACTCTGCTGTTCAAGGTATTCTTTGCATTGTATTGAACGGGAGTTCCGTCGCCATGTTCACCGAAGTCCGATACTTTACTGTACGTAGCTGGAGCCAATGATGTCCGGTCCACATCTTCACAACTTACCGGTATCCATTCTCGTATCCCCTTTACAGATCAGTTGCGTATCCGAAGCGCCATCTTTGGATGAAATCTTCTGATCAAAATTTTATTCGCATTTCTTCCTTATCGTCTTAGTTACAATGAGCCTAATGGTATTAGCCTAAGGTTACGAATTGTGAAGCGTCTCATTATTTATATTACTTTTTTATATTTTGTAAGTCGATATTTCAGCATAGGGTTTGTTCCTTCTCGTCATGCTTATATATATATATATATGTATGTATGTATGTATGTATGGGGACCGCGGTGGCACAGTGGTCAAGGTGCTGTCCTACAAATCGGAAGGTCGCTGGTTCGATCCCAGCTGGTGTCATTGGATTTTTCATTGACATAAAATCCTTCCGATCGCACTATGGCCCTGGGGTCGACTCAGCCTCTAACAGAAATGAGTATC
>Ga0123354_10020604_pt1 | contig 10375 bp, 8 predicted proteins | sample TergutLab28metaG_2_FD_97872 | JGI IMG/M metagenome (GOLD analysis project Ga0123354, IMG submission 97872) | Labiotermes labralis P4 segment gut microbial communities from Petit-Saut dam, French Guiana - Lab288 P4 | ecosystem: Host-associated > Arthropoda: Insects > Digestive system > Gut ...
GCGTGAGTTTGAAATATTGGGCATTAAAGCGCCAGGGAAATTTTTTTTGAAAATTTCCCCCCCCCCCCCCCCATCTCACTTTCCAGCACTAGTAGGAAGCAGAAAGACTTTGCAGACTGGAGTTTGATTGCATTTCTGTATACTCTGAGGCACAATTAGTGGGATGCTCTGCGTATTGTGTACATCTTTTTTTTATCAATAATGAGTGATGCATTTTATTTGGATGATATCTGAAAAACTAGAAATATTGGTGATATATATTAAAATGGATAGACAGTGGTTATGTGATATTTGAACTCATGTTTAGAAGCCAAAAATCTATGAACTTTACAATGGCCACAGTTTAGAAAACATTCTTTCATAATGCTTTATATTTTTTGTTGGAAAGTATATTTAACAATTGTGGTACAATGGGCAGGCTGTGAAAATGAATGCAGGATATTTTCCATCATGGTCATAGAATAGTAAATATTGTGAAAGGGTGAGCAGTGATGAGAAAATACCCTATTACTCTTGCATGTTTGTCTGCATCACTACAAATAAATTTGGATTGAAATATACATGATGTGACTATAAGCATTTATGTAAACAATACTACCACACAATAGAACATAGTAGGAATTATGCTGTGTGAGCTTTTGCCTTTTGATTCATCTGCACACTTCTGAAGAAGTTAATTTTCTGAACAAATAAATACATTTGAGTTTGATGTGATGTAGAAATATGACATTGAATCTTGTTAGTGTGTGGAATGATCAAAGTACTATTATGTTTTTTTTCCCTCCAGCTCTAGCCTTGTACTCATATATTTATTATCCAACAAATGGAAAATGACCTAACAATAACGAACACATTAAGTGAAAGGTGTAAACATCTCTCACAAACAATATTAATCTTTCAGTAACAGAAATAACAAATAATTCATTATCAATATGAAGTGATGCACTGTAAAGTAAATACATTGAGGACTCATTCCATTAATCAGATTGTTGACTTCCAAAAGCTGGAAAGGATTCTTGAAAGCTATCACTGTGATTGTATTATTGCAGATTTCAACTGTTTTACTTTATGTCAAGTATTAAGCTCAGTTTGATTTTGTTGTAAGCTTACTGGTCTCCTATACAAGTTAAATATTTATCTTACACAAACCCAATTAAAAAATGAGTCCTCAGCCAAGAATCAAACACATCTAACTTTGTCATGGCAACACTGTAAAGGGTTTTCATAATTGCGCTGATTTGTTTCTCAGAATGTAATATGAAGTAGCTGCTTAACATAGTTTACAAACAGAGCAACAATAAACATATGTGTATGAACAATAAATCACAACCTACATTATTTTGTAGGTGTGGCATTCTACAAAACATTCTATTGCACATCATAATTTGAGCCAACATCAACATATCAGGCAAAAAATTAATTTTATCATTTTAGAAAAAAAAAACTTGTGTTTAAAAATGGTGAAACTGCTTTTGTTTTTTGTACAACAATTTAGGCATCAACATTGAACTAAAATATCTGATAAAAATCCTTTTGTTATAGTATCTGGACAGTTAAAATCAAAGATGCACCCACTAATTCAAAGTAATGAACTGTGGGGTGATTTGAGTGGCATTGTTTGTTGTTGTGAACAGAATTTACAAACTGCATTGCAGGCAGTGTCCTAAAATTTTACCTTTTCCTTTCCGTGCATTATGATTCGGTTGTTACAGTGTGATCAACAAATGCACACACCTCCTTAGAATTACAATAGTGTTTTAATATACAAACTCCTGCATGTTGTGGGCCTTGCTGGCCTATCATCAGGGATTGCACAGTTGTATAAAGCATTCATCCAACTCTTCTATCATTCTCAGTATGTAGAATTGTCACAAGTTCATCCATGTGTGAATATAGAGATGGATATGGGCACTGAAGTACATAATTTTTAAATTATGAAAATTATAATAACTATAAAACACTTGGTCATTACAGTGATGTGTACAAAGGTGGCCATAAAACATGTTAAAAAATTAAAAGTGTGATATAGATGTCACAAAATATAAATATAAATTTTATAGTGCATAGAACAATAGTTGCATTACATACCAGTAATTTGAACAGCCTGTCGATATGAGTGTGTTCACGGTTCTAAGGTGTAGAAGGTAGGTTGTGTTTCAATGTGAGGTAATATGAAGGTCAAATATCACCTGATGCATTGGGTTTCATTCTCCTGTGTTTTGTTCTGGTATAAGTTTGTTATGACGTTATTATGATTGGATATAAAACTCTTCAAAGGAATTCAGTAATGGACCTTTGTTAACTTGCTTCAGTAAGGATGTAATATTATCGATAGGTCCATATTCATGTGTAGTATTTAAAATATGTAGGGCATGTACTGATTGTGGGTTATGTATCTCGTCTTCCTGGCACCTAATATGTCTCATGTGCGACACGAGATACATTAGGTGCCATGATACATTACTGAATCCCTCTGAAGAGTTTTATATCCAATCGCATTACCGTCATACACTTATTTCAGAACAAAACACAAGAGAACGAAACCTAATGCATCATCTGATAGTTGGCCTTCATATTATGTCACACCAAATCCTAACCTAGATCGGTATGCCTGTCTTCCAACCTACCTTCCTCACCTTAATACCACGAAAGCACTAGATCTACAGGCTGTTCAAATTATTGGTATGTACTGCAACTCTTGTTACATGTATTATATGTTTTATATTTTATGATATCTGTATTATAGTTCTCATTTTTTAACATGTTGTATGACGACCTTCGTACATGTAATTGTAATGACCAAGTGTTTTACAGTTTTTATAATTTTCAGTGCACACATCCATTTCTATATTCTTACACTGATGAATTTGCGACACTTCCATGTGCTGAGAATAATAGAAGGGTTGGACAATTGTTTGGTACAACTATGCACTCTCTGATGAAGGGCCAGTAAGACCCAAAACATGTAGGTCTTTGTGTATTAACACATTATTATAATTCTAACGAGGTGTGTGCATTTGTGCGTCACATTGTAACAAGTATCCTAAAACTTTTCTTTCTGTTTGGGAATTTATAAATGATCAGTTTAAAGAGAAGTCCTATTTATCTACTCGAGGATCAGTATGAGTTGATCCCTCAAAATTTGTATATAGTATGAGATACTCGTAACAGATTCTGATTTGATGTTTTTAATCAGTTATAAAACTCTGCTTTCATAGTTTTTTTTTCAGTTAAATTGCAGAGCTTAACACAAACAAAAATTTTAATATTTGTAAAAACAACAATGTTGAAGTAACGTTTTTGGATAGTTTATAGATTTTTAGTTTCAAGTATTTCTTTAACAAATTATTTTCAAAGTTGTGCAAAAACAAAAATTATGTCTCAGCAGTTCCTTTGCACAAAAAAAAATGCATAATATGACAGATTTCTTTTGCATTGTGAAATAATTTGTAGTCACACACACACACACACACACACCATAATTATTTCACATGTACACTGGTAATTGTACACTACATTATATTATCGCTCTTTGCTTTATACAGGTTAGGTCATTGTATTGATGTCCTCCAGTCAATGCCCATCCAATAAACCAGCCAAGGCCTTTCATACCTTCTAAATATAGCTGAAAGTAATTCTATATACATGCTGTGTGGTGGTCTCTCTTCTGAACCCATAGTCACATGTGTCATTATTTTATGGGTGTTCTAAAATCTTTTGACACCTTTTTTTTTCAGGTAACTATTTCATTTACTGTAGATGCCTTGAGCATCACACAGGTAATTAACAGTTGGATTACTTTAACAATCTTAAAGCTGCGTGCCATTCCTTACAAACTTTCTTTTGGTCATAATTTGAATGCCTTAGACATAATGGGTCTCATTTTCTTATGTGTTCAGTATGAAGGGGTTTGCTTAACATTTAACATTGCACAACTACAATGATTTGGATGAAATATTTTGTTTAAAATGGCACCAAGAACCTTTCAATGGCAAAATATTAGTATTACATTATGCCTTTCATCATCCCACCACAGAACTACGTGTATATAACTTAAAGTCTCACACAACAGTCCTTTATCCCAAAAATGGGTTGAAAGAAATCCTGGTGGATTTGCAAGGAATATATTTTTGCACTCTAAAAATATGATTTACTCTGCCCCTCAAGCAGATCTTTCTAATGCGATATAAAATTAGTTCTGCCAGCCCAAGTATGAATGCTTGGTTCATTTTACTGTGCATTCAGTTTTGCATTAACGTATGTCAAGTGGAATGTTCATGCACTTCAAGACCAACAGCAAACACTAATATTCCCCTACATCTTCACTTTGAGTCAGCATGTTTCAATAAATGAAAAATTAGTCTTCAAAAGACATTGGATACATCAAAGCTGACGGTACATAGCCTGTTTTACCCATTAGTTTCCCTAATGGAGGTGCGTCCATTATTCTTCTTGCGTATTTTGAGTGCAATTAAGTACATCGCTCAGCAGAGGTGTCTGCATATTGAAACTAAAATTTTGTTAATCAGTTTTCAGAGAGATCTGGCCCAAGCAAATATTTGGCAGTAGGTATAGTTTACTTTATATACATCCTTCGAGTTGTCCCTCTGTTTATTTGCTTGCCTAAGCACCTATATGTTATGCAGTTTCTTGCCATTGGCTAATGCTCATTTTGTCCATTGCGCATATTGGTCAAGTAGATATGTATGTGCCTGCTCATACTATGATGCAGTGGAGTACCAATTTGCAGAGTTTTTTAGAGCCTCTGGGTAGACTGTTGCCGTGGCTGTCACTGTTTTGTTGGCAGGGTGATACAAATGAAACCCTGCACCTGCAGCAGTGTGATGGTAGAACTGTGACTGGTCAAGAGATGTAGTAGCAGCATATGCTGCAGCTGCATCTAGAGCGCTAGGGTGCACTGCTGAATACACTTGAGGTTTCAGAGGCAAAGGTTGAGCAGGTGTAACATCAGTCCCTCCACTTCCACCCCCACCACCTAGATACTGATGCCTTAACACATCCGAGTAAACAGGACTATCAAAAGCACCTCCAGAATGCATTTGCTGCTGGTGCTTATCCCTAGGGGACACAGAAGAAGGGGGTGTCATGGCCGAATGGTAGTCTACAGAGTAACCTCCTGTTGTGGAGTAGGAAGAAACTAAGCTGCTGAACGCATCAGCTCCTCCATTTACAACAGCTGCACCAGACTTCTGGTTATGTGACAACACAAACTGATGGTCCCCATATGTCGATGAACCTTCACTTCCTGGTGGCGTGGGAAGGGGGCCGACTTGATTCACATCTCCAGCGTAGTAGGATGCACCACCTGCACTGCGTCCTGTCGATGACGTTATGCCTGTTGCTGCAGCATGTACGTTTGCTCGGATGACACTCTCACGGTTAGCATACAGCTGTCTGAGGAGGGCTGATGCAGGGAGTGGTGCTGCAGATCCTTGTGAGTGCTGCAGTTGCTGGTGGTGATTCAGATGATTCAGGTGATGGTGATGTGCTCCTATCCACTGGATGGTGCTTCGCTGTTGTTGCTGTTTCAACAGAGCATCTGTACTGAAGTCTGTTGGTTGGTGCTGTTGTAGCGATATGGGAGGTGACGTTGCAGTGACCCCCTTGCCGAGTGACACTGAGGGCAGATGCTTCGACATGGCATGCTCCAGATCTTTCACTGATGTGCCACCCCCACCACCATCAGTATCATCATGTTGAGCTGGAGGTTTAGGGCTCACACAGTTCGGTTCAGCCGTAATAACGAGGCCTCCTCCAGAGGAGGAGGCAATGCCTGGGGGTGCTGATGGGACGCAGGAAGAGGTTGTAGAGGAGTGGCATGAAGATGATGCTGGACTGAGGACGGCACTTCGATGGGTCTGTCTGTGTAGAAGAGCCTTCCCTCCATGGGCAGTTGATGGCTCATCATCTTCATCATCATCTTCATCTGAGCTGCAACAGCTGCTGTCTTCATCTTGCTGGGCCAGTTTGCGTTTTGGTGCACGTCTTGACACAGACAGCTCCTTTTCGACAGATGTAATCTTCTTGAGTGCACGAATACTCAGCCCTCCTGCCAGCTGCAACATTTGGCAATGTACGGGTTCATATTATGAGCTTCAACTAGTACAACTTTTTCTTTTTAATAAATAATTGGTTCCCAAACTTTCAACTTTTTATGAGCCTTAACAGGTTATTAAAATCTATAACGCAAGAATAAAAACCAATGTTGACATTCTGGAAAACAGTCAAACTAATGAACATCACTGAGTGGTAAATATTGTTGCTTCTTGTTCCATTAGAAAGAGCTCGAACCTCAGAATGGGTATCCTGACAGTTTTTTTTTAATTCTCCCTACTATGCAGATACTGGTACAAGTTCCTCAAAATATGTCATGACTACAGTAGTGAAAATTTATCACATTAAAATTATTGCTAAATAACAGTAATTATGTACAGTCTGCAGCTTTCATGGTGACAGTGTGATAAAACAGGCTACCAGCCATGTCAGGTGTTTGAAGGCTAATAAGAGAATGTTTTGAGAAACATCTCTGTTCTCCTCATCAGGGAACTGATGCAGCTAAATTTTTGTTTGGGCTATTAAACCACAAATGGATATGATACCAACATTGAGCAATACCAACACTGAGAAAAATACAAATGGCACAGTTATTAATACGTTACAGTTGCATTCAATGGAGACATAAATTTGAAACAGTGCCATTATTTTCTGCAAATTCAGTATTAACAACTGTACCTGATTGTGGTCTATATTTGCTGTTGCTGCTTGAGATGCCATGTGTGCAGTAGAACCTTGTAGCTGTGTGACATGGTCAAGATGGCCCCGTCCGCCTCGTCCACCATGTTGGTCATTGGGACCCTCTGAGGAGCCATCTTCCAAATCGGGAGGGGATCGATGGGGATCCTGCGGTTGGTTGGGAGGGCCTCCACTATTACGACCTTTTGGGAAGAGGCACAGCATTGATTTCATGTGGATTACAGTAATTCTGGTACGAACTCTCTTACTTTAACCCTTATCCTGCTAATGTGGAGAATATGGTGAGCTCCTAATTATGCCAGCAGATGGCAGATGGGATTTTAATCGGTGCTTAAAGGGTTAATCTGTGTGATGAGGCTGGCAGGAGCAATAAATTAGTAATTATATAAATTCATAATCCAGTTATTAACATAATGTATAGTTTATATTCAGACTGTGCAAATCTAACTTCCAATTTTTCAGGTTTTCACAACAGTTTTCTCACTTGGTCATGTCTGTGATTGTTAGGGTGTCGAAGAACGTTTTTATGTAATTTATATATTTATGATCTCCATTCTAATTTTTGTTGCCTAGCTGTAGTGGATTATATATCATGAAACATGCAACTAAATACAGATTTTTTATGGTTGTTGTGTTATGTTAATCGAGTATTTATTTCTATTATTCTACAAACACAACTAGTAGATATTTTATATTACTTTTATTCAGTACTACTATATGTGTTGGCTGTTCACTTCAGCCATCATCTGGTAGGACATATGTCCACAAAAGGAGTACAAGGAAGAGGTGTCTCCTTACAAAGAGAAGGTGTAAAGTTATTGTGAAATTTTTATTGTAATTATTATTGCAAAAATGGAATAATAAGTTATGTAGAAATTAATATGTATATTATGGGCTATATGTTAAATTGCACAAAAAAATCGCCATATAATTGTGTCTTCTCTGGGGGGGGGGGGACTTGTGCTCCCCTGGCCTAAGGCATGATCTCACTGATTTCATTCTTGTGTGCTGTATATTTCTGAAATGGGGTAAGTTAAAATCTTTTACATAAACACACCACAAACACCATGCCATCCACATCTCATTACTTTGTAATTTTGTTGCCTAATATTTTTGATATGATAAAAATTAATGACATCAGTAAAATTAATTTAGGCTTTTATGTTGTTAGTGTGATACCCCTCCATCAAAACCAGAGCAACTGTTACAAGATTTACACTTAAAAAGAAGTGTACACCTGAATGCCTGTTACACTGGACTTTTAGTTGTATATTACATTTCCTGTTCAAATAGATATATTTGCATGTTGATTTTTTTCCATTGAACTAAAGACATTGTTTTAGTGATCAGCTATATTTTGTGCTGTCAATTTTGATGCGTTACAAAAATGTGTATGCTGTAAATACTATTGGCCATTGTAGTGTGTGCATGCGCATGATGTGTCAGGCCTTCCCACTTTGATTAGAGCATCAGCCATCATCTTTGTTATTGTTTGTAAGGTTCAGTTATCAGTTTAGTTAAGTTATCTGCTTATTTGCGACTTTAGCAGTAAAAATATATTTTTTTAAAATTATTCTACTATATAATTTTAGCCATGAGTTTTCACTCAGGAAAGATGGTGTATGCTTTTCAAATTTACATGTACAGTGCATACAAGTCAAATAACTTAATTTTATATTATATTTACACTTATATTTTTGATTTCGTACTATATTTTTCCTGTCTAAATGGTTGTGTTGGATAGCAACTTGCTCTAGGCTGTGGGCCTGGAACGGATTACCGTTAAATACATATATTTCAATATATGCTAGAGCTAACAGATGCTATAATAAACGAGGTTCTAGAACCAGTTACGTTCGTTCTAGCATACCCCACTGTATGTGTTAAATGATATAAATTAGGAACCCACTTTGGCTACTAAATCAAATCCTGGTCCTGAGTATCACAGGTCATGAGGCACCAAATGTAACTAAATATTTTATTATAATATTATCTTAACCTGGATCATAAAGATAGAATCCTAATAAAATAAAACAGGGGAAGAAAGGACTATAAAATGGCTACAAGGCTATATGCCATCGTTTATTAATATGACTATTACACAGTGCCACAGGGCTCATGGAAATGTCATTACATGAGTGGAACAAGTAATGTACTTTTACTTCGTTGTTTACATGCTGTTCTGTGGCGAGATTCATAACTGTTCATACAAGCGCCTGTATTAACACTACTTTTTATGCATAACCCTGACAAACAAGGGAGTTAATTGAGAACGCAAACAAAAGGAATGATAGCTTTGGTAATCGATTGATCTGCCATCTGTTGGCGATATTGTCAGAAAAGTCACCGGCGTCTAATACTTCGTCGGTATAGTGAACTGCTGGTAGCACATTTCTATTTGGTTTTCGTACTTTCCACTAGAGTGCATAACCTCTTCTACGGGAATTTCTGTTTCAAATGCTATTTGTACATGTTCCTCAAAAGATGCCTCTGCACTCAACTTTTCAGTATTAAATTGGTTCCCAACATTTCAATGCCAGCAGCCGTCACACGAAACTTGTAGAAAATTGAGGCTAAGCAAACAACCGTAAATTTCGGACTTTTTACCAAACATCTTCCCTGTTTCATGTACTTAGTTTCGTCCTGTTTTTCTGGAAACCATCACTTTAAGCCAGAAATTTTAGCTCATATCCTTAAAGATTTCTTGAAGTACTACAGGGCGTTTCATAATGTACTCCGGGAATACAAAAATGTATTACAAGTAAACCGTAGGACACGTATTTACGAAAACTGTACAGATAGAAGGAACAACTCAAAATTTTTTTCCCCAGTAAGTTGTTTTTCATCGTAGTGCACATTTCTGCCGCTAGGCGATGCGAGTGTATGTAGTGTGAAAATGGCCGCTCCGGGGGAGAAGTTGTTTTGTGTGTTAGAATATAACACGAGTAAGTCTGTGGTTACTGTGCAACGTGCATTTCGTGCAAAGTACGCAAAGGATCCGCCTACAAGACCTCGCTGTCCTAAAGCCATGGATTATTGCAGCAGTAAAGAATATCGATGCACCCATGTTGACGCGGGTGTGGCAAGAACTTGAATATCGTATCGATGTGTGCCGTATCGCCCGTGGTGCAGACATCGAACATATCTAGTTGTCAAATAAATAAAAAAAAAAACTTTTTCAGTTATCCTGTGATTGTGAACAATTCCATTAAGGTAGGTCCTTTGGTTTTCTTGTTATAAATGTTTGTAATCACGGAGAACATTATGAAACTCCCTGTACTTACAATAACCTCGAATAAAATTTAAAAAGGTTTGTTTTAAAAAATATTTATATTTATAATGCCACGTATTCAGTAGACCGAGAGTTAAGACTGCAGGTGTTCTAAGAGTGTTGGTGATTTTAACAAGACACGCATTCTACTGTACTGTAACGTAACTTTCAGACACGTTCGCGTAACCATTGTTGTTGTGAAAAAGCAATAAAAAAACTAAACTCCGTGGCCTTAGTCCGCACGCGAACTATACCGACAGAGCGGCCGCCGCCGGTCGGCGAAGTTAGTGCCAACTTTTGCGGATAGAGGGGTGTCACGTGGTCAGCGCA
>Ga0123354_10020607_pt1 | contig 10375 bp, 4 predicted proteins | sample TergutLab28metaG_2_FD_97872 | JGI IMG/M metagenome (GOLD analysis project Ga0123354, IMG submission 97872) | Labiotermes labralis P4 segment gut microbial communities from Petit-Saut dam, French Guiana - Lab288 P4 | ecosystem: Host-associated > Arthropoda: Insects > Digestive system > Gut ...
GTTGCAGTATTTGGAACCGCAAGAAGCCCCCACTTTTCTCTGGCCATTATCTCCGTAACCGTTCAACTTTGGATATAGGTGTTTTGGGTTATATCGGTATACTTTAACATAAGGAACACCCTCACGAAGTCTGGCACATTCCTCCTGGGACACCCTGTATAAAACGTTTTACGTGATTTACTCTTCAGCCGAAATCAGCCACTGAAATCGGTTGATGAGTAGTACGTTAGAATTTAGAAAAATAACACAGAAAACTTAGAAACATGTAAACATTTTTAAATTGGCTTTAATTTTCTCTGTAACCTAGCATGTGAAGATTTTCAGTGCCTGTTTTGATGAATTCGGCTGAGTATAATAGGCACAAAAACGTTACGAAATATCAGCAGTAAAACCCCATTTATTAATAAGCGGGTATATAGTCAATAATACAACTGTACATGTCTAATTAGATGTTATATTCTTAGATAAAAAAACTACATGTTTCGGCCAGTATTGACCTTTATCAGGTTTTATCATTCGACTCACTTAAAATTATTCTATACCATTCGCGTAGCGGCGTGTTTGATGAGGAGATCTCAACATCAAAACCCTTGTTGGAGGATAGTACCTCTATATTGGGTGTGTGGGTGAACCATATGTAACATCTAATTAGATATATACAGTTGTGTTATTGACTACATAACCACTTATTAGTTCTTATACACACAATGGGGATGGCACAATTCAAACTCCATTTACTATTCTCCTCTCAGGGTATGGGCTTCGCATTCGTGAGGCTTCTAGATCACACACAGCGACGCACCACAGTCGGTAGGACTACTCTGGGCGAGTGACCAGCTCGTCCCAGAGACCTCTATGTGACAGCACACAACACTCACAGGGGACAGACATCCATGGTCCCGGCGGGATACGAAACCCACAATATCAGCAGGCGAGCGGCCGAAGACCGCGCGGCCACTGGGATCGGCACTTAGGAGATGTGATTGTTAAAATAAAATAAAAGAAAAAGTGTACATTAAATGACATTTTATTGCTGATAATGCTTGTTTTTTTATTATTATTATTTTCAATCCGGTCCGTCAAAACAGCTACTTGAACATCGGCAAAACGTGTTGTCGCATTCTGTACTATTTCAGTTACTGTGGCCTTGAACATGACATATTATGGTTTCCAGCCCATATTCACGGCTTTACGCTGTTTGTAAACAAGATCGTTTTTCACTAGAAGTTTTTGCATAAATTTGCGAAGTTCTGTAGCTTTCATTTCTTAGATCTCTTACAGGATGGTTCAAAATCTTTGCAACAATATATGTATACGTAAGTTCTCTCACGTCAGTAATCCTACGCAATTCTTACAAAATCACATAACGTGGCAACACCGTATATTTCCGAATACATAACAGGTTGTTAAATTACACTCAGGCAAAGTCTGTCGTACCAGTTTGTTCGCGGCGAAACCATCATGAAATATCTTCTGTGTAAACCTGCGTGCGTAGAAGAACAAGTTTTTTTTAATCGCTTGTGAACATTCAAACTGGATTTCGACAACATATTCAGATTTACAGGTACAAAATAAATGAGGAGTTTCACGATTTGTAAACCGTTTTCGTGAAACAGTAACAGTTGTGAAGAAGAAGAAGAAGAAGAAGAAGAAGAAGAAGAAGAAGAATAAGAGGGACTCAGTTCCTCCTAATCGAAAAAAAAACTTTTATTGGAGTTAACTGCAGTCGGCAACAATGTCACTTATTAGATAACATCGCAAAATCATGTTTTTTTCCAGGATAGTTGAGAAGTTAGATATGAATTCATATCTTATTCACATAATATAAAAACTGACAGAATGTGATAGGGAGAAAAGATGGCATTGTTTGTGTTTTAATTCCTAGTCTGTCTTGCTTCCAAAACAATTGACAGTTTGGGCCATGTTTTCTTCGGAGAAGAAGCTTGTTTCCATTTGAACGATCATGTAGGCTAAATGACCAGAACAGCAAGGTATGGAGTACTGAAAACATATTTATCCTACAACGCCCTTAGATACTAACAAAATGGCGGTGCGGTGTGTCATTTCACGTCGTCGGGTGTTCGGAATACCTTAGTTATTTCACCGCATAATTTTGCAATACGGAATAGTTAATGAATTATGACTGCTGATGCTTGGATTGCGTGACTTTTGAATCACCCTGTATTATTCCTTTTTTTTTTGTCGGTTTCTCAGGTTCAAACAGAAGAAATGATTGTTGCTTTATAGTCCAATGAAGTAGACGTATTTATTTATTTTTTCGCTGTCTGTCATACAACCACGTCTGTTTATACATGTACATACACGTCCACCTTCATAGTACTAGCCATCTTGTTCACGGGAACGCGTTTCCTTCATTGAATAATATAAGAGAATGTGTACTTTTTGTGTTGCTGATTGGTTCAGTGCGCCGAAGCACTGTTCAGAGCACGTCATGACTAGTAAGAGTAAACACTACGGTTAGACGAATGAGCATTACCTCGACCATCTGCTGAGCAGAAGAACATGGATGCACATTTGAAGATTATTACAAGAAATGTGAGGAAAATATATATGTTTGATAATTTTGTTATTAAAAATCGGTGTTTCATTTTAGATCCCATATATATAGCAGTGTTTCTTACACCAATTCGACCACGAAACCCTGTCATACTCGAAAAGTTTTTTCCGAGCCCCTAAAAGAATTCTTATTTTGACGCTAAAACTTAGTCCATAGATTATTAGGGATTATAATAAATGCATTTTAAACAGGCATGTGAAATGAACGTATTATATAACCACACATACTTGAAATAAAAGTCTAATTCCATATATATGAAAGCGTAGTCAGCATAGCGACTCGTTACGGGTTGGACGGCCCGGGGATAAAATCCTGGTGGGAATGGAATTTTTCGCACTCACTCAGACCGGCCCTGGGGACCACCTAACCTCATGTAGAATGGGTACCGGATTACTCCTGCAGGTAAAGCGGCATGAGGGTGGCGTTAACCACCCACCCCATCTAGCGCCGAGGTTAAAGAAATAGTAGAGCTATACCTCCACTCAACTTCTGAACCTTCATGCCTTGTTATAAACGAAAAATACCTTTACATCGAAAAATGAACCTTGAAAACTAACATACAGTTGCAACCGTTGCAACAATCCAGAAATAATTTAAAGAACTGATCAGTTAAAATAATTTTGAGTGAACTTAATGAATATTATGACCCTAATACTGAAACTAATATTTTTCTGTTATGGAGCTTTCTTGCGGAAACCATCTTTTTGCTGCGCAGAACACAACTTGGGAAACACTGGTGTATAGGACACTAACCTACAGAATATGGCTTCCATAGTGAAACTGTCAATGGTGTTGCTCTTATGTATTTATAGTTTCGTCGCGTACCGTTCCATGTTTCACGTTATATTAGCATTACAGTAAATGCTTTTGTGCCTTTTTAAAACAGGAAAGTAATTCCAGTCAGGAGGTACTGACAAACGGAAATTAAATCCGTCACATTAAGTTGTATGTAATTTCCGTATAGGTACAGATAAAAATGTGCCTGCTTAATAAAGTACCACGCCATGAAGGCTTATAAGGATTACAGGTATTTCTCCCATCTACAAGGCAGAATGCACTATTAATAATGGAAAACACTTGGCATTTATAAGAGCATCAATTAGTGAAAATCCACTATTAATGCACGCAGTTTGAGACAGATTTAACCCTACTTCATCAGGTCACTTGTGTTTAATAGCTTAATTTGGTATAAATATTTTACTAGTGGGTGTGTAGCCTATATGAAGAACCTGGTGTCCCACAGGCAAAAATTCTGTTTACCTCTCCATGCTAAAAAATTTATTCTCATCTATTAGTCCCATTCATTTTTTCAGCCAAAATTCCAAATTTTGAAAGCCATTTTCACTCATATCAGTGTGCTACAATGAAAGTAACATTCTTGCTACCTACCACAGTGTATGAGTATGTCATAGTGATTACATTTGGATAATATTAGTAAACGAGCTCAATAAGTTACATCTCGCTGCTTAAATTTTGTATTGCTATTTATTATATTACATTGTTTGGATGTCCATATATCATAAGTTGTGTTTTGGAATATATAAATTATAAAATGAAATTGACATGTCCAGTGTTACATGTGTGACTAAGTGGATGAACAAATAAACTAAACTAAATTAAATTAAAGTAGGTTTCGAAGATCCCGAGATGAATAAACAAAATGCTATTCACAATAGGGAGCATGTAACATACATTAAGAATTCCTCAGAAACTTGAAATAATTAGATGACGTGGGAGTGACTGATGACCCTGAACCAGCAGGTGGAGATATCCCAGTGGATTACTACTCTGATCAGTTGTGCAGCCCAAGAATACGAGCAGTAACAGAAAATTATGTGCAAGAAATTAGGGCAGTGTAATTTTTATCATCGCACCATGCGTTTTGAAATCTATGTAGTTCACTCACCAACAAATGCACTATTTATTAACTTGGTTAAAAGTTTTAAATTTAAATTAAAATATATAATAATATCTCTCCTACATGTTTCAGTCTTTAAAGACCATCATCAGGGAGCTTTATCTGTACTTAACTAAAGTTATATTTATGTTAAAACACTTGGTAAAATTATGTTGTTATACAAATTAGGTGATGTGGCAGCACATCATAGAGCGGTATGTGTGTTGTGTGCACTGCAGTGCACACAACATAAATATAACTTTAGTTAAGTACAGATAAAGCTCCCTGATAATGGTCATTAAAGACCAAAACATGTAGGAATGATATTATTGTGTATTTTAATGTAAATTTAATACTTTTAACCAAGTTAACAAATAGTGCATTTGTTGGTGAGTGAACTACATAGGTCAGTGTATTTACTCTTTGATAATGTTGAATATTTTACATTCTGGTACCTCTCCATCCTTGTGAGTGTGGGATTAAAGGAATCCTACTGTATGTTGTATATAGATGGTGAAGGGTTAGATGAGAGGACCACAGACTCCAAATTTTTCATATCTTTCTACTCAAACATTTCCATGACATTTTCCTTGTACTGGCTGTGGTTAATTAGCTACTTATAGGCTGATTCCCCCCACCCCATTGTGTTTGATTGCATGGTGTTAATCTAGTGGAATGCTTGAAATACTACACAGTTTTTTTATGTTGTAGTATTTTGTTGTATGTCTTCACATGAAGACAAGAAAATTTTTATTAAAGTGTCATCTCTTATGTGGTTGGTCCTAGGACCTATATTTTGGATTACAACAAAAGCCAATGTTTCCCATAGCTTTTCTTATCTAAATAATGCAACAGTAATGTCACATTTAAAAGTTTAAACAACATATCTCATCGAGATGATAAAGTATTTGAAAACTTGGTTTATCCAAGAAAACATACTACCTCTGCATCATCAGTGTCAGTTGGTTAACTTGTCTTTCCCTCTTTCAAGTGGCCTGCTCTAGGAGCCTGACTTCAAGTGCTCGCAATTTTTTGATATTCCTCCACCATGAATTACTAAAATTTACATTCATTAGTCTCCAGATGTCACCTGCAGCTAATGTAATTTTCTTAAACCGTGTAGTATCTGAATAACACTCACAGATGGCAATAGGAACTACAAATTGTATTTTGCATAAGAATGCATTAAAGGACCAGTGTGTGGGAAAATATATGCATACTTTCCAGTGCTAATAGGTTAATGATATCCAAGGAAGTAATTGCTGCTTTTGTTCTAAAATGTAGAAAACTTTTCAAGGTAGTAGTTGTTTATTGAATAGCAAGTTTATACACATTTATGTTAAAGTATGAGGTAGACACTACACTTTCATTCATTCATTCCATTGGCATGTGCAGAATGTGATGATTCCTTGCCATTCTCAGGAGCTTCTTCCATTCCTGTCTGCTATATAACCTTTCCTTCCACCCTTTTCCACTAACTAGTCTTTCATCCTCTCTCACTTCATCTTGTCATCTATTTCTTGGTCTACCTCTCAGCCTTGTTGCTTCCAAATTCATATAATGGTAAAGCAGTCCCGTTACAGGCCTGGAGTGGCCCAGAGGTTTCCAGGAAGTTAAGGTTCCCAGATTTCATGACAATGGCACAGGATAGTGGTAAGGTTGTCAGCCTGACGCACCGGCCGCCTTTACCCCCAGGAAATGCTCCTGGTACTCATTTCTGTTAGAGGCTGAGTCGACCCCAGGGCCATAATGTGATCAGAAGGATTTTTATGTCAATGAAAAATTCCAATGACACCAGCTGGGATCGAACCAGCGACCTTCTGATTTGTAGCACATACTTTTTTGGGAATTATATTTTCTTCCATTCTCTGTACATGCCCAAACCAATGTAATCTATTTAACCTTATTGTCTCTGTTACTGTGGGTTTTTTAACCGTTGCGTAAATTTCTTTATTGGTTAATATTTTCCAATTTTCTTTTTTATTGTCATATACTGGGAAGTAGACACTGCACTGTAAGGACTTCAGACTTTTGTTATTTGTAATTTCCAACTCATTCAGTGTTTACACAGTACTGTGTTAGTCACATCAAGCTTTGAATTTCTAACAACTGTGACTGCGTGGCTTTCAGTACAACATATGCCTCATCTGGCATCAGGGGCACAATAAAGGTGGGGCAAGTGGTGTGGCAACATGGGACAGCACAGTTCAAGGGGCAGTAAAATGAATATTTTAAACAAAAAAATTAATTTTCTGTACTCAAAAAATTTTAAGTTTTTGAGACAAATAAAAGAAAATTCAATAAACAATTGTGAGTTTTTAAATTTCATCATTTTTTCAGTGGCAGCCCTTGTTTATTGCTTGCCCCAGGCATCACAAAACCTAGCTGTGCCAGGTCCAGTTGTATTGTATTGCAGTGAACATTTACAGTTGGCATACACAAGCATACTGAGAGAACACACATTTCTTTTTCATCAGTACTGTCATTTAAGTTAAATTTTACAAGTTTAACATTTGTTTTTGTGCATATGTTCACATAAACTTTCAAAACTGTATTGTCAGGAGACTTCCTTCATACAGTGAATTTAAGGACATTACCAGGGTCAGTTCTTGGTAAATATATTATACAGTATGAATGTATTTAATCCTTCTAGCAGTTTGCCTGAAGACTGTTAAGTATTTTACTAATTAGCATTGTAACTGTATATATTAGTGGCTCCCAATTTGGGACATCCACTCCCAGGAGATCAGTGGATACATTTCAGTAATGGTTACTTTGTAGTTTACTTATTCTTTTTAATTAAGGAGATAATGCTTTGTTAAAAATAATCACAGAAATTCTTAATAGACCATAATTCTATTTCATATGACCATTAGACTATCTTATTAAGAAACCCCTGTACTCACAAAGCGAGTGACAATCAGTGTACTTAAGGTCGAATCATGCAATGCATTGTTATGTACGCTACTGGTATGTATTCATAGCTGTTAAAAATCAATTCTGAGGTATATATTTCCAATTTTGGATGCCAATCATCCAGACACACTCTATTTATGTGAACAAGGATGTGAGGATCCATGGTTTCTTTTAGATACCGAAAAGGGTCTGCGCAAAAAAATTCGGGAAACACTGGTAGGCCTCTATACGATTTCTTAAATTTTTCAGTTGTCATAATAGCACTGCAAACATATAATTGCCTATTATTTTGCGACGATATTGATATGCTAGTTTATGTAGTTAAGAAATTCTGTCACAGCCCTGAACATTTTGTAGACATCTGATTCAATCCACAACCACTGAGGACAGGAAACAAGATATCTTACTGGGGGGAGGGGGGGGGGAAGTAATAAATGATTCAACATGGCAGAGGTAATGAAAACCTAATGCTCAGAGGCTAAAACAGGACTGCAGTCCCCTGTATGAGCACCTTACAAAAGAATTCAGTCACAGTGATCATTTTTGAACAATACATTATTGTACAGTAGTACACCGAGTAGTAAATCAAGAAATATGTGCTGCCTACATTCCATTTCATGTGATTTTAAAATTGTTTTAACTGAGTTGTCCTTTCAAACTCTATACAGTGACATAATTTTCTGACACACTTCTGGTATAATGACTAAAACTATGCTGCACTATAAGCTTACATGTGTTACAGTGTCACAGGCTAAAAGTTCACAAAAATGTATTGATTTTGACTACTGTTAGACAAAAAGTATAAAAGAAAGTAATGCCCTTACTGTTTTTTATTAAATTTATTTTTGACAAAAAATATCACTCGCTGGCCACATTTGGACATTGTTAATCATTTCCAGAACATTGGTATCTGTACTGCCATCTCACCAATATGCAGAGCAACTAACTGAGTGACAGTTTTGTGGTTTGATTTTCTCCAGTGATATTCAAGTCATTTAACGGAAGGTACTTTGTAATTGGGTGTAGGTTTCACCACAGTTCCCCAAAACAAGATACAACCTGTAGCTTCATGACGAATGAAGAACAAAAAGGGCCTGTCAAATTTGACAAGCTTGTAAGATCCATCCCTAGTGAGTGATACTACACTGGTAGCTGCAGCCTCTGTACCAACTTCTGTGACATCAATTGTAACCTTATGGATCACATCATCAGCATAAAGTCCACCATTGTTACTTACATTAGAATCAACTTCAGAAGTAGATAATTCAGTATCCTTAGTTTCCCTTTTTTTCACTGAATCTGTTTGGTTTATGGATTGTTTGAGCATTTTGCCTGTACTAGTGTTCATATGTAAGATTCTGTATTCTGTACATGGATATGTAGTTAATGTAATGTTATCAGAACTTTTACTATGTTCCTGAGTAACATTTTTGTCTCCCAAACAGTCTGTTGATATGAAATAATCGGCATTTTTATGTTCTGAAATCTGACTTAGATCAGCTTGAAATGGATCAAATAATGCATGAACACCAAGTACCTCCAATGCCTGCTTCAGGTATATTGTTGATTCAAGTTTCATTCGTGGTAGACGAATCAGTACAGTTGTCTCTTTTGTGGAATCTGCAAGTCCTTGCAATTTGTTCACTGTCAGTCTGTACAATAAATGTTTCAAAGCTTGATAACCAGGTACATTTGGAAGTACTAGATACATTGTTGCTGTGTTATCTTTGTATGGAAGCCCAACAACTTGGCAACCAAGTACTGGATCAGAGAAATATGGAAAATCAGCACCATTTTCCATCGTAGGGACATTTAGGACTTCACTGGAATCATGGTCTGCATTTCCTGTGACATAAAATGGTCGCCTGGAAAATTAAAAAGTAAAATTAAGATCCATATTATTCCTTTTTCTACACGGTTTTAAGTACCACATTATAAGTCATGTATTACATTCTGCTGTTGTGAAAACAGCCGTGGTAATTGGGTTATAGTATTATATTTGGTGTGGCAGAAATATCACTCTCAAAATTTAGGTTGAAATTAAAAATTTTATTTAGTTTCTTTACTTTAATTTGTCCAAATTCATGAATAACCACTGGAGTTGAGTTGAACTCAAACTCCCTAACCATAAATAAATTAAAACACTTTGCACAACTTAATCACACCCACAATGAGCTGATAATCATTCCTGTTTCTTAGTGAATATTACTAGACAGAGCTGGCATTAAGTCTTGTTGTATAGGACATGTGTAACAAGTGGGTACATATTGCAACAAGTGATCATATTCTTGGGAAAAGCATCAACATAAAGAATTTGTTCTTTGTAATTGATGTATCTTGTGAAGACATGTTCCACACATGATAAATTCAATGTTAGACAATACTTGCATGGTTTTGGACACTACAACTGCTACTACTGTGACACAGATTGCTTTCTGCTTTCTGGTTTTAATTTTATCCATCCTCTTATTCTGTATGTATAAAGAATTAAGTTTCCACCATCTGTTGTTTTTTATTTGAAATTTATCATTTTAGGTCTTTTTTTTAAATGCATGTGTTATTGCTCGTATACCTAAGGACTATGCTCAATTCAATGGGGAAGTAATTCCAACTTTCATGCTCTTTTAGAACGAGCCCTATTTTATGCATGTCTGATGCAGTTGGGGCCTATTTTTTGCTCTATGTTGGTGATGCCATTAAGTTTGTTGTTTAAACTCTTAGCTTATTCTTGGGCAACATAAGACAAAGCTTCAAGTTGTTAATACTTAAAATCATATTGAATATAAATTTGAGCCAGCTCTATCCTTGAAACCTCTTTACTTTAGTACTCACATAATACACCCCCCTCCCCCCCCCCCCCCCCCCCCCCCCCCCCCAAAACCTCAAAAAACAAAAAAAAAAATATGAAAAAAACAAACCCTTTAAAAACCACCAAATAATCCATAAAAAAAAAAACTTTTTTTATAAAAACAATAACTTTGAAA
>Ga0123354_10020612_pt1 | contig 10374 bp, 7 predicted proteins | sample TergutLab28metaG_2_FD_97872 | JGI IMG/M metagenome (GOLD analysis project Ga0123354, IMG submission 97872) | Labiotermes labralis P4 segment gut microbial communities from Petit-Saut dam, French Guiana - Lab288 P4 | ecosystem: Host-associated > Arthropoda: Insects > Digestive system > Gut ...
ATTACAGTAAGTTAGTTCTAAAATATATGTTAAAAATGGTTAAAATACAGGTGAAGAACATATAATCGTGGTGAACACGTGGATCTATGTTGTATACATGTGACTGGTGTTAGTGTACCTTATGGAAGTGCCATGATGATATGGTCGTGGATTGGGGACCTCACACTGTATCAGAGGCCTTTTATCGTATGTGGATGGTGTGTGCCCTCGTTTGTAGGGCGCTCGAACTCACTGTTTGGGTGATGTGACGTCCTTGTGAGGTAGATGTTCGATGTCATCCAGATGTCCGTGGGTTGAACACGGCGCTCTGTGGTGCTTATTATAGCGAGTAACGGTGTGGGTGCACTTTCCCAGATCTTGAGTGGAGTGTGCTAGGAGGCGGCTTCTTGTGTTGTCAAGTGAAGAGATCAGTGCTGGTGCGATGTCTTTTTGGCGTTGACGTGTGGAATTTCCAGGAAGTGAGGTTGCTTGATGCGGTTGTGTTTAAGAACTGGCAATGGACGGTGAAGTGCATTGTCGGGTGGTGTATTTTGTCTTGGATTCTGCTGTCTGACTGTTGTGTGTCGGTCTTGGATCCAAGACCGACAATGGATTTAAAATTATCTTGGGCTAGCAACCACATCAAGTGGTCTCCTACAACCAGCATGCTACAGAATGAAAAGCAGGACCAAACAGAGCAGGTACTTGACTGTGCCCACTAAATCCTCTATGTCTCACCGCCAGCAATGAACCATGGGCTCAGGAAGGTATGTCATGACACAGACGGATATCTGAGTTAGTCAGTTCGCTTATGAGGACAGAGATAGTTTTCAAAACATTGGTTGCCATTTAACCACCTGATGCAGCTTCTAATCTGAGAAAATTTTATTGAACTGTTCAGTTTGGCACACTTTCTCAAAAGCCAGGTTATCATCATTTGATAGGTAAGGATTTGGTAATAGAGTTCTTGACTTATGCACATTGTGTAGTTTTAAATACTAGTGCTTCCACATACCGTAAAGTGGAACTTTGTGTACAATGTCCAAAATCTTTTGTCTTAATGTGCAAAATGTATGGAAGAGTGTTTATGCACTTGTATTCTGAATCTGTTTCTTTTATGTGTTTGCACTTTTTATTGTGGCATAAACTGTACCTTGTTTTAATTTCAGAATTTTCAACCAATGCCCATTATGCGATCTGACAGTTCCTGTGAAATGTCAGTAGATCACTATGTGTATAACAAGATTATTTGCCAAGAAGTGCATATATTTCAGCCATTTTCAAGCAAGGATAGTGGTGCACAAACCATTATAAAACAAGTACTGACATTGCTTACAGAAAGTAACTCTACATCAGGGGTTCCAGGTAACCTTTTAAGAGAACCACGCATTCCATTCATATTACATTTCACAGTTCTGTATGCACGTGTTTCTTAAAGCATAAAGTGTACTTTAGTGCTATGCCTTCAGGGGAGGGAAGGGAGTGGAAGGTCTTGGCATGGTCACATATTTCTTCTCTGGCCTTGGCCTTAGTGTAACTGGAATAAGAGAAACGATGCAAAACCTTATAAAAATAAGGGATGGAATAGTATTGTGTACACATCCTGCTGTCTAGCACACTAATGTATGTATGTGTGTGTGTGTGTGTGTCCTGCAGTCTGTCCCATAAATTTGCATGTGTACTGCAACCTGACCTGCTACTGCACATTCCTTTGACAGCCTGTCCCACTACTGTGCATGCATAGTCTGTCCCACTAGTATGCATGTGTTCTGCAGTGTGTCTCACTAATTTACGTGTGTGCTGCTGCGTGTCCCACTGCTGCGCATGCATACTGCAGTCTGTCCCTCGTAATATGCATGTGTACTGCAGCCCATGCCACTGCTGTACATGTATTCAGCAACATGTCCCACTACTATGCATGCATACTGCTGCCTGTCGCACCAACGTGCATGATCCTGTGGTCTGTCCCAACTAATTTGCGTGTATATTACAGTGGAAGCCATCTGACCTTGATTCACTGTGTTGACTGTCTATTTTGAAGTGCACTTTTGGTTACTTAACTTTGTATCTTCAGAGGATGTGAAAAGGAACTTCTTGAGGGGTCCTAATTGTGACTTCAGGAACTTCAGAAGTCCTTACTTTTTGAGGTGCTGTTTCCAAAAATTTAAAAGTTATCTTACATAGTTCACACAAAATAAACTTCTGAAAGTGTTAATTTTTGTAATAACTCTGAACATATGTACCATCCTGTAACATAATGAAGTTTGTAAATTTATGAGTGGGTCACTAATCCCTCCGTGTTAATATTCTTGATTATTATAGATCTTGCATAAGATTAACTCAAATTTTTGCTTTCTTGTGTCATTAGTAACATCCAGTGCACATTTTTCTTGACAACTTCCAAGATTAATTTGGGTCTACATCATATGGACATTCTCATTATTCACTTCTTTAGTATAAATTAACTAAGCCCATAGTGACTGAACATTCAGTGAATTAGCCAAGGTTCCAGTTCTGTGTGGCTTTGTATCAGAATAATTACTGCTACGAGATGTTACAAAAGGCCATCGGTGTGGTTAAGGTCATGCATTATCTTCATCTCTTCCAGACCTCGTGAATCGTAGAGCCTCATTGTTGTTTGATCATAACCAAACACCGAAGCCAGTATCTGGTGAGCTGAAAGCCTCTCGTGACCTCATCAAGGCAATGTGCAAGTTAAATGTGGTGAGTAGCAGTTGGAAATAAATACATGAAATTTATGAATTGAAGACTATATATAACACCCATTTCATGTCTTATCAATAAAATGCCATTCTATTTGAAGAGGCCACAGATCTGATTGGTCATCATGAGTAAGCTTTTTGGTTTGTCCATCCCCCCCACTACTTCACCCCTCCTTTTTTTGTACAATCTGATGCAACTGCATAACTGAACTGAAACTAGAATAAAAGCTGATATGTACTTTGGCATCAAAATATATCGTTCCTGTCATCATACTGGATGAGTAGCATCGTCCAATTGCAGTTAATGGTTTTGTTTGTTCTTTAGAACATTTGTTAGCTCTGTCTTGAAGCTGACAGCATGCTGATGTTGGGACTGTAAATGCATACATTAGAAGCTAATGAATTACTGCTGTCTGCCAGTTATAAATATGCAGAAAATTATTTTGTACAATGTACTAGTTCTTTAAAAAAAAAAACTGAGATTTTCCTCACTGTCTGAAGTGCATTGAAGTGACAAGACACCATGAATCTTTGTCCTACAGGTCTTGTTAGATTATGGAAAATGAAGAGAAGTACTGTTACATTTTGTCATCCAGTTTGGGCAGGTGATTTTTTTTTTAATTTTTATATTACCAGTATGAGTTTTTATTTCTTGTGAGAGGGCACTTTGTACCTCTTTTCAGTGTTGTTCCAGATTTTTGAGTTCTAAGAAAATCTTTTGTATTTTTCTAACCAAAATTTTTATCTTCTCCCTGCAACTAGACTTAACTCTGTACAGTTATCTGAAAGTATTTACAGGGCAAGTCATATTTTGAGACTTACCATAACTTACATTTGTAATTGTAAGTTTTAAAGTTGGCTCTTCTCTTATAATAACTTCAAATTGTATTTAAAAAATAAAAGATAGAAAAGTAAATACTTGCAAGCAGAAACATCTGCTGTCATAGAGGTAGAATACAAGTCATAACGTACTTTGGAAAAGGAAGGTAAAAATTATTGGAATCATGTGGTAATATATACTGTTGCTGTCCCTTGTTTGCCTGGGAGATACTGGAAACAGGCCAGTGCTACCACATGGATTGCAGTTAATATCAAAGTTCTGGTACAAGTTAATGAATTATAGGATCAGTTTCCTAATACATAAATCTAGCAGATAATAAAACTGCACAATTTTTAAGCCTTCATGTTTGTAACATTTCACGTCAGTTGTATTTTAAAGCATACTATATTTCAGGATGATATCCAGCCTGAGTTCCCAGATGTGTTCACAAAGTTTATTCATACTGCAAGACTGCTGTCATATCCAGCTTTGTCACAGGTGTACAATCGTGCAGACAGCATCTGCAGTACAGGAAGGTGAGACACAGCACAATTCAAAATACCATCATGTTTCAAATTGGTAACTGTTTGTCGTGTAGGTGTAACACAAAGTTCTAACAAAAAATTAGTATTTTTTTGGTAGTGTTATGTTTTTTCTTTCAACTTTAAAATTATTTATTCCATGTAATTTAACATTAATTTTAAGTTTCTTTGAATGTGTCAAATATATAATGTTTTGTTCCATGTCACTGAGTTAGTATATATTACTGAATCATTCATTCAATCATTCAATCAATCCAATCAATCATTTTATTCATCCTTTGTGCCAAGTTGTTGGCATAGGACATGTCAATAATCTACACAGTTTCAAGTTTACATATGCAATATTTCAAAAGTGCATACATTTATGTATGTTGTAGCATACTGGTATTTGTTTAATTGCTGTGTAATATCACCCATATTACGGAGAGCTTTCGATTATTTTATGCAATCTACTGCTTGCAAAAAGAACTCTTTGCCTAAGCTGTAATTAAAGTTTATCCATGGTTTTCAGTCATGTATCAAAGGAACATTTAATAATAGTTGACATTCCTAGTTTCAGAGAGTATCAGTGTTCTCCAAGAATCGGATCACCTTAAACTTATGACTGTCAAGACAATAAGGGAATTAAGTCCAGAAGCTTATATCTACTTGATGCTCAGATGAAACTGTACTCATCGATTTATGTACTTATTAATTTATTTATTACATAATATCGATAAGTGCACGAAAATTTAGATTTTATCCCAGTAACCTTAATACACAGTTTAAATGAATGTTTTTGGTACTCTATGCAATTAATTTGTAGGAGGCATGTTTTGGATGCACTCCCAATGCTCGGCAGTAACGCAGCTGTTGCAGTGATGAAAGATATCATCCTGAAGAATGGTGTGCCTCAAGATGTTGTCCATGACTGGCTACTAGCATTGTCATTTATACCAAGGTATCTGTTACAGTGAAGTGACTCTTATATTACCAAATATTTTTCTGACTGACTTGCCAATGTCAGGCACATTCAGTAACTTCTACCCTGGAGACTGGTGCAACAGGTGCCTCCAATATGGCTGTAACCAGCTGAACAACCACAAGACCAAGACCCACCAAACTCAACTCTATCTTATTATATTCGCATTCTGTGGACCTTATTTTATTTTACTTGCTCCCACTTGCTTATGTAAGATAATTGCATTCAATTTTTTATATAATTTTCAAGTGACTTTTCATGATATCGGGCTTCTGCCACAAAGCAGATGAGAACTGCACTCTTCTGGGCCATCACGCAGTGAGTAGTGGCAGTTACTTAGGGACATTTTGGGAGAACATATCAGTCCCATCTTTAAGGGTCAAGGGTCCCAAAACATCAGTCAGGTATTACCAGTACTCACTGCATAATAGCCCAGAAGAGCGCAGTTCTTTTCAAGTGACATTGCTCATTTTATATCACCCTAGTTTTATGTCCATTACAAATTCAACATAACATCTTATTTGTTACATTTGCTGTGTTTTTATTTTATATATAAAGGTTAAGTGTTCCCGTTACAGGCCCGGTGTGGCCCAGAGTGTGGGTATAGGTATAGCTCTACTCCTCCATGACCATGGCACTAAAAGGGGGTGAGTGGTCAGCAGCACGTCCCGGCTGTACTTTACCCCTGGGAAAGACCCGGTACCCATTTTACAGGAGGCTGGGTGAGCCCCAGGCCTGGTCTGGACAGGCGGAAAATCCCGTCCCCACCGGGATTCAATGCCAGACCATCCAGCCCCTAGTCAGTTGCTATACTGTCTGAGCTACCCGGCCAACTTTTATTTTATTTATTGTCTGGGATAAATATACAGAGAAACACTCTCACAGTTGCATATGCATAAAACAGTTTCATCTTCAGTGTACTTTGCATGGTATCACAAGCAAGAAGACAGAAATTTGCTGTATGGTAATAGGTTAAAGTAAATGATCAATTAGCTCAGTCATAATTAGCAGCAATCAGTAAATTGTCACAGAAAGTCTTCTATGAAAGATGTTAAGGACCTAAAATTTTGTAACCCTTTTTCTTGAGATATTTTTACACAAACTGGTTTTTTTCCTTTTCATATTTTGGCAAGGCCAAAGTGGCAGTAATTATGTGAGAAGTAATAAATTTCAAATATTAATAAATGTATTTAGTTGCTAAGATTTTGAGATAAATAATTTGAATTCTTTTTTACTACAGGCCTGATTTACAGACAGTCAGTATAATTACACCTCTGCTGAAATGGGACAAAGCAGATGCCCAGTTCTTTCTTAGTGTATCTGCAGTTGTACGTTCATATTGTAAATGGAAGTCTAACTGTGAAACGCAGGCTGAAGTCGCCAACATCATTTCATTCCTTGAAAATCAAGCAAATAGTGGTTGTAAAATTAAAAAAAAAAGTGAAGTAACTATAGAAAAGGTACGTCAAACTTTCCTGCATTTTTTGCAGTTTTATATTACATATGTGTAACTAATACCTGGATACAAGTATTTTCTGGTAATTATAAATCGTATACAGTTTTCTCTTCAGTAGCAACTTTCTGCTTTAGATTTTATATTACATTTGATGCAGAGTTGTTAAATAAATTGTTAAATATCAAAGGTCACAGTCATGTTATAAAAATGTGGAAAGTTTTCTCCAGTGTTGGTGCATGTAGTTGTAGCAAAGACATAGCAGATCTGTGTATTTTCTCCCTCACTTTCAGTGTGGGGTGTAGGGGTAGTAAACAGTTCACACAAGGTGTGTGGAATAATATTATTTCACCAACCCTCATCCCATGAAGTTCTGAAGATGTCTTCATGTTTTAAAGGCTCAGAGATCATGATAATTAAAAAGATATTAAACTAATAGTAAACTGTAATCATGATGTACTGCCTCTTTAAAATTGTTATATTGCAGACCCTGGTAGCCATAAAAGCCCTAGGAAATATTGGTGTTGCTCAGAGTGTCAAAAATTCCACTTTGCGACTCTGCATAGGAGACGAACAGCTGCCTATGGAGGTTAGGATTGCTGCTGTAGAGGCCCACAGGTGCAGGACACTTCTTGTTTATTTTTATCTGAGTAAGGCTCCCTTGGTTACAAAAATTTAATGAGGTATCATTATGACCTTAAACATAGCTCATTGATCCCACTTTGGTATTGTTTTTTGTAGCATATTCCTCACGTACATTGATGTATTTGTCTCACTGTGGCACAAGTTTAAGATTTCTGTATTGATATGAATCAGGCTGTTGCATTCACAACCATTCATGACCAGCCATTGTTACTTGTTATTGTGGAATCAGTGACCTCCCAAATGTTGCTTCAGTGACCAAACAAACGATTTGTTGTAAGGTATCATCCTTCAGCATAACACACAGCACGCTTTGAATAATGAATTGTTACTGTCATTTCACTGGGAACTTCTGGACTGTCCATCCTATAGTTAGGGTCACAGAAGCAACATTTGGAAGGCCATTTATTCCATGAAAATGGAGAGGTGAAAATGCCTGTTCATTAACGTATCCCAATGCAGGGGCTCCTGATTGCAACCACAACAGAACTGTTAAGCTCATGTCAAGATGGGACAATTGCTTGAATGTTCTTATTCAGTGGAATAAACTAGCTACATATAACTTTATGTTTACTTTTCATTTCATTTTTAAGACCTAGGGAATCTTATTTGTTAAACATCATTCTTATATGCATCTGAAATAAATTTATATTTCTCAAACAGCACTATTGACTCTGATGTATATTTATTCATATGGTTCTTCTCTATTTATTAATTCTGTATCAGTAAACGGGTTGAAAGAAATTTGAAAGTACTCGTACAACTCACTATATCTACAATATTTAACATTACCTTTAGGACCTGGTTTCTACACACATGTCCCATCACTTATTAATGCATATATTTGTGATGTAAATACTATAAACTATGAGTGGCAATGTGCCCTACAGATTTGACTGTTGTATTTTGTAAACATGTTATTCAGATTTTTATTTACCTCTTTCCTCTTTATTGGTGATACAGATTTATTTCCCAACCCAACGAGCAATTCTAAGAGATGAGCTGAATTGGGTAAAAAATTGTATAGAAAGATGACAAACAAAATTAGTGGTACAACGTGACTCAGCAATGAGGTAGGATCTTGTTTTCTTTGCAGACGACTTGCATGTGAAGAGACTCGTGAGTACTTCTTGAATCTCTTCCGTGATCAGTCAGTGGATTCCGAACTGCGCATTGCAGCCTACTTGGAGGTGATGAGATGCCCTACTTACACCATAATTAAAACAATCAAACACTCACTTGAAGTAGAAGAAGTCAATCAAGGTTAGATGTTGTTTACCAATTAATTTATGTAACAAGCCTTTTACCTTTTAATCCAGACCTTTTCAGTTTAATATGTAGAATCAAAAGTGCAGAAAATTTGGAGTACATTCCTAAATGTGTAATTATAGGGTCAGGTCTAATCATTTTTGCATCCTTCCTTTTAGAACAAAGAAACTTAATTCTATTGCAGTAAATGTTATAAAATTTCCAAGCAAATGAGAAGCATATTTAGTGTGCTTGCACTAGCAGTATGCAGCAGTGTATATGTATGTGTGCTGTTTTAAGTGCCTGTACACAATCACTCTATGTACATTGTATGCCCTGACATGCTCAGTATGGTAGGTGAGACTTCTTAAGGGACATGGATGAGGTTCATTGAATTGGATAAAGTTCTCACTATTTTATTTATTTATTTATTTCCATCTGAGGTAAAAAATCTACACTTGTCCAGTTTATCAACTGCCAGCTGTGTAACCTCCTTCTTTCACTCAAATTCAAAACGTGTTCTAGAAACCATCAGTTACTTCACTCCGCAACTTTTTCTCTTATTAGTCTATTTTTCGTCTTGGGTTGTAAGTTTGTTGGTGTTAGGGTGTTGCCCTTCATTGTATGTTACATTATGAATACTGCATGTTTCCCATGCATTTCAGGATCATCTAAACAGACCTTATTTTCATTTGTCAGCTGCTCACAGGGTTTCTGACTCAAATATCTCTGTAGCAGTCCCTTCGTCCCTTTCACTAAAGGTTTCTCGAATGGACATTGACAGTGAAATTTATGATGGATGGCTTCACAATCCCCATAACTGAGGGCTAGCAATCATTGTACTTGATTAACAAATGTACCAAAAAATGACTGGCTACATGATTAGCAGGAGACATTTCCTGTGTATGGTGAATTAACCTGGCACAGATGACCCACTCAGCTTACCTTAGTTCTTCTTTCATCTTAAAGGCTGTTTTGTTGACTGTGTAGGTAGTTATCTCCCTGTAACTTGCCTTGAAGGCATAGAGGGGGAGCAGGGGTATACCTCTACTCATTCCCAGAATTGGCACTAGATTGGGGTGGGTGGTCAACACCATGCACTGGCTGCTTTGCCTCTGGGATATTGCCCAACTACACACTGTAGAGGAGTTTTGGTTGGGTTATAAGGCCAGTCTGAACAGATGTGGAGAAGAGAAAATCTCTAGCAACCTCATCTTTACTTTCACTGTTAGGAATTTATTTTCTGTCACAAGTAGTTCCATGGTAGTGTAAAGAAGTGCTACACTTCAAGTATTATCGGATTCAAGAGATGCTAAACATTAATGTTGACAGGTAATAACTAAGGAGGAGGGAATATTTATATCATACAAATTTTATGAAGTATTGTGTCCCAAGTAACGTAGTTGTTACTTATCGTGTACTTGTTACAGTTATTTCACTGTGAGTTAGTTACTTCTAAGTGACGAGTTTTGTGCCTAAATTTTTTCTTCTTTGTGAATTGGTAATGTTATAGTGATGGGCATAATAAATTACTATATGTTAATATTCAGGAAAGGATTATATTTCCAATAATTAAATAAATAAATAAAATGTCATTAGGTTGATGTTTGTTTGGTTACCTTTCACTGCAAACATGATATCATGTAAGGTTTAAGAATAGCAACTTATTTTTCTTTGCAGTTGGGTCCTTTGTATGGAGTCACCTGCACAATTTGCTGAAATCGTCTAGTCCCAGCAAAGTGGAAATACAAGCACTTTTACAAGATAAAGACCTTGTTAGTAAATTCAGCAATGATGTGAGAAAATATTCCCACAACTATGAAGGATCTTTGTTTTTTGAAAATTATAACTTTGGTATGTATAATTATGTATGTGTATGTGTGTGTGTGTGTGTGTGTGTGTGTGGGGGGGGGGGGGCTCCTGGGCCGGTGGGTGTTTGTATAAGTTTACAAAAAGATAGGGTGTTATAACCATTATATATGGTTTAAGTTTAATGGGTGTTAAAA
>Ga0123354_10020613_pt1 | contig 10373 bp, 7 predicted proteins | sample TergutLab28metaG_2_FD_97872 | JGI IMG/M metagenome (GOLD analysis project Ga0123354, IMG submission 97872) | Labiotermes labralis P4 segment gut microbial communities from Petit-Saut dam, French Guiana - Lab288 P4 | ecosystem: Host-associated > Arthropoda: Insects > Digestive system > Gut ...
TCAATTTCATTATCACTACTGCCAACACTATCAGTGCTACTATCACTGAAACTTTCATCCGAATTGTACACAATTTCCAGCACTTTACTGTCTGTCAGAACTTTTTCTGCCATTGCTATGCCCTTAGTATCACTCCTGCGTCAACACCTGGACAAAGTGCACTGACTGAAAACATGCAGGGTGAATACCAGCAATTATAGAACATATGTTGATAGCTATGCCAAATGAAAGGCTGAATTGTTCTCTGTCTATCTACAGAATGAAGTGACACATGATTTCTGAGTTAACCTCAAGCCAGCAGCAGAAATGAAGTCCATGCAGTGTCAGAGTAGGCAATGAGGAAAATATTTCAAACTACCTAACACAGTATAGCATTTATGAATCATTCTCCAACAGCAGAAGAAACCTAAAATCTTAGGTTACAAAGATACATTGTTCAGATTGTAGCTTAATTTCTTTCAGTTTGAGTAAAACAGAGAGAACTCCGAGAGCTCACATTTTTGACAGTTGAAGTTGGACTTTTTTTAAATAGGAAAATTAACTCCTGAATACATAAAGTTACATTCTAAACAGACAATTTTAACTATTATATTCTGAAAGCACAGTTCTTACACAATAAAGAGAAACCACTCACAATTTGATAGCTCAAAAACTATGCATGTGAGAGGAGAGTGAATCCACCCTTGCAAGTGTATGCTACATATGGCATCCAGCGACTTGTGAAGAATCGGAGGTCTGTACCTCGTACGGACGACGGTGCTGAAGAGGTAGGGAATTTTAACTCCTCTGTCCATTGAGAAGGTAGAAATTTAAATGTCCTCCACTGCTGAAGGAATAGAGACTCAATTGGGTAGATCAGTGTCAGTAAATGGTCAAGATGAAGAGAGTGTGTGGTTCTTGAAGTCATAGTCATAATGGTTACCAGTAAGAAAATCATGTTGCAGTTAGGAGAATTTAGCAACTAGGTGGTGAGTGACAGAATTAGAAAAGGTATGTCATTATGTCAAATCCCAGATAAAAAGTGTAAAATACATACACTGTTGTGCCAGTGTGTTCTTACTCCTAGTTGGTAAGAAATGTCTCAGACCACCCTTCATCAGCTCATGCCCAAAGATGTTAATTGAGATGTTATGAGCATCATTTTTGTCAATATTTTTTAAGCACAGCATTAAAGATGCTGTGTAGCACAGTCTGTATAGTGACTAGGCTACAGGCTGGATGATCTGGGGTTTGATTCCTGGCATAGTCAAGAATTTTCTCTTCTCTAAATTGTCCAGTCTGGCTCTGGGACACACCCAGCCCCATATTCAGTGCATATTGGAGTTAGTTCTCAGGGGTTAAGTGGTCTGCATGTGATGTTTCTCCCTCACCTCAAGTGCAGGACTGTTGAATGTGTGCACAAAAGGGCTGCACAAGAACGTGAATACAGTCGAAGTGCACAGGTTACCATGGTACCTGCCCTTATGTATTCTAATTCTACCACCCACAGTGACATTAAGAATGAGCCGAGCTATATATGTACTTCCCCTATATGCCTACATGGTGTGGAAAGGGACTTTATTCTTTATTTATCAATGCTTTAAATTTCTGAGATTATATAATTTGGTAATGAATAAATGACTATAGAGCACTGGTGGAATGATAATGACAGGGCAAAACCGCGAAGTACTAAGAGAAATACCTGTCGCAAAATCCCACATGCACTGGCCCCAAGGTTGAATCCTGGCCTCTGTGGTAAGAAGCCAGTGAATGACTGTCTGAGCCATGGCACAGCCTTTGTTGTTGTTGCTGTAGTTGTCATCATTGCCACTACCACTGCTGCTGCTCTTGTTAAATATTCTTACATAAAAATATTTTATTTAAAATGACTTGTCATAAGAGTTATGGAAGTGGGTGGGAAACAATGCACCACCCTCTGACAGTAGGCCTTGTCATTTGCTTCAAATTGCAGGCTTTAGCTTGTCACACAGCATCTCACTGTAGCAAGCACTGTTCACTGTTGAACCCCTGTCTTGATAATTTTACAGTAGTAGCCCTTGTGTCCCAAAATCTATAAGCATAAGCACTCCCGCGGTCACATTTTGAACTCTTGCTTTGTGGGCAAATGAGGATGTTTCCATTCCATACTCTGGCATTTGACTGATTGATTGCTTAACACTGGGTTCGAGCCCTTACTGTCCTGATGCACCTAAGCCTTTACTCTCTGGATCAAAATGGTGGATCCACGTTTCATCTCCCATGGCGATTCTTTCCAAGAAGTGGTCACCTGCAGCACCATAGCTATCCAAAAGCCATTTGCAGATGTCCAAACATTCTCTTTGTGCAGTTCTGTGAGTTGCTTTGGGACCCATCATGCACAGGCTTTATGGAAGGCAAGCCTGTTGTGGATAATTTCATAGGCTGAACCAAGACTAATTTGCAGTTAATGTGCCACTTCATAAATAGTCACCTGTCTATTCTGCAGGATCATGTCATGGACTCGTTCTGTGTTTGCATCAGTAATGGACGTGGATGGGTGTCCGGTTTCTTCCTCATGATTAATGCTTGTGCGACCATTCTTGAACCTCTCGGTCCATTTGTAGACAAACCATTGTGACAAGGCACTGTTCCTATACTGCGCTGAGATCACGGCCCTCTGCTCTTCTTTGGTGCAAATGAAAAGTGGAGCGTCCATGTTTATGGCAAAAAACTAACATCAGCAATGGACTATCAAAGTCACACCTGCACCACAATGGTAGGACAGAAGTAGACCATGTGTATCATGTCATGCCCAAGCAGCAGTGTAGCCAAATGCAAAACATGTACCTATACTGTAGATAATTTTTGACTCACCTACATAAGTGCTTAGAAAACCTTCTGTTACACAGGGTGTAACCTTCCTATGCTATTATCCTTCCTTTAAAATTTCATTGCAAACATTTGTATCAAAAGCTGTACTTATGAAACAATCATACAAATGAAATTAACAACACATGTTTTTTGAATAAAAATAAACAATTACGTAATTTAACTACCCCAATTTGTGAAGCTGCCAACAAAATAATGCCATCCATGATTAACAAGGTCTGCTGGCACTTCTAGACTTTATCCACATAGTTAGGCTCCACTTCTATTCATATGGTTGTGGGTAGGGAGGCTTTTCTTTCCTGCCTTAAACCAGTGACCTGCAGATGCAGACAATTTTACTATATTTTTAACCACTGTATAAGCTGAATAGTGCACGGTTTTACAACACAATAATTTATTTATTTATGTACAATACAATTTCAAGAATCACCATAAAACCACTAAGTGTTACACAACCTGAAGTGTACACATACTTTCAATATTTTTTACACTGAACTAATTCATACAATTAATGAAGTGAAATCTAGTGTTGCACAACCAACCACAACTGTTTGGTCTGTTTTATGATCGTGTCATGCAAGTTTCTTGTTTCACTCTGGTCCACCCCTCTGAAAAAAAAAAGTGTGCAGAGTTATTAATTGATGTTATTTATCCTGGGTAAGGGATACACATTACTAGTTAACATACATTTATATAGGCAATTTCAGTTTCATCAAGTGGTCGTCTGCGATACCGCTGTGGAAGTTGATAGTCTTCTATTACAGGTCTTAAAGTAACTTGCGATTTCTTTCCTGCTCCAGCTGAACCAGCAGCATGTGGAGATGGAGTTCCAGTGCCCTGTGAGTCTGCAACAGATACATCATCCTGCAGTGCGTTTTCTAGACAGTGCAGCCATGAAGCAAACTTATCCATTAAGGATGGTCCAACTCTGACAACTAGGTGACAGGCTAAATTCTTAGTATACTTTCAAGAATATACGAGGCACCAGAAACAGTATATGCAAGAGCAGCATACACAAAATATTGTATGCACTTTACTTGATATACTCAAGGATGACAAGATCTTCCAATTGTGATGGGTCATTGTGACAGTATACTTTGTGCAACAAGGAGGACCTTTGATATGCAAGTGTCTAATAAAGCATTTCATGTGGACCATGTTGACATTACACTAAAAGAAAACCTCACCCAAAATGCCGAGCAATAGTAAAATTCTAGACACCAAGATGAATCATTGTTACACAGGATTCAATACTATCAAGAACATCACATGTTTTTAACCTTGTATTTGCTATTTTTTCTGCAATAGATTTATTCACTTATGGCTCATTTAACAAAGCTGACCATTGTTCAGACTATACAGCATTAAACTGTTTAGTGAGTATTCAACTGTAAAGGATAAGAAATGAAGTGGTCATGGGCTAATTTGTGGTGCTATCCCAGCATTTGTTGCAGGGACTGAAATTGGAAACCTTAAGACAAGCAAGCTGGTCGCTTAGCCAAAATTTGAATCCATGACTTCCCAGACATGATATGTACAGCTGTCATAACTTATTGTACTTTGCTCATGACTGTACCTGAACAACTACTCAAAAACACCATTTTAAAAATAAAGTAGCCATTGTGTAACTATGATTACATGCCTCACTGTATCCATTGTGTAGTCGGGTTTCCAAGTAACAATCTGTCATACATCCCCAAAACTGTACACCAAAGATGACACTGGTATACAAGGACATTACAGGCAGAGCTCATTTTATGCTAGGGTTATGTTCCTAAAAATCGAACACAAAATTCCCATTTAAAACAATGCATTTGCTGGGTGTTAGGGAGCTGACAACCTAATTCTATATAGTGTATGACTATACCACTTGTAGACAAATGGACCTTTAGAATATATATCTACCATATATACAGTATATATACATTTCTATACAATATATACATACATTCTGTGCAATATATTTATTTCTTTATTGCTAATGCAAAAAATGTAAGAGTCACACACAGTTTCTCATATGGGACATTCTGATAAGACTGGAGTCGTCTTGCTACACAAACAGCATGTACACAGTTATTAGCAAGTCTAACATTATGGCATATGTCAACAATCTGTTCACCTTTATCAAGTCGGCTTAGGATGCCTAATTTCTCCTCAACACTGGTTGACTTTTGCTGACTTTTCACTTTGATTGTACTAGATGATGCACGTTTATGTTTCTGTGTTAGTAAGAAAAGCCAATACTGTAGAAAGGGAAATTACATGACCTAGTGATATCATCAAGGTACTCAATCCATACATGTAACTGATGGTGTAACAGTGACATCACTTTCTGCTAGCCTCCTGCAGAAGTTAAGTGTGGCCATAGATTGTCTATTCCAAATTTTATTAAGCCACTAATTATCACATAAATTCAAAAAGTGGTTTACATTTTCAAGTAGCGTTAAAGCAAACTAATGCAAAAAGAAATAGTATTTTACCTGACAATTTGCATCACTCTTCAATGAGAGTGTCTTGCATGAGAGCACGATATGCAGTACCTGTTGCTATTCCACACTGCCATGAGTCTGAGATTCCTACATTTCAGTTCGATTTACTGCTGTATTAGGTACAATATTTAAAAAAGCCCTTATGTTTTCCTTTAGCTTGCAGTCATGCATCACACATAATGAACATACTGCTTATTGCACACTGAAGGTTTATAATTTAAATTAAGCCAATGGGTACTGACCAGCACCAGCTGTCAGATAAAATAAAGTCACTATATCTATTTCCAGACAAATGTTATCTTCTTCACGATACTATATGCGAAACAATGTTCCAAATCAGCTAGAGGATTTGAAAACAGCACTTAAATCCTGTACAGAAGAACTACAGAAAAACCCACACACTACACTGATTGTCTGGGCAGAATGTATGTCACTGCATTTCTGATAGGAAGTCTAATTACAGTGGTTCAAACTGAGATATCTACAACAGTAGCATTGAATGACCACTTAAATCATCGTATTTGATACAGTAAAGCAGTAAAATACGTGTCTGCACGACTTGTGTAAAAATGCACTTATGCATGTATGCCTCTGGGCTGTTCTTTCTTCTTTCTACACTGTGCAAGACTGACAAATAATATACTTAGGCATCATACTGTACATTTTTCATAAATCATTCCACATACCATCTACACACAACACTTATTGTTATTCCTACACTTATGATATTTATAATACAACTTTCTTGTATTTAGGCTACATGTTTGGGTCAGCAAATCTTAATTCATGTTGGTCATAAAATCAATTTCTACAGTGCAGTACAGTTGTAATACATGGGATTCAGCTGAAAATGGAACCCAGGCATATGATAACCCGATTGGGCACAACATGTGTCTAGACTGCCGATCTTGATCACAGCATGTACTATTACATTGAATCATCTCAATGCACTCACACATATTTCACATACAAGTGAATGTTTGAATCAGTCAACACAACATACAATGAGCAAAAACAAGACTAAAAGTTTTTTGTTGGGGGGGGGTTATTTACAACTATATTTGAGGTTTGATATCTTAACCTTTAAAAATGAAAATACATTAAAATTAGCATTGGCATTACAGTTGTAAAGTTTCCTCTTTAGGTTCTTGAACTGATGGATGAAAGCCTGAATAGCACTGATTATTCTGATGGCATGTCCGCATTGCATTATTATATACAATTGAATATTTTAATCAGTCAGCACAACATATATTGAGCAAGAACAAGGCTACATGTCTCAGTTAAAAATGGGTAGTCACCATCAGGCCCCAACTACAAGTATACAAAAGGGAAGGGGGTTTACAATTGTATTTCAGGTTAGAAATGCCAACCGTTACTAATGTCAATATTTAATTGCAAATGAAATTGTTTAACCTATTTATAAGAAAGTGAGAACGGAAACTATTTTGAGAATATACAACATACTAGTTTTACCTACATTTTTATATGGGTCAGAAAATTGGACTCTAACAGCTTTACAAAGACGAAGAATTGAAGCGGCAGAAATGAAGTTACTGAGACCTCTGGCAGGCTACACCCTTTATAACCACAAAACAAATGACTACATATGCCGCGAACTATGGATTACAGGCATACTAGACAGGTTAGATGAATACAGATGGAACTGGCTTTCACACTTGCAAAGAATGCCACAAAACCGAATCCCTTTGAAATCATACCACTACAGACCACAAGGAAGGAGAACAATTCGAAGACCGAAGAAGCGTTGGTGTGAACAGCTGTAACTCGGGAGACGGAACGGATCAAAGGGTCCAATCCTTGATGTTTATGATGATGATGATTGTTTAACATTTTGTGCTGTGATTAACACAAGGAAATTCTTTTAAATTCATGAATGTCAGTAGTGTGCAACAGATGATTTTTGTTGCAGAAATCTTAATACAAAGATTCCTAGCATATTTACAAGACAGTTTCTTGGTGTTTAAGTTTCTTTAAAAAGAACAATACATCAACTGGTGAAGAAATTTTGAATAAAAGGTTCCATGATAATGAAGAAGTGACAGCAAACATGTGTTCTTTCAGAAAAAAACATCAGATGATACTGGAGCATGATTTAATCTGTAAGACAGTTCACAAGAAAGTGGTATGCCAAAGTTACCTAATAACACAACCACGAAATTGCTTCATTTAAAACCATACAAATATACAACTGCACTTAAACTCCAAGGGGCAGACTGTGCTTGAAGGTTACGTTTTTGCACCTGGTTCTGTGAAGGAGTGTGCAGGGGTGAAGTTGATCCATTGCTAACTTATTTTACAGATAAGACATGCTTTCAACCCAGTGGCCACATAAATGATAAACATAAAACATACTCTCAGCAGAAAATCCCAGAATAATGAGATGCCATTACATGACATTTGGGTTGGAGTATGGTGTGCCATCAATGAGACAAGAATAATCAGACCCACCTTCTTTTTGGACACAATAAATACAGAAACAAACACTCAACAAATTGTCAATCTACTGGTTTGAAAATTTGAGTAATAAGAAGAGGGGATATGGGCTTTTCCAGCATGATGCTGCAATTGCCCAAACAGACAATAATTCTATGGCTGCCTCACATAACTTTTAGGGACCTGAATAATTAGTCATCCTTCATGACCTGTTAATTTGCCCAATTGGACACCACATAACTACTTTCTGAGGGGAAGTCTAAAGGACAATACATACAATACCAACCCATGCACAAGAGGAAAAGCTTAAGGGAATCATTGGGAGTGCAGTATTGACAATTTCTAGACATGAATATCAAATTTGTTGACCAGGCATCAAGCATTTCTGAGATTTGAAGATCATGTTCAACACTTGCTCTATCCTCTGGTAAATTGTATGACAGAGGTTTCCACAATGTGGCCCATGAGCCACATGCAGCTTGTGAACATCACTGGAGCAGCTCATCCTAGTTGCATGAAAAAATAACATTCAGGTAGTTTATAGACACACCAAGATCAAGGTGAATGACATTTTAAAACACCTGATAATGAAAGGAGACTCCTAAGTAACTGAAACTAACCTAATGCAGCTGGATGGACAGAAATATGAAGTCATCAATTTAGACAAAGTAATGTCCATGGCAACCAGGAATACAGAGGAAGTAGGAGTATAGTTCTACTCATTTTAACTGCGGCAGTAGATAGAGATATGTGGTCAACATCATGCACTGTTTGCTTTACCCCAGGAAAGAACCTTGGTACTCCCTAAACAGGAGGCAGACTGAGCCCTACAGCCATTCTGAACACTTGGAAAAGAGAAAAATCTTCTGTCCCAAGGAAAAAAAGTACTTTATTTCATTAAGAGAGTAGACTTCTCAACAAGCAGTAGGTCCTTGTGCTGCTAAGAGAAACTGCTGGCAGCAAGAAGTGTTGCTACAATACGTTTGCCTTCATAAAGACATGGCTCTTGCCTAAGTTGCCTACTAAAGTGCAGTATACAAACCTTGTCTAGCTAGACACCCATGTTACGCTAAATAATGCAAATTGTTAATGCTGACTGCATGATTGTATTTACAGATGCTATGAGCAGGTTCCACTTTCAGGTGTACAGCTTTCTCTATGTACACAGGCCAATAACTTATGAGTTAAAAATTAAATTAATTAAAATGTGATAGATAAACTAAGTGGAATAAAATTAAGATTAGTTTAATGTTATGCTTCTGCTCCCATTTTAATAAACTATATGTAATATGTAAACTGAGGAAATGAAATGACAGTGATTACATGCAGACAACATATGAACGCTAAGAATTAATAAAATTCAGTGAAAGCAGCTCTACCTAAAACATGAGTTATATCGTATCCATATTATAGAAATTAATAATATACAAGTATTTGGTTATAATATTATATATTGCTCACAATTTACAACATGAAGAGAAGCATGCCATTAAAAATATATTAATTTTATTTTAACTTATTTCCTTCCTAATTAATGATTTATTGTACTGTAATGGGGCCGGTTGCATGCACTCACCCATGGCTGAGAGAGCTCCTTTCCTGAATTTTATCATTGGCACATGTGGTTTAATAACCTATGGATAGAAAGAAATAATCACAGAATATAACTTTCCTGCACCTGAAAGATATTAAACTGTCTTTAACAATGAAACCTGGAAGTGCAAACAGCAACAGTTATGCTGCTAAAATATATCTAGGGTTTACTTACTTAATTACTTACTTACTCTATAGAGCAGAGTCCTTCTTGAGAAGCTAACAAGTTTGCAGCTAGTCAAGAAATTCCCCGCATTTTACGGAACCCAAAGGCTCATTACCGCATTCACAAGTGCCCGCCACTGTCCCTGTCCTCAACCAGCTTCATCCAGTCCATACCCCCACATCCCACTTCCTGAAGATCCATCTTAATATTATCCTCCCATCAATGCTGGGTCTCCCTTGCGTCGGATTTATTTGTGAGATTTGGAGATTGGGTAGGAATGATTGCAAGGGGTCTCAATGTCCAGTTTTTCGTCGTTACAAAACACTCTCGAATTTACTGTAACGAGAGGAATGTGAGCTCAATGGCATCCGGTGTAACCTACAAGGTTATTCTGCAGCTCCGTCAGTACCGCCTAATCACATAATTTCTAATAGCAAGTACTCACTTGCCACGCTCTTGAAGTAGAAATACCAGCCATTTAAAATGCATACAAGCAAGAAACCATTCGACAAAGGACTGCCTTCTCCCTACACACCAATAAATATGCACTACCTTCCCTTAATAACAATCTCGAGCACGGCTGATTAGATCACGATGTATATATATGAACTGTGATCATGTACAGTTGGTTATATGCATGGATCAGAGTTAAGTAAGTCAATCATAATCCGTGGCAACGCGGCAACTAGTGCTGCCATCCAATTCGAGTAAGTTGGAACGAGGGTAAACAGCGCCTATACTGGTACTTCCGAGTACCATGCGTATTAAACTCGTTAACACACTCGATCATTATTACTGTACTTCCGGGGGGGGGGGGGGGA
>Ga0123354_10020614_pt1 | contig 10373 bp, 3 predicted proteins | sample TergutLab28metaG_2_FD_97872 | JGI IMG/M metagenome (GOLD analysis project Ga0123354, IMG submission 97872) | Labiotermes labralis P4 segment gut microbial communities from Petit-Saut dam, French Guiana - Lab288 P4 | ecosystem: Host-associated > Arthropoda: Insects > Digestive system > Gut ...
AGTAATGCTGGATACACCATGTTCCGAGGTAGTGTGAAGGGTACTGGCTACCCACTCCATTCGCCAGTTTCCCCTTCACTTCCCCTCCCGTACGTCACCGTGTGCCATCACATTTCAACTGGACTCTAAGCTCCGCGAGTGTTGTTCGGAGCTTCTTGTCCTTACAAGAACCTACGTTATGTCTGAAAGAGGCTACTGCAACTAGCAATACTTTCACTGCCATTATACTAGTACTGTAGGCTGTACCTTCAACATTCGCATGTATTTCGCTGCAGTGTCGGTGAAAACTGCGAAACACACTCCATGTCCTACTTTCAGGAACGATTACTGGCAAGCATGGGATTGCAGGACACTGCAATACATTCAGGTGGATGAAGCATACTTTCAGAAGTCCAGCGACAAAGCAGTCACATGTTCAATATGGTTTCTCCCCTCGCGATCTAAATGTATGTTTCAGCCCCTCTTAAAGCGACTTTTCAACTCAGCGTCACTTCCCCATTAATCACATGTCTCCTTAAAATTTTACTATTTAAACTTTCTACTGTCAAGTTTGTTTCTGGCGTGGTATTACAATGAGCCAAACTTTATTATTACGGACTACGTCCACTGTCTTGGACTCCTTTACACACATTTCGGAAATTAGATCTGTTTACGTCATCGGGTACAAACCGTACGGTTTGTTGAACCCGTTGGAAACACAGGAGAACCGAGAGAGCGTAGCCGTTAAAAGTACCTTGGCTGCGGGCTGGACCAGCCAGTGGTCGAATCCCGGCAGGGGCAAGAGGTTTCTCCTCTCCAGACCGTCCTAATCGGCTATGGGGCCCATCCAACCTCCTATTCATGATGTATCGGGGTTCTTCCCTAAAGGTAAAGCGGTCTAGTGCCAAGGTTAAGAATGAGTGGAGCTATACCTCCGTGCCTTCATGGCGTGGGCAGGAGCAACTTGCCTTTACCTCAGAAATACGGTCTCAAACAGTGAACCAGTAATTGTGCGGACCAACTGACGATTAACCTTTGTAGTTAACGAGGGAAACATAGTTTCCAAAACACTGCGTTTGAAACATCCAAGGTATTGAGCAGCACAAAGTTTACTTCACGTCCAGTATTCTTCTTTGTTCAAATGGCACTGTAGTGAACAATGCTATAATGAAGTTTTTGAGGCGCGTTCACAAAATTGCGAAAAGCGACTATTAGCTTCATCATGTCTGTCCGTCTGTTCGCATGGGAACAGCTCGGCCCCACTGGACGAATTTTTATGAAATTTGATATTTGAATGTTTTTAGCAGATCTGTCGACAACATTCAAGTTCCATTAAAACTTTATTTTTAAGTATTTTACGTCAAGACCTACGTACATTTACGATCATATCTCGCTCATTTCTTATGATGAGAAATGTTTCAGACCAGAGCTGCAGAGAAAATCAAAAACACACAATTTATGTTCAATACCTTCTTCCCGAAATTGTTCCGTTTATGAGATAATGTGGAAAAATACATCAGAGCCGGACAGGCCACAGATAATACGGCACAAGCGCATTACGTGCTCGATAGCACAGGCTACATGCACACTGTAAGAATATGTAATAGTTATCGCTTTTCCACTGCAACAACAGTGGTTACACGAACGCGCCTCCATTTTACGTTATACATAAACTGCCTGCCTCGTTTGTTCTATGGTCTTCCCACTATGTTCTCTTACGGCTAGGTTAACTCAGTATCCGCTGAATGTGTTCAATATGGGAGGAAGTGGGCTGGATTAAACTGGCTCTGGATACGGCCCGGTGATGGGTTTCTGTCACCACGGTGCTAAACATCCGGGTTCCACAAAATGCTAAGCTTAACTTAGCTCCTCAAGGCCAACTCTGCTGCATAAGTTTATACGCAACCAATCAATGGGCACTGCAGGCAATGTTGCGCCTGCAGAACAAGTACTATACGACTGACGAGAACAACTTAGATCTTGACGGGTTCCGCAAGATTCTTGCGGAGAAACGGTACAGGCCTCGCACAACACGCCTGTCTCTGCATCTACCACTTCCCAATGGTAGTCATTTGTTGGGTGTTCAGCTTTTAACAAGCCTATATTAAAATTTATGCACATCTCTAACCAGACAGAATACAATAGATAATAACAGTATTAACTCGCACGCACAAGACACAACTGCACTTAAAACCAATTTATTTGTACTGGGGTACACAGGTTGCCAGCCTTAAGCAACTAACGGTCTGACTTCCCCTACATCACTGTCAAGCCAAAGCTGTTCTCGGAAGTCGAAACAGTAGTGTTCTCCTACACAGATGAAAGGCAGTGGATTGTTTAATAGCGCAGTTTTGGTTGTCATCAGCAAATCCCACTGTTTCTTATACTAGCCTAGCCGTACCAACAGGCTCCTACTGGAATCGTCCGCGGCCTCCGGTATACCCATACACCACATCATTAAATTCGAGTGTAACCACAGGCACTGGACAGATATAAACGGTCAGATTCACGCTCCGACTGCCTGTACTCCGAAAAGAGATGCCAATGTTTGTGATCTCGATGGTGGGTACATCTCGAAAAATATTACGGGCGACTGTTAGCAGTAAGAACGATTCCTACGAAATCCGATCATCAAATCTGTAGTTACAGACCCCTACTTTACTGACTGATGATGGGTTATGAATATTACGTAAAACTGACTCTGACTTCAATGTGTGGATATTTAGCAATAGGGCAAAAGTTCCCCGCACAACCATCTTCAATAATCTCTTCTGTGAAACCTCCAAAGTGACTGCTGCAAGTGCAACGGACGCAAAGCTGAGACACCTCCACTGATATCAGTCCAATTTCTGGGCCGACAAGGCCTGCTCTGTCTCCACATCTGCCTTCCGTTTGCCTTCGCGGCGTTCATGATTATGGGTAGATTTAAAACATCAGCTTTCGGTGTACTTTACAAAGAAAGGTGTTAAAGAGTTCTTACTGAATATCGTGGCCGGCCGGTTGGTATTCCTGTTTCAAAACCGTGAGATTCTTGTGTCAGATCTCGGGCAGAAGACGGCCAATCCTAATAATTTATCATGGCTTTCGTCAGTCCTTCCGGACAACCGCTGCGATCCGATCCTGCAAACAATCACGATTTCCTCTTTTCACATCCTCTCCAATCCGTAATTCCACAATCGTTCTGCCACTCAACGTAATTGACTTACAACTACAAGTTACGCGGCTGAAGCGTGGTCAAGTATCCGCATATTACCAACACTGATTACCGGTCCAATTTCGAAGAATTTGAGAGCCTCGCCGGACTGTGATTCTAAGCCCCCCCCAAAACAAAAGAGTCTAAAATATTGAAATACACATGTCCTTTACCGTTCAGTTTTCCGGATACATGTCGGTATCAGATGCGATAAAACCCCTCCGCAGTGTTGTCGCGACGTTACAGTGAGTTGTTGGGTGTACGTACGGAACACAGTGCACAGCAGGGCTCAGTTTTGAACGAATTATCATGACCTACACACACGACAAATGTTACATGCTTTTCCCTCCGTGCCTGCAAATAGAAGAGCCGGTACCACTGCACGGGGATTTGCCATACATTAGTCTGGTCAGCGCCATCCAGACGGTAAGGCATTGCGACACTGCAACAGCGTCTCCGTCACACATAAACTAAGGTACTTGCGAATGGAGGTCGCTCATGGAATGTACGAAGACCAGCCACGGAAGATGCCATAACTGCAGCTGTGGAACGAGAGCTTGTACCTCACGCGATATCACACTTGAATTCGGACTATCAAAATTGAAGGCCCTCAAAGTGCTTCTTAACAATCCGCTGGATCCACACTACTGCCCAAACGTTCGTTCCAGACATTCATCCATTATGCATAGCGTATGTGTAATGACGAGGAGCCGATGGTTTGATTACAAGATGGGGCCACTTTTGCGTCGTTTGACGATGATAGTACCTCGAAAAGTAAACATTATATAACATTTTCAAATTAATTTTTAACAAGGTATCAAAATTGTAAAAGCCACCGAGAACCCCACCTTCAGTGGCGATATGTTCACGACTGAGCGATAAGCGACATAACATGTTAAGTCGGCATCGTGTCGTATCGTCCCGTCGTGATCATATCGTTATCGTGTCGTATTCAGTGTGCCAGCTCCAATTTGAAACAACAGTTTACATCCTTTCGTAAGCTTATCTTATCGACATCTTAACGCCATCCTACCTGAAACGGCGTCGAGTCTGACAGTTACCGTACAATTAGAGCGAGTAATTTTCCAAATCCCCGGGATTAGTTTCTGTCCAACCAGGCGTTGTCCACTTAACGCAACTAAACTCAGGCCACAGTAAAAACGTTTGACGCACCTACTCATACCACATTTCCCCTCCATCGCCGTTCTGTCTATATTCTCTTCCAGTCGAATAGCAATTCTGTCCGCAGGTTGTCGACAGTGATAAAAGTTTGAATGAAAGAAATCACCCGGACTGGATGTCACACCAGAAATGGCTAAAGGCGAATAGAGCAGGAAGTAGAATATGGGAAGCCTCAAGCGCAGTTATTTCCATCATCCGTTGTAATTCTTTCCGTGGCCACATTACACACAGTTACAGTTATCCGCCTGTTATGCAATGTGAAGGTGCGTTACCATGTTCACTACAGTCCGCCATGGTCCTGTCCTAATCCAATGAACCAGTCCACAATCTCAAGACCGTATAGCTCGAAGTAGGTGCTACGGCCAATCCATGGGCCTTCGTTCTGTGGCGTTAACTTAGGTAAGTTACTATAACCTTGTCAAGACGAACTTCATTGCGTGGCGTTTGTTGTTACGACGTGTAAGGTCCAAACATTGTAACAGCTTCATCGGAGACGTAAAAACATACGTCAGTTATGGGGTACGGGGCTACCGATACGTTTTAATCACCGGTCATGATTCTGACAGCCGGGTGGCAGCAGGTTAGATTCCTGACAGGAAACCTGCATAAAATAAATCGCATAATTATTTTATTCCCCCCCCCCTCGTTTAAAGGCGAATGCTGGGGCACGAAGTGTAAAACTAGCCATCATTTCGCCCTTTATCAGGGGTGCACCGAAGGGGTAGGGGACTGCCGAGCTGCAGACCCCAAAATCGAAATTTACGCTTTACGAGATTTGCCATTCAGCCGGAATCAGCCACTAAAATCGGCCGATGACAAGATCATTAGAATTTTGAAAAATTAAATTAAAAACTTTGAATGTCGTTGATGAAACTTAAAAAAAACCAAGAGTATGAAGCCCTGTGATTTACGAGTCATGGAACATGAACTGTAGTTATATTTGTGTGTGTGTGTGTGTGTGTGTATGTATATATATATATATATATATATATATATATACACGCATTTGCAGAGAGTGTTATGTCACAGTTACCCTCATGACATGAGTTTTATAAAATAATTTTTAAAATCAATCATAAATCACATATAGCCCCAAGGACCTTCCCTCCCCAATGAAAAATTTAGCGTGCGCACCCGCCCTCTATCATGTCCTTATCACCATCCATTCGCAGTTATCCTTGCTATGTAATCTGATGGGAAATGATTTATGCAGTAACGAATTCTTATACGAGAATTAGAATTTATAGACGGTGCGCGTTAACTGAGAAACCATGATACAGTATGCCTCATACCCCGAGACCACAGCTCACAGCCAAACAGATAAATTTTCAGAGAGACAATGCGACTGTTCCAGGCAGAAATTTCCAAAAACGTGTACGGGAAGGATTAGATTAAGCTCATCTTACGACCTCAGGAACCCTCTTACAAAGTTCTTTCTTAACCCTTTCACGAGTAATGACCCCCATATATGAAAATTACTGGGGCGACAAAAGCAATGATTATGTGATGGGCGGGGCATGTGGCACGTATGGAGAGATATGTATGCAGAATTTTGCTTTGCAAAACTCAAGGAAAGAATTTTAATGTTTTATACATTTTTAATATAACTGTAAGTAATGGGATCCCATACTACATAAACTGCACTACAAATACCTAAAGTTTCTATAAGATGGCCTGTTGATGGTCAAAAAAGACCGAAACATGTAGCCATTAAGATAAAGAAAGCTAAGAACTAAAAACACTATTGTGTGTTTGACGGCAACTGTAAACAGTTTGTTTACCTTGTAAACCATTAAACACAACGGGATGTCCTCTATAAAAAATCACTTGGAAGACTTAGAAGTAGATGGGATATTAAAAAGGATCTTAAAGACATAGGATGGGGAAAACGTGGACTGGATTAATCTGGCCCGGGATCCTGACAAATGACTGGCTCTCGTGAACATAAAATGCGGACAATATCCTGACTAGCTGATAAACTGCTAGATTCACAAGGACTCTGCTTCATGCAGTTTGTAGTATATAACCATACATATATCATCTGGTTTAACGTTCAGTAGTAACTCGGTATTTTGTGCACAGTGACTACCTGTGTAGTATCCATTCGTTCTCAGTATAAGAAAAGACAATTTTCCTGAACGTCATTAGCCGAATTAATTTCTTAAACGATAAGCCCACTCACATTTTTCTCTGTGGTAGGAACAGAAGTTTTAAATATTATTCAGATAAGCTTCGCCCTTTGGAGGAAGTCTTCTTCAAGCCGACATCGAAGGCTCCATGCGGGATATGGTTCGCTCAGGCACGTCCACGACCGTATGCATAATCGTTCTAACAGTGAATGTTTACTATGGATCTACCACCCTGGCGGTTTTACAGCGTGTCCAGAATATTTCAGTTGTCTCCGAGTTAATTCACGTGGATGCCCAGGATGGGTGATCAGCAGAACAGGACGAAGCAGAAACAATTTAATCACGTTTTTCCACGTTGAGACTCAGCCTCTTTATTCTTAGATTTAGTTATAGCAGCATTACATCCACAAAGTCACCGTCATTTTGCACTACAACCTTCAGCGAAAGTCTCACAAACCTCACGGTCCTCCTACTTAGTCACATGATTGCAGCTATTACGTAAGCAAACGTATACTGGCACCTCCATCGCTGGTGACTGCAGAAACTTCTCTATGCACACATGACTTCGCGCACTCTCCCGACTGGTTACACCAGTCTAGGCTCACTAAACGTTATCCGCGCCTCAAGTTGGAGACTTTATGAATTAATCCTGCTATACTCTTATAGTCAAGAACTATCACACGTTTCGGGAATTTGAAGTTTCATTCCCGCATTAACAAGAGGCCACCACTTTTCCCTATCCTGGGCTATACAAATTCAATCCACTCACTCTCTCCTATCCTATTTCTTAAAAGCCATTCTATTATTATCCTCCAGTATCAGAACACAAGAAATACGTAGTACTAATCCTGCTATGCCTCTAGTTATTCCCTTACCGCAATCGCGTTCTCTCTCATTCGAATTCCGTCCCTGAAAACCAGACGAGGATTCATTGAGTTCCTCACCTTCACTCACTCATTCACTCTCCAGGAAAATCTGTGATAACATCTTACCGTTACGCTGCTGCGTCCGTCTACATATATTCAATCTATATCTCAGAACCACTCAGCACTATATGACGCCTGTCAGTCGATACGGAGTCAAAAAATGTCTCGGACGCAAAAGTAAAAGGTGACAGGACAAGTTGGGAAATACACGCCTATCGTACTACTTCTGGCACGTCCGCTGTGATACTGCCCACATATTTTCGTGTGAATGCTAACTTTTGATGAATTCCTATTGCAAACAGTGACAAACCAGCTGGGTTGGGTAAGCCGTAACAAAATGATCCCACAAGTTCTCGAACCATGAGATTACACAGCATAAAAAGCATGTTTACTGCGCTGAAAACTGTAAAGGGGTGGGGGGTGTGGTCACAAAATGTATGCTTCATATTTCTCTACAACGTTTGTTCCATTAGTTTTCCTCCAATAAACATCTGGCGAGTCAAGCTCGACATTCTAGATCTCTAGGCAAACTGTCAGTTACTGTTAACCGAGTTTAATCACAAACACAATATAAGTCGAAGGGATTGGGACGAAGGCGCGTTAATAAGGCGACGCATCAGACGTTCCCGTTTTGGTTTTAAAAAAAATTTCTGAATCTACCACAAATGAGACTGGCCGAATCTAACGGATCCATACAGATTAGGTTTCATAAATTTCATTTTGTTACCCGAAGAACGAAGCAGTCTATCTCTCGAAACGTTGTGTTTTAAAGATAAACGGGACTATGGATACGAATCAAACTTAAAGTTGGAAAATGTCAATAAACTCCAGATAACTCGAATTTCAAATTCCAGATGCCACGTTAATCCGTTCAAAATGTGCTTGTTACATGTGTTAGACGGAAGGACACACATCTAATACACGCACTTTCCAAACTTTTCTTTCGTCAAGAACAAAAAAAGTCCCCTTATTCTTCATCTACAGACCTAAGCAGCGTTTTAAAAAGGAGCCCAAGGAGTTGTGTTCGTCTGCAGTTTATTTAGTGACGCTGTCGGCACCCCATGACCAGCCTGTAACTACTGCATGGGAGTAACGAACTAGAAAAGAATTTGCATGAGCCATCTTTGCGTAATATTTGGTGCAATTCCGGCACTTGCCTGAACGAATTGAGGTAGACCACAAGAGTAGCCCAAAATGATCGGTATTCCAGCCGAGATTCGCACCGGGAGTTCCAAAATACAAGTCCATATCGACGCGGCGCCCAAATTACTGTTGTCAAACGAGCTATCAGCTTAATCCACACACACACACACTCCTACTACCAGTTGTTGACCTAAATATGAGCCAACAGATAATTTCTGTAAGCTGGTGTCAAGATGCATGTATACGCTAGTATAGGTCACGTCACACTTTTTCAATCTACCCTTTATGACCAGAACTTTTATTTTTAGGGGAAGAATTTGGTAAGTGCTGTTCCTGTTATGGTGTCTCTGTTACGGATCCCTGCGATACCAAAACGATCCTGTCTGCAGGATACATACTGATACTGACCGAAAAGTTTGCAGTTGACCTTGGCAGTATTTTGCGCTGGGGAAAGCCGACCCCTCGTTGTTTATAACCAATCACGGATGTATTCCAGTTAAAAATATATTTGACTGAAGTGCAGTCGTGTTTCTTTTGCGTTTAATATAATAAAGTTATTTTCTACAATGTTCTGTGTAATTAGAGCTGTGTATAAATTTGACCGCATGTTTGTCAAAAGATTAGTGGAAAGAAGGTAATGCAGTAACAGAGACCGATGTTTTTGACAGGGTGTGTACGTTTTCCCTCGAACGTCGTGGAGTGTGTTATCGGACTACCCAAAATGTGCAGGTTAACTTATTCTCGTTAGCACAGTAACAACTACAATGACTGTAGACTTCGAAGCCCTGACAGGCCGGAAACGCAGAACATTTTTATTACTGGCGGGAATTTCAAGTCACGTCGGTTTACAGTTAAAGAAGCGAACCAATGGACACGATCCTGAGCCACCGTGTTATGTGCCTCAACGTTTAACGCACTTATGACAGCGACTACGAAGACTACACCTTCTGTACATTCGGTACTTGCGTACCTGAGCAATGGACGAACATATTACCCTCATATTCTACCCTCAAGCTGCCGGCAACAGGTTGCTCCGAAACGTTGGTTGATATCTACAAAACTACAGGCGTGCCACCTCAGAAAGTTTGAATGTCTAAATGTCAATTTCCTTTCTCCTTTTTGATCTTCCAATTGGTCGTTGTCCAAGATGTTTCCCCACAAAAATTCCACATGGATTCCTGTATCCACCAACTCAACCAGTAGATCGTACTGTCCATGTCGTGTCCCCTCTCGCCAAAGGATGACGCTTCCTCGGGCTGCGAATGGGGTACAGCAGACACCTACGAAAATAATGAATACGCAATCGCGGCCAGACAAGGAGTGGTCTTCCAGCAGGAAAGGTAGGGCGTATGGGTCAGTCCATCGCAAATTATAGGGTCGTTATTCCTACCGAATCCACTTTACTTATTTACTTACTTACTCCATGGAGCAGAGTCCTTTTTGAGAAGCTAACCGTTTGTCAGCTAGTCAAGAAATTCCCCGCATTTTATGGAACCCGAAAATTCATTACCGCATTCAAGTGCCCACAACCGGTCCCTATCCTGAGCCAGTTCGATCCACTCCATACTCCCACACCCCACTTCTTGAAGATCCATCTTAATATTACACTCCCATCTACGCCTGGGTCTCCAAAGCGCCTACCGAATCTAGATATTCAAATAATAATTGTCCAACAAGATGCGACTTATTTAGTTCATTACATTTCTGTAGGCAGCTCTACATGTTTCGGGTGCTGACACCCATCATCAGGAGCTCGTACAACTGTAATTACAGCTTCTGGTATTGATTAACTGCAATGAGTAAAATACGCTGCTATTAATA